>ENA-ORBV01015057-ORBV01015057.1-microbial-mat-metagenome-genome-assembly--contig:-NODE-15057-length-11450-cov-10.869164_pt1 | contig 11450 bp, 14 predicted proteins | sample MGYA00237777_ERZ505514 | MGnify/ENA primary metagenome ERZ505514 (study PRJEB26160, sample SAMN06269048) | microbial mat metagenome | isolation source: Oligotrophic lake microbial mat | place...
CTCTCGTGCCGGACGTTCAAGGACAACCACACGCGGTTGCAGCTCTTTGCCTTGGCCTACAACCTGGGCAACTTCCTGCGGCGGCTGGCCTTGCCGAAGCCGGTACGGCACTGGTCGCTGACGACCCTGCGTGAGAAGCTCATCAAGATCGGGGCCAAGGTGACGCGGCACTCGAAGTACGTGACGTTCCAACTGGCGGAGGTAGCGGTCACGCGGGACCTGTTCGCCGCGATTCTTGACCGGATTGCGCGGCTGGCGATCCCGCCGCCGGTGGTCGTGGGGCGTCCCGCTTGATCGGCTCCGGTGGCCAGAAATGCGATAAGCTAAGGAGTAGTGTCTGCGCCTCCTGCGGGTCCGACACTGGAAAACGACCCGAAGGGCCCGTTTTCAGGGCCAAAAACCGCCTGCAGTGGGCGCGGGCCAAGAAGATCTGTCGAAATTTTCACCACGCGCTAGACGCGCGGTGGGGACGACCAATAAAATGGGGAGCATTCGGTGCCTGGATCGGTTCCAGGCTCAGTCCATATGGGGAATGTCGGGTTAGACAGCCTCAAGTGTGTGGGCTGCTTGACTTTCCATTCGCAAACCATTCGCGCGACTGAAGCCGCTATTGGCTTTTTGGTTGGGCGAACTCAGGGAGGTATTCCTCAAGAGATGTCAGAGCCGATCACCCAATTGGAGCATGCCCGCGCTGGAACCATCACCCCTGAAATGGAGTTCGTCGCCCAGCGCGAACAATTGGAACCCAACACGGTTCGCACGGAAGTCGCTGCCGGGCGGATGGTGATTCCCGCCAATCGCGTGCATCTCGCCGGTCGGCTCGAACCGATGTGCATCGGCATCGCGGCCAGTTGCAAGGTAAACGCCAACATCGGCAACTCGGCGGTGACGAGTGATGAAGAAGGCGAGCTCGACAAGCTGCACACGGCCGTGCATTACGGTGCCGACACGGTGATGGATCTTTCAACGGGCAAAAACATCGACGCGATTCGCAAGTCGATCATCGAGGCTTCGCCGGTGCCGATCGGCACGGTGCCAATTTATCAGATGCTCGAAGAGTTGGGGGGCGAGATCGAAGAGATGCGTCCTCAGCATTTTCTCGATATGGTCGAGCACCAAGCGAAGCAGGGGGTCGATTACATGACGATCCACTGCGGCGTGAAGCTCGAGCATTTGCACCTCACGATGGGCCGCGTGACGGGGATTGTCAGTCGCGGCGGCTCGTTGATCGCCAAGTGGATGATGTCTCATCGCAAGCAGAACCCGCTGCTGGAATCTTTCGATGATCTTTGCGACATTATGCGTCAGTACGACGTGACTTGGAGCCTCGGCGATGGGTTGCGGCCAGGTTCGCTCGCCGACGCCAGCGACGAGGCCCAGTTCGCTGAGCTTGATGTGCTTGGCGAATTGACCAAACGTGGTTGGGAGCGGGGCACGCAAGTGATGGTCGAAGGTCCGGGGCATATCCCCATGGATCAGATCAAAATGAACGTCGAACGGCAAATCGAAATTTGCCAGGGGGCACCGTTTTATGTTTTGGGGCCGTTGGTGACCGACTTTGCCCCGGGTTACGACCACATCACCAGTTGCATCGGCGGCGCGCTGGCGGGTTGGGCCGGGGCCGCGATGTTGTGTTACGTTACACCGAAAGAACATTTGGGTTTGCCCGAACGCGAAGATGTGAAGCAGGGTCTCATCGCGTACAAAATTGCCGCGCATGCCGCCGACATCGCGCGCCATCGGCCTGGGGCGAGAGACCGCGATGATGCGTTGTCACGCGCTCGATTTGCGTTTGATTGGGAGGAGCAATTTCGGTTGTCGCTCGATCCCGAAACGGCCAAAGCGTATCACGACCAGACGTTGCCGCAGGACACCTTCAAGAGTGCCCATTTTTGTAGCATGTGCGGGCCGAAGTATTGCTCGATGAAGATCACCGAGGATATCCGGGCGATGGCGGCGGAGGGGAAGCTGGAATTGCCGGTGGTGGCGAAAAGTTAGCCATTTGGCTTGTGCGATGACATATGATTCAATGGCCGGAATGGTGGAATTGGGAATTGGAGCTTTCCCAACATCTGTTTAAGCGGATGTTGGATCGGCAATTTAACGAGGTCGATTTGAGGGAAATGCTAGAACAGGCCACTGTTTTTCGCCCGAATCACGAACAAGGGCGTTGGGCAATTGAGACTCGCCATCGGGGCAACGATTGGGTCGTCATTGTCGAACCCCTTCACGACGAAACGGTATTGTTAGCTGTTACCGCCTACCCGGTAGGCTAACCCATGCTAAAAATAGACAGTATGAATAGCCGATATTTGGAAATCACCTATCGCGGTGGCAAACCAGTTGCCGCTTATTTTTATTTGCCGCGTCTTGCCGGCGACACCAGCGCACGCACCCTAGTAGGCGAAGGCGGTTTGGTTACCGACTATGCGGCTGATGGTCGGCCCATCGGCATAGAAATCACGTCGCCCAGCAACTTGACATTGCCATTATTGAACGCGGCACTGACAGCGGCCCAACAACCACCCGCCGCGCCAGACGATATTGCGCCTTTACTCACCGGCAACCTCCGTAGCTCCGCGACCGGTTAAGACGGGTCACTTTTGCTGATGTGCGGGCCGAAGTATTGCTCGATGAAAATCACCGAAGATTTCCGGGCGATGGCGGCGGAGGGTAAATTGGAATTGCCGGTGGTGGTGAAGTCGTAATGCGAATGTCAAAAATCTCTTCACGATTGACTCGTCGCTTTCAATCTAGTTGTTCAACATCGAGTAGAACTGTGGGTACTCACTCCTTGGACGTCATCGTACGCGCATATATAGCAATCAATCGCCCGAAATCGTTGGAGGAGCTAGGCAGTTTTGAAGGCGAGGCGACTTTGCAGTCAGCAATCGAACGTGCTGGAATGGCGCAAAGACCGGACGGCAAACGGTACGACCATCAGCGTAGAATTCCTGAAGCGATCCTCTGCATTGCGACTTCGCGTCTCCATAGTGTCCGTGGGGCACTCGCCAAAGCCCGAGACTTTGATTCACTTTTCAATATAGTTAGGAAGGCCATTAGCCCGATTCAGGGCATTGGCGAACTGACTGTCTATGACACGGCACTTCGAATTGGAGCCAAGCTGCAATTGTTGCCGAGCCGTGTGTATCTTCATAGTGGCACAAGATCCGGTGCTCGCGCCTTGGGGCTCAACTGGAAGGCGGCGCATTTGGAACTCAAGGATTGTCCAGCGGAATTGCAGTTGCTCAGACCTCACGAGATAGAGGACTGTCTGTGCATCTTCAAAGAGCGATTCTCTCGCCATTCAATAAGGCGCTAATGCATATTGATTTACGTGAGCATAGAGGATGAACGCCGAATTTAAGCTTCTCAGCGATATCAGTGACATCGAAACCATTGCATCGGGCCGAGGGGTGCGAATTCGGCAGCATCTCGAGCGAACCTACGGCCAGGGTCGTTGGCGGAAGATGAAGGGCATTGCCACAGTCAAGCTAGAAGATGGTACAATATGTGAGGCCGAGATACATTGGTTCGAAGCCCACGGCATTGGCCAGAGGGACTTTAAGATTAAACGAGTGCTGCAATGAGCGAATTCGTCATCTGTATCGACAGCGAGAGCAATCCAGCGAGTCTGATTGTAGGCAAAGTGTACCGCCGGTTGACGGACGCCGATGCGGAGTCGCACCATCTGCTCCGAATCATCGATGAGGACACTTCCGAGCCTGACGGTTATCTCTACCCGGCAGCCCAGTTCTTGCCGGTAGAGCTTCCTGAAAAGGCGAAGCAAGTGCTCATTGCAGCGGAGAATTGATAAATGCCTAGGCTGTCAATGTTATTCGTCATTGAGAGTTAATCCATGCTAAGTCGCGAAATACTTGAACGCTATCGCCAGATGACTCCGGGAGAGCGGTTGGCGCTGACCTTTCGACTTACCGACGAGGCCACTCCGTATCTGTTTGCGGGATCATCCGATCAGGTTAAGAAACGATTTGAGCTATTGCGTCGTCAGAATGATAAACGTAATCAGCGAATGTTGTCTGGTTTATCCCGGTCGGGTGGCAGAGCGAATGAAGAAGGTCACTGAGACATTGCATGAGGTGATATCGAAGACGTGTTTTTTTATGCAGGGCCAACTCGATGAAGTGTACATGCGGTGTTGGGCTAAGGAATTGGGTCTTCAAGCCCGCTTGGAAGAGGTACTTGCCGCCGATAACAAAGAATATGGTACCTAGTGTTCTCTATTTGGTTAAGATTCAGTTCGCCACTAAAACTTTACAGGAGATTATCATGCTACAGAAATCATTGTTCGTTTTAACGCTGGTTTTGCTGGTGGGATGTGGAGAGCAAGAACGAGAGAGCAGTACCAACACCGTGGCCACTACGGCAGCATTTAATGCTGCTGATGCACCAACCGTGCAATTCGAGGTTCCCGACATGATGTGCGAAGAATCGTGTGCCAAAGCGGTGCGCGAAACGCTGGCGGCTCAGCCGGGTGCCAAAGAGGTCGTTGTTGATTTTCCGAAGAAGTTAGCGACTGTGGCCGTCGATGAGAAAACTTTCAGCAGCGATGCGGCGTTAGCTGCATTGCTGGATAAGCAGTTTACGGAAGCGAAGCTCTTGGCCGCTCCTGAAAAAGTGGCTGAACCCGCCGCTCCCGAAGCACCCCCCGCTCCTGAACCTTCGGCAGGTTGAATTTTCTCTCCACATTGATAAATCGCTAGCCCGTGGCAATCGCCGCGGGCTAGTTTTTTGTCTCGACGGGTCGACCTTCCAGTGAGTCGGCTGTCGGATGGTAGAACAGCACGATGGGGAGCATGAGCACGGCGATGAAAAGAAACATCATGCTCCGTGGCCAGCCGGCGCTTTCGATCAACCACGAGAGTGATCCATAAAGCAGAGTGGAAATCACTACCCCGATCCAATTCGCTTGGTTCATCACGGATTAGTGAAAGATGGCCGAGTCCCCAGTGGCGACAGAACCCTCGCGCAACCGACGCTGGTACTTGGCGTCAAACTTTGCCAATTCTTCTGAGAGGGCCGCGACCGTCGTGCGAATCTGTTCTTCCGTATGCAGGCTGGTGATGAAGAACCGCAGCCGAGCGGCACTTTCTTCCACGGCGGGATAAAGAATTGGTTGCACGTTGATCCCGCGCTCAAAGAGCGCGTGAGAAAGCCGGAGCGCGTACTCCGAATTGCCGGTGATAATCGGCACGACCGGCGTGTTGTTGCTCATGCCCGTGTTGAGCTTGGCTTCCTTGGCCAGCTTGAGAAACAAGCGCGAGTTGTGGGCGAGTTGCGAAACGCGCTCGGGTTCTTCTTGCAGCAAGTTGAGTGCGGCGAGTGCAGCCGCGGCATTGGGGGGACTTAACCCCACGCTGTAAACAAATCCAGGGGCCGTGTATTTCAGGTACTCGACCAACTCTTTCGCGCCAGCGATGTAGCCGCCGCAACTGCCGAAGGCCTTGCTGAGTGTTCCCATCCACAGGTCGACGTCGCGGGGATCGATGTCAAAGTATTCCGACATCCCCCGGCCATGCAGGCCCATGGTTCCCATGGAGTGCGCTTCGTCGACCATCAAGAAGGTTTTGTGCCGTTTCTTGATGTCGACAAACTTGGGAATGTCCGGGTAATCGCCGTCCATGCTGTAGACCCCTTCGACGACTACCAGCACCTTGCGGTATTCGTGCCGCAACTCGGAGAGGAGTTGGTCGCAAGCTTGCCAATCATTGTGCGGGAAGGGCCGCCGCCGTGCGCCGGAGAGCATCGCCCCCTGCAAGATGCTGTTATGTGAGAGCGCATCATGCAGGATCATGTCCCCCGCGCCGAACAAATGGCCGATCGTTGTTTCATTGGTCGAGTGTCCACCGACAAAGACGATGGAATCCTCCGCACCAATGAAGTCGGCAATGGCCCGTTCGAGCTCGACGTGAATTGTCTTTTGCCCCGAAACCACGCGGCTCGCCGAGACGCTCGTGCCGAATTTGGCGGTGGCTTCCTGCACGGCGCGGATGATCGTGGGATCGCCCGACATGCCGATGTAGTTGTAACTGCAAAAGTTGACGTATTCTTTGCCACCGATCAGCGCCCGGTCGTTGGTGATTCCCTGATGGACGTTGAAGAAGGGGAGCGGTAACCCCCCGCTCTGCATCGTGCGAAAGTTTTCTTGCAGCCGCTGATACTCGACCGTCTTGCCGAAGTGGTAATCTTCTTCGGGAACGATGTAATCCGAGGGCTTGTGTGCGCGGCGTTTGGTGCCGCCACTCATGTATTGTTGGATCGCCTCAACCACCTCGCCGCAAGTTTCCATGGCGGGCAAGATCGACTCGGGGAACCGCCCGCCAAATGCTTCTTCGAGCGAGGCGACGATTTCCATACGTTCGAGCGAATCAAGTCCCAGCTCCAGAATGTTGCTGTCCCAATTCAACTCGCCGACGCGCTCACGGCCAATTTGCCGCACCTTGGCGTACACAATCTCCGCGATCTCGGCGGTTTGACCGACGGGTATTTTGCCGGCGGGTTTGGCCGGTATCGGCTTACTGGAAACAGCGTTGCCGTTGAGAGTGCTCGGTGTTTCAGTTTCTCGAATCGATTCGCTGGCATCACCCTCTTCAACCCAGGCCGCATCGTCGCTCGTTTCTCGGCGGTGGATTGAGGGCGCGATCGTGGTATCGCCCGAATCGGCGGTCCAGGTCGCCACTGCCGCCAATGTGCCGGCAAGATAACCATCGCGGCAGGCGTGGCGCTGAATCTTGCCGCTGGATGTTTTGGGGATGCTGCTCACTTTAATGAGCACCACTGCCGAAACAGGCATGTCGTGAACCAGCGACACGCGCTTGCGAATGGCTTCGGTGATCTCGGCAAAATCAAGATCGCGGCGGCGCACCGTTTCTTGCACAATCACGAGTTGTTCGCTTCCCGGTTCGCCAACCACAATCGCGGCACCCGCTCCTGGCACAACGTCTTTGTGCGCGGCCTGGGCCGTTTGCTCGATGTCCTGCGGGTAGTGATTCACGCCACGGACAATGATCAGGTCTTTGAGCCGTCCGGTGACGAACAATTCCCCGTCGGCCAGGAAGCCCAAATCGCCCGTCCGCAGAAACGGTCCGCGACCATCTTGCAGCCGCGCTTGGAAAATATCATGGGTCAGTTCATCACGCTTCCAATAACCCTGCGCGACGCTCGGCCCCGAAACCCAGATTTCGCCGACGCGGCCATCGCCCATGTTGGCAAACGTCTCGGGATCGGCGATCACAATCTGCTGGTCGAGCAAATTGCCCCCGCTCCCCACCAACATCCGCGAGCCTTCCGCACCCAGAGCGGTTTCCACGGCCAAGTTCTTTTCCAAGCTGGCAATGTCGAAGGCATGGACTTCCGGCGGTGCCTGCTTGTAACCACCGGTAACGATGAGCGTGGCCTCGGCCAAACCATAGCAGGGATAAAACGCCTCGCGGCGGAAGCCACATTCGGCAAAAGCCGCAGTGAAGCGCTCGATGGTTTCGGCACGCACGGGCTCGGCCCCATTGAAGGCGAGTGTCCAGCGGCTTAGGTCTAGCGTTTTCTTTTGCTCGGCGGTGATTTTTTCCGCACACAAATCGTAGGCGAAGTTTGGCCCGCCCGAAATCGTGGCACCGGTCTGCGAGAGAATTTGTAGCCAGCGCACCGGCTTCTGCAGGAAGTGCGTTGGCGAAAACAGCGTGTTGGCCTTGCCCATGTAAAGCGGCTGCAAAATGCCGCCGATCAATCCCATGTCGTGGTAGAGCGGCAACCAGAAGATGCCGTTCCCCGAGCGCGTGTGCTCGAAGGCGTAGGCGATCATTGCCGAGTTGTGCATCAAATTGGCATGCGAGAGCATCACCCCCTTGGGCGTGCCGGTCGACCCGGACGTGTATTGCAAGAAGGCCAGGGTTTCGCCGTGGACATCGGGCCGCCGCCAACTGTTGGCCCCTTCTTCATCCCATTGGTCCGTGGCGCGCCAGCGGAGTTGTTGTAGCGCCGGCGTATCGCCGATCATGGTTTGCACGCGCTCGAGCACATCGACCGTCGTGAGCGCGATTTTGGCTTGGGCGTCGTTGGCAATCGCGTCGATTCGGGCCATGTTGCGATTGCGTCGCGGCGGATAGGCGGGGACTGCGGTTACACCCGCATACAGGCACCCGAAAAACGCCGCCACGAAATCCAAGCCCGACGGATACAACAGCAGGGCGCGTTCCCCCTCCAAATCGAGCGACTGGAGTGAAGCCGCAATGGCTCGGGCTTTGCGGTCGAGATCAGCGTAGGTCCATTCAATGGTTTCGCGTTCGCCGTCGACGACAAACCGGAAGCCGACGTCATCCCCTTGATGCAGGGCACGATGTTGCAGCAGTTCCAGCAGATTCGCGGGACCGAAGAATGAACCAGGAAGGTGATCGAGATGCACGGTAGCTACCAATTCTCCAAGCGGACTGGCAAATTTCAATGAAATGGGGCCGAGCTGCCCTTCACTATCAATAATTTGAGCGAAACTTGCGGCAAGGTGTTACCGCACGCAGCTTGCAGGGTAACGCCTTGGGCGGGGGATACTTCTTACTGGCAGCACCGCTGGGGCCAAACGCCGGTGGATTGGTCTGCTGAGCCACGACCAATACTGGCAGGCTTGCAACAGTAACCCGTCAAAAAGCCGTCCAAACCGCGAGAAAACCAAGGTTCTATTGTAGATGGCAAACATGGACTACGCACCCCCTGCCGGGGGTAATTCCCGTTGCTGGTGATTTCAGGGCTTTCAAGCCAATTTTCTACTTCATCGGCACTAGCAAAGTATTGCACCCAGAGCAATTCGCGACCAAAGCGGGATTGCGATTTCCCGACACGGAAACCGTGGTGCCAACACATGTTAGGCAGAATGATGATTAGTTCAGTAACAAGCAGGGTTTGCGCGAATGACAAAACCGAAAGCTTCGCCAAAGTCGCCGTGCGATGTCCAATCAAGGCAAGAGTATATAGCCACGGATTAAACACGGATTTAACACGGATAAATTCCAGCCAGTGGTGCTTTGATATCCTCACCTCTCTCCAATCCGTGTTTTCTCCGTGTTTAATCCGTGGCTAAAAATCCCTGCTGTCGTGGCAACTTGGCGTTTCTCTTGCGTATATTACTCCATCCACTTGCTGCAAACCGTGTTGAGAACGATAATGAATTCTTCACATCTGATCTGGATCTCACGCTCGATCACATAAGGAACACTCAATTGCTTACCGAAAGCGAAGTTTCACGGAGTTGGAGTCGGCTCTTTAAGAACGGTCTGTCACCCGAGGCTTTTGACAGCGCCGAAGTCTTGCTCGACGAATTGCGGCCCGAGAGTCCGCTGCGTCATCGCTTGGAAGGCGAACTCGACGAGCTCCGCGAGCTGCACACCACCCGCGTCAACGCCTAAGCATCACGACAAAAAAAGCCCAGGGATGGCAATCCCTGGGACTTATTATTTTCAAGGATATTAGCGGCGTCACTAGTACCGGTTTCAAAACAAGAGAGAACCGGACGCTAGCGCGTGGCGGCTGATTTCATTAGCCGCAGGGCGCTAGCCCTCGGTTTTTGAAACCGTCATTAGTAGACCACGTCGAAGCCAAAATCCAAGCCATTGACGTAGATGTCTTGCTTACCACCGTCGGTGATACCAAGATCAGGAATATACCAATTGACCATCTGCGAAGCTCGCGAGATGTTGTCGACGAAGATGCCGGTGTAGCCGAGCCTGGCTGATAAAGCACGGGTGAACGAGTAGCTCGCTTCGGCGCGAATTTCCGCCATCGGGGCAAAATCGTCATCAGTCCGGGCATACGACACGGCGTGGGGCTGAGCGTAGATCGGCGAATTGACGGCACCTGGATTCAGGTCTTCGCCAATCGCACCATTCTGAGTGAGGTCTTGCACGTTGTAGCCGAACACGAATCGGCTATCGAAGCCGAAGTTGAAGCGATTCACTTGCCGCGAGTAGCGGGCTCGAACTTGAGGCCCTACGATTTGATTCTCGGCAATCGTGGTGGCGTAAGTGCGTCCCAAGATGCCGCCACCCCCTTCGAAGGCAAACTCGTCATTCAGACGGAAGTACCGCACGCCGACTCCGATTTCGGCAACGTCTCCCTGACGCGCCACGGGCAGATGCCGATTGTCCAGCGCGAACGTCTTCATCAATTCGATGCCGTCAGTCTGAGTATTGTTGCGCACGTCGAACCGTTCAAACGCAACATTGAATTCATGCAGGTCTCCATAGTCCACGCCAGTTGCGATAACTTCGTCATCGGCATTGACAACAACAAAGAAGCCAGGCAGTGTATTTCCATTCAAGTCGTCTGGTACTCCATCGGCACCACTATTGATCGTGACTAAGGTGACTTGGGGAAGGCCCGAGTCATTGATGGTGATTTCCAGGACTTGAATCGCACGGCCTGGGCCGGATTCGGTTGGCCCCTGTTGGTTGTCAGGGCTGTTGTTGCTGTAGTCGACGAAGCCCCGCAAAAAACCTTCGGGAGTGCGGAAGTTGACGTGGACGGACCCCCAGCCATTGCGAGAAGTCACGATATCGGCACTACCAGCACCTGGAGGCCCCAGTACGTTGGCTAGATATGCAAAGTCTTCAAGCTCGAAGCTGACATCTAGCCAAGGCAGATTGAGAAAGCCGTCCGCGTTCCCGACGTTAAGATACAAGGGGAGCTGATTGGGGATGGTCAAGCTGTCAAAACCGTAGGTCGCACGACCCCGGATTTCGGGACCATCCAATATGCCGATGGACCAGGTATGGTCCCCGGCCCGATAGCCGATGTCGTAGCGTTCGCCCCAACCAAAGTCGCGGCCATTGGGCGGCGCGTCCTGGATGCTGTTGTTGATTACATATTGAGGTGGAGGCGTACCAATTGATACTGGGTTGATCGCTGGGCTGCCAGTGATCAGTTCGGAAAGGACAATCACATTCGGATCGCCAATCGTGACCCTTTCACCGGTCGCTGCCCAGAGCAGCTTATCGTAGCGGAAGAAGTAACCGCAGCACTGGTTGATCGGCCGATTCTCGAAATCGAAATCCACCGGCGAGAAGAATTGCAAATCGTGGTCGGTGTTGTCCACGTAGATGCTCGTGTCCTTCATGTCGTAGTATTCGTCGGTCGCCCGACTCTCCACGGCACTGACGGCCATGAGCAAGCCGGCGGCTAAACACTTCGAGAACGACCATTTCGAGAATGATGGAGCGGTCATAGCTTCCCACTACCCTTGTCGCAGGCACCCCAAATAGGGCGCAGTTTGGTTGGTCCTGGCTCCTCCTCGGAGCACTCAAACGGACGATCCGTGCTGGTAGTATCGGAAACGCCGGTCGTGAGGGTTGAGTAAGTTCGGCAAAGTCTAACGAAAATAACGGTTCTCCGGCTGCTGGCTGCTAGCGAGCCGCCGCTCACGCCGCTTGCGGCTTAGCGTCGAAGGC
>ENA-ORBV01015058-ORBV01015058.1-microbial-mat-metagenome-genome-assembly--contig:-NODE-15058-length-11450-cov-4.548140_pt1 | contig 11450 bp, 17 predicted proteins | sample MGYA00237777_ERZ505514 | MGnify/ENA primary metagenome ERZ505514 (study PRJEB26160, sample SAMN06269048) | microbial mat metagenome | isolation source: Oligotrophic lake microbial mat | place...
ACGGAAGAGTGGTGTACAAAAAGAGTTACGCCAGGTCAATCACAAGAGACAGTGGAACTATAAGAGCACGTATAGAAGTAACTGAGTGCTGACCTCACTGTGCGGACACGTGGAGGTAGATTACTGGTTTGTCCCACCACTTCAAGTACACTCTACAGCGTATACAGACCGCACTTTTTCTACCGTATAAATGCGGGCAAACGTGTGAAGTAATTGCACAGAAACAAGGCATGGTAGCTGCGGGCATATCTGATGAAGTGCAAAGAGTATCACTTCTAAATGCCCCGCTGATCTTGTCTCAATAGGGTATCACTTCTCACCAAAAGCAATACACAAGTCAGGTAGGCGATGCTGCACAACTTGCGGGCAGAAGTGCCTAGAAGTTAGCAATGCAAAAAAGCATGCTTAGCCAGATTGCGGCATGAAAGATGTGAAACTATGGGCTTGTGTTTGTTTTTTATTTTTTTCCGTGAATCAATAAGGCATCTTGTACGGAATCACTTTGCCATTTTCCAGTTTCTCATACGCATTGAGTTCTTTGCCATAGCGGAACAAGATGCGACTGCATCGGCCAGTATCTTCTGGAATGGTTAGGATCAAGTATCCGTGGGGATACTCGTAAATGAGTTGAAGATCGGCAGGGTAATTCATTCGCGGCTTTCCAAACGCAGCATGAGCCTCCTCTTCTGTCATTCCGATGGTAGCCTGCCGTACTTCATACGGTGGCTGCTGCGAATAGACATATGCTCCCAATGCAGCACCACAAACCGCCACCAACAGCAGCAACGTGCGTAGTCCAAATCTGAAGTGGCGTTTGGCGGGTGGTTGATCCATTCAGGATATTCTAGCTACAGTTCGGGAGCCGAAGTAAGATGGGGTCAAGTCACTTCCTCTTGCCGGTGCCAACGATTGCATGTCTGACAAGTTAAAGACGCCGCGGATGCAATTTGGGCTTTCCGGCCTCATGATGGTGGTGTTGGCCGTCGCCATTGCTTGCATGGGGTGGAAGCTGGACCAATGGTTAATGGACAATGAGTACGGACAGAGAGAGTTTGTCGCTTGCGTCCTTTTTGCCGCGATGGCTCTTACTGTTTTGAGTGCCGTGATAATCGGCCGGTGGCGGGCAAGTGTTTATTGTATGATTGGCTTGCTTATCAACGCTTGTATCGTATTTGGCTTCCTTGATCCGCCGCTTTTTGTGCGGGACGCTATGGATGCGATCATCATGCTAATTTTCAACCTCCCCATCGCTGCGGTTGCAGCAACAACTGCCAATGTACTCGCAAAGCCGACGTGGCCACGGGTAGCGTTGGCACTTAGTGCGTCCTTTTCCGCAGGTTGGCTATTGCACGCCGTCTACCGGCTTTCGTAGTGCGATTACAAGCGGTCCGGATGAACTACCCCGTACATGCGTAAGCTGGATCGACCCATCGTAGCGGGCCAAATGTGCAAACGTTTGCACGATTGATTCCTCTCTGAGAGAATGGCGGCATGCAATTCACACTTTCAACGCTGATGGTCATGGTGGCCGCTGTAGCCTTGGGCTGCATGGGGTGGAAGCTTGGGGATTGGATGATGCATTCACGTGCTGAGTCCTGGCGGATTGCGGTTGGATTGTACGTACTGCCATGGTTGCTGCTGACCACAATGGCCGTACTTGTTAACGGTAGACTTTCCATCCTGCTGCCATGCACCGTAGGCTTTGTACTCCATGCGTTGTTATTTCTTGTATTGTTTGGCCAGCCTTCCAAGCTTCATCTCCTGGTGGGAATACCGATTACGGCGGGCCCGTTCATGCTCTTTGCTAGTTGCCTGTACCTTGCACGGAGCACTGAATTGCCGGCAAAACTGCGGTATGGCGTCTTCTTGCCGTCATGCATTTTGTTCGGGTGGACGGTTGCGTTGTTTTTTTACGCTCGGTGATAACTGGAACAACGTGTACGGGAAACTTTTTTGACACCCGCCAAATATGTGGTCAAATGAAGATATAGCAATATCAGGAAAAGGAGCGGCATAGTGCGGTACTCTCAGCTAAGAAAGCAACGCAAGCCCGTATCAAATAAGCCGGCAAGTAGCGAGCAGTTCAAGAAGAGTGCGGGCAAGCGTAGGCACGTCACGCAACGCAAACTAGGTTAGCTGATTCCCATGACTACGCTTTTTGAAATAGCCATCAGTAAGCCAGACTCCCGCGAATATCACTGGCACATGGCGAGCGATGCGGGTGAGATAGCCGCACTCTTAGCGGACTCCAGTGAAGCCGAGCACTACGGCATTTGCATTAAGCCCGCCGATCCTCAAAGCATCACCCGATTGGCCAATTCCTGTGCGGATTACGCCGAGCTATGCGGGCACTCCTTGCCCGACATGAAAGCCCTGGTCTATCACGTATTGCGGGCATGCCTACCGGCGTGGGCCACTCAATCCCCGTTCAAGACATTCACTTTTGCATATACAGAGAACAAAGGATCTACCAATCATGACTTTGTTAGAGTTGGCCACAATTAACTGCCTGAAAAAGATCGCGGGAGAAGTGAACCACGGGGATACAAGCCCGCAGTTTGTCAGGGAGCTTACCCGTGTTGTTGATTCCGATGCCAAAATCAAGGCTTACGTGTCCCGAAGTATTGCCGATGAACTTGCGGTTTTGCAGTTTGACCACAATCCAAAAAATGCCTGTTTTAACGGCCTTTTTGATTTTCTGGTAAAGCAACCGCCAAGCGGTAAACCCGTCGAAGTTTTTAGGAGTGTGCTTGAACCCAAGGAAGCCCCGCCACAGTTCTTTCCTGACGTAATTGGGCAGGATCGGGGCAAAGCGGTTGGCGATTGCGACATGTTGGCCTGTTTACGGAGCTAGACCATGCTTGAAGACAATACGCTTGATGAATTCATGCTTGAGGAACCGGAAACCGTCAAGCCAGGTTCCATTTTTGTTTGGTACTTTAGGGCCAAAGATGAATTTGGCAATTCATACCGGATTGGAACCTTGGAAGCCCAGACTATGGGTGAAGCCACAAGGCTAGCCGCAAAAACATGGCCAGAAGAGGGGGCATATTTAGATTTTTGTCACTTGAAAGACTGGCCCTTGGTGAATGATGGGACACTTTAAGAAAGGTCCTGTGCGGTTTTGCGTGGATAACCGCCAACCGCAACCAGTAGAGCCTGTAGAGCCAAGTGAGTTAGCTCCCGGGGATTTGCGGCGGGGCATTAGGTACCTCGACAACATTTGCCGTTTGGCCGCACAGAGATACGACGATCAAACACTTTCAATGCTGCCGCAAGTCAGGAGAGAGGGATGAAGAAGTTCTTCCGTTTTTGGTTCAAACCAAGCTTGCTAAGTGAGTCAGTGCCGATCTACACATATGCCGGTAGCTTGGCGGCGGCGACAGAAAAGATCAGCACGCGGCTAAATGAGGAGTACGGCAAATCCGCCTCACTCACAAACCGGATGGACCAATTTGAATTGGATGAAGCTAACAACTTCACCCGTGCGGGAATTCCGCTGAGCCAGTGCTTGCTACCGGAAGACGTGTTTTTAGTGTGCGAGGATTTGTTAGTCGCGGACCAGTCTGGATTTCATCCGGCAACCCAACGTCTTGCACGGGATTTTGAGCAGCAAAGGCAGGCTCACATTCTGAAAGCCAATCAGCCGTTGATTTACAGCCAAAATTTGACAGACCCTGTAAGTAGCTCACGCCGACACGCTCACCGGGCACGGTAGGGGGTCCACCTCCCTGCCTGACCTAGCCCCGTGAGGTATACACCCAGCTTTAATTAGCTGTGCTCACGGGGCATTTTTAACACGGCTTCCCGATTTGTCCCAAACGGATGAAGCCTACCCCCCTGACTCTCACTTAACTGTTGAGGGTCAGGGGGATCGTATATCGCCGGGGTGTGCCAACAAGCCTAGCGATAACCCCCCCGTACCCTGTTGGCTTGTGGCTGGCAGGGTGCGGGGATTCTTATCTTGGTCCACCAAAAATGACAAACAACAAAAACATGAATACGAGGAATGCCAGTATGGCCCCGCCGACAATCGCACCAACCATGCGAACAACAAACCAAGGCCACACACTTGATTGTGCAATCTTTGCTGCCGTTGCTTCCGGCGGGGGCAAATCTGACTGCGGGGATTGGTAGGGATTGTCACTCATTCCCCTGACTTCTCCTTCTTGGCCCGCCGTTCCTGCCATCGGTAGTGCCAGAGTGCCAGATAGCCCGTAAGCAAGCCGATGCAAGTAACGGAAAATTGCATGAGATTGAGTTCAATTGTCCGCGAGTCAATGGGCGAGGTGAGCATTCTCCGCAGTGCTTCAGCAGCTTCATAGAAATGACTCTCCCACGTAAGGTTTAACATGAGCATGAGCAAACCCCACGTTGACCCGGCAACAAATCCGCGTGAAAAGATGACGCGATCGCTTGCCACGCCTGTGGCGACTACAAACACCATGAGTGTGCCGACTGCCCATAGGCCGAGGCCAACATAGTGCCCTACTGGACTTACCACGCCTGCGATCGCCACAGCCACGTAAGCCGTGATGCCCAACAACGTGAGAATGGAAAACTTGGGTTTCATGGTGCCCGCGGATGTTGGGTACGTTGCCGCCAAGTGCAAACGTTTGCACTAGAAAACCTTCATGCCAAATAACACCCGAATGATCCAATAGAGAATACAGGCACAAGTAACCAGCAATGCCAGTTTTGTGCCGCACCCTCTATTCTGGCTGTGCAACCTTCTAAAGAACTCAGGCCTGTTTGACATAACGCCTCTAGAGATTCCAGCTACGCTGGTTCATCTTCTCCACCAATTCCAGCGGACAAACGTGGTTCAAGTATGTTGCCGTGGTTGAAATGCTGGAATGTCCTAAAGCCTTTGACACTTCGGGAATGTTCAACCCTTCTTTGAGCATAGCCACGGCCCCGCAATGCCTAAACAGGTGCGGGTGTGTACGCTTTGAAATTCCGCACTTGCGGGCGAGTCTCCTGCAAAGGTTCCGCAAGTAGACGTTTTGAACTTGTCTACCTTTGAGGGTGACAAAAAGGGGAAGCTGGTTACCCACCCCCAATTTTGACCTTGCACCCAACCACACCTGTACAAGGGCCACGGTTTGCGGGTCCAATCCAATCATCCGTCTACGGTCCCCTTTGCCGTGGCGAACCGTCAAGGTGCCTTGAATCAAATCCAGATCACGTACAGCCAACGCGGTGACCTCTGAGACTCTCAGGCACCCACGGAACATTAAAGCCAAGATTGCCCTATTGCGGCACCCTGTGGGGCATCGTGCGGAACATGCTTTGATGAGGGCCAAAACCTCTTGATCCGTCAACAACTCAATCGGGGACCTCCTGCCTTTGAGCGGTGAGGTTTTGCCTTTGCGGGATTCTGCCAACTGTTGGAGTGTCATTCTGTTGCCCCCGGGAAGTAGGTCTGACGCAAGAAGTCCAACGCGGTGCGGAATTCCTCCCTCAAGTGCTCTTTGGCGTAGTGCCGCCGCATCGGGGAACTGGCATGAGCCAAAAACTGGTCAACCAGATATGGCGGGAACTTTTGGGCGATAAGATCTGCTGACGTTTTTCTAAGGTGCTTGAATGCCATGCCCTCAATGCCACAGCACTTCAAAACGTGGGCAAAGGATTTGCCGATAGAGTCCACCCTGACCATATGGCCATTGTCTTTGAATGACTCCCTGAGAAGTGCCTTGCCCGTTTCACTGAGTAAGACAGATTTAGAATCTTTTGCTTTGGTCCGTACTGCCTGAACTGCTTCCACAGTTTCCGGCCAAAGGACAAAGGCACTCTCTACACCCGTCTTATTGCGGGGGCGGGTGAGGGTGCCAGCTTTCCAGTCAATGTGGGAATGTTCCAACGTGGAAATGTCCACTTGAGTTGCCCCGCAATTCAACCCCAGCAAGATGCATGCACGCATCAAGGGACTTGCGGCACCAAGTACAATTTGTAATTGCTCAGGTGCAAAGAACTTGGGTTGAGGCGGGGGCAATTTGACGGCTGCGAACTTGCGGTTAACGATCTTAGGAATACCGGGAATCACTTCCCGATCCGCCAACCACTCAACAAACCGCCCCAAGAATTGGAGACGTTTCTTGACGCTGACGGCTGAAATGCCGCCTTGTTTTTTGGGGAGTGCGATCAAGCTAAGCTGAGCTTGGCGATACGCGGCCAACAAGCTGTTGGAAAGATCGGCGATAGCCGTAGCTTGAACGTGCTGGCAATAGCCAACAAAGTCATTCAAGCGGTAGAGCATATCGCTGTACTGTGCCCGGCAGATTTGGCCAGACTCAGCCATCGTCCTACACTCTGACAGGTATACGTCAACCAGCCCAGCGATAGTTGCGGGAAGTGTGGGGGTACTTGGAGCAGGGCCAGAAGTGCTGGGGCGTAATGCCTTGTAGTTGGTGGCCAGGCCAATTGAAACGCCGCCCCATTCACTGGGGTCCGAGTACAGGGATTCACTTACCCTACGTGGCGTTGTAACCACCTTAGCCAGGGTTTGAATCCACTCATGCAAAGCGGCGTCATAACCGTCTCTATCCCCTTTGCCTTTGCACTGGCCGCGTGCCAGGTAATAGACCTTGCCTTGATGGTACTTCTTCCAACAGCACGTGGGAGCAAACCACGTGAGCTTGTATCTGGCGTTGTACGTTTTGGCCATGATTGGATAGAGAATTGGATAGCGGTTGGCGGCACATTTCTAATGATCTTGTGCCACCAGCTTACCAAATCTCTATCCAATTCCTATCCAATTTTTTCACTTTTAGGGGGGTATTTTGACGCTCCCGGGTTGACGTGTTTTTTGACGTAAACCCTTTCCCTGTAAGCAGTGGCCGCTCAGGGACTCGAACCCTGACCCCTTGCGGGACAAGAACCTAAATCTTGCGTGTCTGCCAATTTCACCAAGCGGCCAGAATGTCGCGCCTTTTTGATGCGCGACGCGACTGAATTATCAGCGGTTGCCCGCTGGCCGCCAAGACGGACATGCACCGAAAATCTCGCATCCGCGTGGAAAATCCCTCGGGGGCCATATCAAGAGGTTCATCGACCGCGGAAATCGGTGTTGCGGAAATCGCCTGGGTTTTCGATGATTAGCCGCCGAGTTCACATCGGCCGAAGTGGACCGAGACCAGGAGGGTCGTCATGCGCAGGCTATACGGACATCAGTGGTTGGGATGCGTCGCGGTTTCGTTCGCCTTGAGCGGCTGCGGCGGAAGCGACGTCGATACCGCCGTGTCAGAAACGGAAGTCGCGCCGGACGCGGTCGCCAATTCGTCGGGCAGTGAGAGCGCCGCGGCTTTCGAGCGGTATCCGCAAGTGTCGCTCGATACGACGCATGGCCGGATCACATTGGAGCTCGACGCGGAACACGCCCCGGAAACGGTCCGCAACTTTCTCAAGTATGTGGAAAGCGGCCACTACGACGGCACGCTGTTCCACCAGATCGACCAGGGCTACGTGATGCTGGGCGGAACTTTCACGCCAGAGCTCGCGGAGAAGCCGGCGGGCCGGCCGATTCGTAACGAGGCCGAAAACGGCTTAAAAAACGTGCAGGGCACGATCTCGATGGCCCGCGCGGCCGACCAGATCGATAGCTCGACGTGCCAGTTCTTCATTAACCTGGCGGACAATGCCGAGTTGGACCACCATTCGCTCACCGCCGAGGATTTCGGCTATTGCGTGTTCGGCCGGGTGATCGACGGCTGGGACGTGATTGAGACTATTGCGGCCGTGCCGGTGAAGAACAGCGAGTCTTTCGGCAATCTTCCCACCGAAACGGTGATGATCCGCAGCGCGAAGCGTTTGCGCTAGTCGCCGTCACCGCGGTTCGTCCTCCGTCGCAGGAATCATCATAATTGGCCGTGAGGCGGCCAAGCAGAAGTGGACCCCTGATCGCGGGCGTAGTGCAAAGGCACGGCGAACACAGTCGTCGATCGCCTTGCTAACGGCAGCTCACTTCGCCAAGACATTGCTCGATGATGTCGAGCGCCTTGTCCAGTTCCTCGCGCTTAATGATCAACGGCGGGGTGAGCGTCAGGATGCTCCCCATGGTGAGCTTGAAGCTCAGTCCCAGTTCCAAGGCGCGGTACATGACCGCTTCGGCTTCGTCGGTGGCCTTTTCCTTGGTCTGGCGGTCCTTCACCAGCTCGATCCCCAGCAACAGACCGACGCCGCGGACGTCTCCGATCAGCGGGTATTTTTCCTTCATCGCCTGCATCCGCCGCATCGCATGCGCGCCCAGCTCTCGGGCGTTCTCGACCAGTTTTTCGTCTTCGATGATTTGCAATGTCGCAAGCCCCGCGGCGCAGGCGACCGGGCTTTTCTCATGCGTGTAGTGCCCGAGTGCGCGATCGCCGGCGACGTCGAAATCATCCCGCGCCACGAGCGCCGCCAGCGGGAACACGCCGCCGCCAAGTCCTTTGCCGAGCACCATCATGTCCGGCACGACGCCGAAATGTTCGCTCGCCCACATTTTGCCGGTGCGGCCGAGACCCAGGCAGATTTCGTCGAAGATCAACAGCGCGCCGTGTTTGTCGCAAGCGCGCCGGACGGCTTGCCAGTATTCGGGCGGCGGCACAAAGGGAGTGCTGCGGATGGGCTCGGCGATCACCGCCGCAACGTCCCCTTCTCGTTCCAGCACGTATTCAAGGTAATTCGAGCACTTCAAATCGCAGCCGCCGCGCGTTGAGCAATCCCACAGGCAGCGATAACTATCCGCCGGCGGGACGTGTTCGGTTCCCGGCAACAGTGGCCCGATGCGGCTGCGAAAGATCGCTTCGCCGCCGAGCGAGATGGAATCCAATGACGCGCCGTGAAACGAGTCCCACATCGAAATCGTTTTGAAGCGCCCCGTGACGATCCGTGCCAATTTGAGCGCCATGCCGATCGCGCTCGTGCCGCCCGGCGCGAGCAGGATTTTGTTTAGGTTGCCGGGCGATGCTGTCGCCAGTTTTGCGGCGAAATCGACGGCCACCTGGTTCGCATAGCGCCGCGTGCAAAACGGCATCGCGTCGAGTTGCTGCTTGATCGCCTCGATCACCCGAGGATGCCCGAAACCGACCTGGTGGACGCTGTTGCCATGGAAATCCATGTATCGGCGACCTTGCAGGTCCTCGACGTAGATGCCTCGCGCGCCCGACAAGGCGTTCAAACACGGCGTCGAGAGCGATTGCTCCAGAAACCACTTTGCGTCGTCGGCCAGCAGTTTTCGAGTGGCCGCGTCCAACTGCGCGTCCTGCCACTGCTCGCGGCGCGGGGAAAGGTTGACATCCCCTTCGGAACGATCGACAAGCGGCGAATCAGCAGGCATTGCGCGGCGAACTCACGAAATGGAAACAAACGCCACCCCATATTCCGGGGAAACGGCCCGAATTGCAACGGCCGCCGCTGGCGATCTGTGCCGTGGATGATATTCTGTCTGAGCGCGCTTTGGGTCGCCAACTTTCCGGAATCAGCGAGTCCCCCCGCCGTGTCCCGCCCTCAAGGTCGCCTCACCGCCTGGCTGGCCAACGCGCCGCAACCAGCGTTCACCCTGTTCGCCATGCTGGCGGCATTTTCGACGTACTTCTGCATGTACGCGTTTCGCAAACCGTTCTCGGCGGCGAAATTCGCAGACTTCTCCACAACGTTCTTCGGCATCGAGTACGGCCTTAAAACGGTGCTCGTCGTCAGTCAGTTGATCGGCTACACGCTTTCGAAATACCTGGGCGTCAAATTCTGCTCGGAAATTAAACCCCAACGGCGCGCCATGGCGCTGGTGGGGCTGATCGTCTGGGCGGAAGCGACGTTGGTGGCGTTCGCGCTCATGCCATTGGATTGGAAGTTTGTTCCCTTATTCCTTAACGGCCTATCGCTCGGCATGGTTTGGGGACTGGTCGTCTGGTACCTGGAAGGTCGGAAGACGTCCGAATTGCTGCTCGCCGGATTGAGCTGCTCGTTTATCATCGCCAGCGACATGACGAAGGACTTTGCCCGGGCGCTGATGTCGCCGCCGGAATGGGCTTCGCCGCTCTTGGGCAGCGGCGTTTCCGAAATGTGGATGCCGGCCGTAACCGGGGCGATCTTCCTGCCCGTGTATTTGCTGTCCGTCTGGCTATTGAGCCAGGTTCCACAACCGACTGCCGACGATCAGGCCGCGCGGAGCGTGCGCGAGACGATGGACAACGCGCATCGCCTGGCCTTTGTGAAACATTTCCTCTGGGGCCTCGTGTCGCTGCTGATCACGTACTTTTTCCTGACTGCCTATCGCGACTACCGCGACAACTTCATCGTCGAATTGTTCGACTCGCTGAACTACAAATACGAGGACGAAAAAAACAAGACGATTATCACGCAAAGCGGCATGTGCGTGAGCTTCGGCGTGATGGGGATGCTCGCGGCGCTCAATGCCATCAAGGACAACCGCCGCGGGCTGCTCGCCGCGTTTGCAATTATGACCGGCGGGCTGTTATTGCTGGGCGGATCAACCTTGTTGCATCGCGCCGGCGCGATTTCCGGATTCTGGTGGATGACCGCCTGCGGATTAGGCTCGTACTTGGCCTACGTGCCGTATGGTTCGGTGCTCTTCGATCGCATCATCGCCTACACGCGCGTCGTGGGCACGGCTGTCTTCGCGATCTACGTAGCGGACGCGATTGGCTACTCCGGTTCGATCATTACCTTGCTGGTGCAGGACCGTTTGAAGTATTCGCACCTGGAGTTTTTTGAGGCCTTCACGCTCGCCCTGTCCGTCTTTGGCACGTTCATGATGCTGCTCAGTTGCGCCTATTTCCTGACCCGAAAATCCGGTCACCACGCCCCATAGACTCCCTTTTCCTGGCCGAGGGAGTCCGAGGGAACTGCCCGTAGCGCAGGGCGGCACCTGCGCTTCCACTCGCCGGTTAGCAGCGCGGCAGCTTGCAACCCGTCCGTGGGGCGACTAGCCTTTGGGGGATTCCCACGCCCATCGCGCATTCTTCACCTGCCGCATCGAGGTTGCCCGCCATGTTGCGATTGTTGCTCGTTCCCTTCGCGCTGCTGTTTCTGGCGTCGCCAGCGCTGGCGGCCGACGACTACCAACTCGGTCCCGATTCCCAGCGCCAGGAAGGCGTGCCGCGCGGCACGGTTACGAAGCATCGCTGGGAGCAGAGCCAGGTCTTTCCCGGCACGGTTCGCGACTTTTGGGTTTACGTTCCGGCGCAGTACAAGGCGGAACAACCGGCCGCCGTGATGGTGTTTCAGGACGGCGGATCGTATGTCAATGAGGAACGCGATTTCCGCGTGCCGGTTGTGTTCGACAACCTCATTCACGCGGGGGTGATGCCGGTCACGATCGGCGTGTTCATCAATCCGGGCGAGTACCCGGCGGGCGAAGGGGGCAAACCGCGGAGCAATCGCAGCTTCGAGTACGATTCGCTGTCGGACTTTTATGTGCGTTTCCTGCTGGAGGAGATCCTGCCCGAGGC
>ENA-ORBV01015059-ORBV01015059.1-microbial-mat-metagenome-genome-assembly--contig:-NODE-15059-length-11449-cov-5.983116_pt1 | contig 11449 bp, 9 predicted proteins | sample MGYA00237777_ERZ505514 | MGnify/ENA primary metagenome ERZ505514 (study PRJEB26160, sample SAMN06269048) | microbial mat metagenome | isolation source: Oligotrophic lake microbial mat | place...
GATCAAGGGTCGCATCGACATGCTCGCCACCGGCATTCGGACGCCGGTGGGCATCAAGATCTTCGGGCCCGACCTCGCCACGCTCGAGCGACTCGGCAAGGAAGTCGAACAGATCGTCACACCGATCGCTGGGACGCGCAGCGTCTTCGCCGAACGGGCACAGGGGGGTTTCTACCTCGACATTGATATCGATCGCACCGCGGCGGCGCGTTACGGCTTGAACGTCGGCGATGTGCAGGCCGTCATTGCCACCGCGATCGGCGGGATGGTGATCACGCAGACGGTCGAGGGGCGCGAGCGATACGGTGTGCGACTGCGCTATCCGCAGGAACTCCGCGACACGCCCGAGCGCATGGCCGCAGTTCTCGTACCGGTCGCCGCGCTCGTCCAAGTGCCACTCGGCCAGCTCGCCACGATTCGCGCCGTCGCTGGCCCGATGGTCGTGCGCACCGAAGGAGCACAGCCCACCGCTTGGGTCTACGTGGATGTCGCCGATCGCGACATCGGGAGCTACGTGGACGAAGCACGGGCAGCGGTGGCTCGTGGAATGATAATGCCGAGCGGTTATAGCCTCGTCTGGAGCGGCCAGTACGAATACATGGTACGGGCGAAGGCGCGCATGCAACTCGTGATTCCTGCCACGCTCGCGCTGATCTTTCTGCTGCTGTATATCAACTTCAAGCGGGTCGCCGAGACGTTGATTGTGATGCTGTCTGTTCCGTTCGCTCTCGTTGGCGGACTCTGGTTGATCTGGGCGCTCGGCTATGATTGGTCGGTCGCCGTGGCGATCGGATTCATCGCGCTCGCTGGCGTTGCCGCAGAGACGGGCGTGGTGATGCTGATCTATCTTGATCAAGCGTGGGAGAAGCGGCAGAGGGTCGGTGCGGTACCGACGCTGATGGACCTGTACGACGCCGTGATGGAAGGCGCGGTGGATCGCGTGCGCCCGAAGATGATGACGGTCACGGCGATCATGGCTGGCCTCCTTCCGATCATGTGGAGTACGGGCACTGGCGCGAGTGTGATGAAGCGCATCGCGGCGCCGATGATCGGCGGGATGGTATCGAGTTCCATCCTGACGCTGCTTGTGATCCCTGCGGTGTACTCGCTGTGGAAGGGCAGAGAGATCTCACCAGGGGCAGCGGAGCGAGGCGACGCGGCGCCGACGACGGAGGAAGAACGCTGATGAAGCACGACGCCCACAAAGGCCACTCGCCCGAGGCATTCCGCGACAAGTTCTGGCTCTCGCTGATCCTCACGATCCCTGTGGTGTTCTGGTCGCAGCATGTCGAGGATCTCCTGGGTTACACGGCGCCCGCACTTCCCTTCTCGGAGTTGATCCCGCCTGTTCTCGGCACGGTGGTGTTCGCCTACGGCGGCTGGGTGTTCCTCACGGGCGCCTGGCGCGAACTCCGCGCGGTGCTCCCGGGAATGATGACCCTTATTTCGCTCGCCATCTTGGTGGCCTTCGTGTTCTCGTGGGTCGTTCAGCTCGGCCTGATCGCGTCGGTCCCGCTCTGGTGGGAGCTCGCAACGCTGGTGACGATCATGCTCCTCGGCCACTGGATCGAGATGCGCTCAATCAACCAAGCCAAGGGCGCACTTCAAGAGCTCGCAAAGCTCCTTCCCGACGTGGCCACTCGAATCACAGATCAGGGAGAGGAGCAGGTTCCCATCAGCGCGCTCCGCGAGGGCGATCTGGTCCTCGTCCGTCCTGGCGAGCGCATCCCGGCGGACGGTCGGGTGCAGAAGGGCGAAAGCGCGGTGGACGAGGCGGTGATCACCGGCGAATCGCGTCCGGTGAAGAAGCACGAGGGTGACGACGTGATTGCCGCAACAATCAACGGCGAGGGTTCGCTGCGAGTGGTGGTCACGGGAACCGGAGAGGGCACCAAGCTCTCGGGGATCATGCGCCTGGTCGCAGACGCGCAGCAGTCCAAGTCGCGCGCTCAGCACCTCGCGGACCGCGCGGCGCAGATCCTCACTGGCGTGGCAATCGCGTCTGGAATCGTGACCTTCCTCGTCTGGCGGTGGCTCGGTGCACCTGTGGACTTCGCCATCGTGCGCACCGTGACGGTGCTCGTGATCGCCTGCCCACATGCCCTTGGACTTGCGGTGCCACTCGTCGTCGCGATCTCCACGACGCTCGGCGCGCGTAGCGGACTGCTCGTGCGCGACCGCCGCGGCCTCGAGGAGGCCCGCAACCTCGACACGGTGATCTTCGACAAGACGGGCACGCTCACGTTGGGCGAGTTCCGCGTGGTCGCGCTCGCGGTCGCCGAGGGAGTCGCCGAGGATGAGGCGCTGCGTATCGCGGCCGGCATCGAGGCTGAATCGGAGCACCCGATTGCCCGCGGTATCGTGCGGACGGCGGCGGACCGTCGCCTGACGATTCCCAGCGCGAATGACTTCCGCGCGCTCACGGGCAAGGGGGTCGCCGCGACAGTCGACGACACCGAGTATCACATCGGCGGCCCCGCGCTCCTGAAGGCAGAACAGGTCGTGGTTCCTCCGGCGCTTGAGGAGGCGGAGAAGGCGGCGAGCCTGCGCGGGCAAGCGGCCATTTACCTCGTGCGCGAGCGCAAGGCGCTTGCCGTGTTCGCGGTGGCAGACGCGATCCGCGAGGAGAGCCGCGAGGCGATCCTAGCGCTCCACGACCGCGGCATCGAGGTCGCGATGCTCACCGGAGATGCGCGTGCCGTGGCGGATGCCGTGGCCAAGGAACTCGGCATCGACAAGGTGTTCGCCGAAGTGCTCCCAGAGGACAAGGCAGCGAAAGTGCGCGAGCTTCAGGCACAAGGGAAGAAGGTGGCCATGGTGGGCGATGGCGTCAACGACGCGCCGGCACTGGCCACGGCAGATATCGGCATCGCGATCGGGGCCGGTGCAGACGTCGCCGTCGAGGCCGGACACATCGTGTTGGTGCGCTCAGATCCGCGGGACATCCCGCGCATCGTGGCGCTGTCGCGGGCCACGTATCGCAAGATGGTGCAGAACTTGTGGTGGGCGACGGGCTACAATATCGTTGCCATCCCGCTCGCGGCCGGCGTTCTGGCTCCATGGAATATCGTGCTCACGCCGGCGCTCGGCGCCGTGTTGATGTCGGCGAGCACGGTGATTGTCGCCATCAACGCGCAGTTGCTGAAGCGGGTCAAGCTCTAGCGATTGCGCGAATACTCGGCCAACATGGCCCTCACCGGACACCGCCGTCCGAGGCGTTCGCGTAGTGACCCTCGCGGACCTCGGCGAGGTCGTGCGCAGCGACCGCGAGCGATAAGTCGTCTACAAGGCCTATCGGATAGACCATTTTCACCCATATTCCCAGACATTGCTATCACCGATGTCCCCGCCCATTCACTCGTTCTGGTTTCGACTATGTCTCGGCTAATCCAGTCCCTCGTCACAGCCGCGCTCTTGGCGCCACTCTCGCTGGCCGCCCAAGCGCACGACCACCCGATGCCAGCTCGTGCCGCCGCGCCACAGACGGCCGATGCCCAGCGCGCCTCGCGTACCATCACCGCGCTGTTCGCGGCCGCTGAGCGCAATGATCTCGCCGCGCTCGACACGCTGTACGCCGGGGACAGCCTCACCGTGCTCGAGGGTGCTGGTATCAACAGAGGCTGGCGCGACTATCGCGACAATCACCTCGCGCCGGAACTGAAGGAGTTCCAGAACTTCCGCTACCGCCCGTTCGAGATCGAGGTGCGCGTCTCCGGTGATCTCGCTTGGGCGATGTACCGCTATGCGCTCGCGGCCGACCTGCCGGACCGCAAGCTTGACGCGGTCGGACGGGGCACGGCGATCCTTGAGCGCCGCGGCAACAAGTGGGTGGTCCGTCACACGCACACGGCGAGCCGCGCGCGCCGACCAACTGATCCGCCGATGCCGCAGTGACCGGCCGCATGGTGCGTGCCTTGCCGCTCCTGTTCGCGGCGTTGGCTCTGCTGCCTTCGACGCTGTTGGCGCACGGAGTCCTCAAGAGTTCCGTGCCTGCCAAGGACGCACATGTCGATTCGGCCCCCAGTGAGTTGCGGCTCACCTTTGCCGCAACGTCTACGCTTTCTGTCACACGTCTACGGTTGATCGGGCCAGACGGCGCGATGGTGCTCCTCGGGCCGCTGCGTCATGCCGATGGCGACTCCGCGCATGTGGTCGTCGCCGAGGTGCGCGGCCGCATGTCGATCGGCACCTATGTCGTCGAGTGGCAGAGCGTCGGCGCCGATGGCCATCCGGTGCGCGGTAACTATTCGTTCATGGTGATGAACGACCCGCCGGCGGGTAGCACGGCCGAGACCCACGCGATGGTCATGCCCTCGGACACCGGAGGCCCACCACACTTGATGGAGATGGCGGGCGAGACGCACGGGTTCAACGCGGAGTCGCCGGCGTTCGTGCTGATTCGGTGGATCACTTTTCTCGCGCTGGTCGCGTTGATCGGCGTGGTCTTCTTCCATTCCTTCGTCCTGCGCCGTCTTGGCGCGGGCACATCGCCCGCTCTTCCCGCTGCGGTGCTGGCGGCCGCGCGTGCGCGTGCGGCGCGACTCGGCTACTGGGCGGCTGTCACACTGGGCCTCGCCGCGCTCGCCCGTCTCGGAGCCCAAGCCTACGCCGTGTTCGGTGCCGACGCGCTCGATCTCCGCCTGCTCGCGTCGTTGCTCGGGTCACTACTCGGTGGGACCATATGGGGCACCGCGTGGATGATGCAGGTCGGAGCTGTCATCGCGGTGTTGGCCGGGTTCAGTCGCGTCCGGCACGCACACGCCGATGGCTGGGGCGTGGTGACGATAGGCGCCGTCGTACTCGCGGTGACGCCAGCACTCTCCGGTCACGCGGTCGCCGTGCCCGACACCGCACCGCTCTCTGTGCTCGCAGACACGGTGCATGTGCTTGGTGCGAGTGGCTGGGTCGGGACGCTCGCGCTGATCTTCTTTGCAGGAATTCCCGCGCTTCGACCGTTGCCAGCGGGAGAGTTCGAACATGGCGTGGCCCTGCTCGTACGAGCGTTCTCTCCGGTGGCGCTCGTCTGCGCCGCAGCGCTCGCGATGTCGGGCGTGTTCGCCGCGTGGGTGCACCTTGGTTCCGTCGCCGCGTTGTGGCAGCCCGGATACGGCCGGACGCTGGCCATCAAGCTCGGCCTGCTTGGTATTGTGGGAGTCACGGGTTTATACAATTGGCGCCGAGTGACGCCAACGCTTGAGACGTCACTTGGCGTGGCACGACTGCGGCGCACGGTGATCGTGGAGCTCAGCGTTGCGGTGATGGTGCTGCTGGCAACGGCCGTTCTTGTCGCGACGCCGACGCCGATGGACTGACGGCTCACCTGAAAGGCCGCGTGCTTCCTGAAACGGCCATCCCTGCACCTAAATAGGCCCGTCGGCAATCGTCCAGCGCGGAGTAAAGCCGAGCGCGCTCTGGGCGCGCGTGGTATCGAGTACGCAATCATCGGCGAGTCCCTGCACCGCGTAGCGCGTGAGGCGTGGCTCGTCCTCTCGGCCGGCCATGCGCCACGCCATCTCGACACACATCGCGACACCAACGGCCACCGGACGAGGTACGTACCTCAACCGGACCGACATCGCGCGGCGCGCGAACATCGTGCGGAGCAACGCATCCACGGTGCACGCATCGAGATCGGCAATATTGAACGCGCCGCATGGCGCCGATGGCTGCACGGCGAGCACAACGGCCTGGGCGAGATGGTCAATATGCGTCGTCGAGATGCGTGCCGTTCCGTTACCGGGAATCCACAGCGCGCCGCCGCGAACCGCACGCAACACGCGAGGCCACAACGTCGTGTCGCCCGGACCATACACCACGTGCGGACGGAGCACGACGGCAGGGCGCTCCAGCGTGAGCACGAAGCGATCGGCCGCGGCCTTCGTGGTGGCGTACGCGCTGAGGCCGCGCGTCACCAACGGCGCGTCTTCACGCAGCGTGCCACTGCCGTGCCGCGCGTACGCACTCGCCGTGCTCACGTACACCACGCGAGCATCTGGACGCAGCGACGCCACGGCATGTTGCGTCCCCAGCACGTTCGCCCGATAGAACGTTTCGTAGGCACCCCACTGCCCGACCGCCGCGCCACAGTGCACAAGCACATCGGCCTCGGCGAGGGCAATGGGTCCCGCAGTGAGATCCCACTGCACGTATCCTGGAATCGGTGCACGGAGCGCGCTCGCCGGCCGGCGTCCGAAAGGCAGCACACGATGCCCCGCCGCGAGCAGCGCGTGCCGCAACGCTGAGCCGACGAATCCGCTGGCCCCGGTCAGGGCGATCGTGCGTTCCACGCGCACTGACTGGGCGACCGCGCTCACTGAATGGCCGACCGCGCGCCGAGCGCGACGCGGAGTGCGGCTTTATCGACCTTGCCGGATCGTCCCGACTCTGGCAACGTGCGAAAGATCACTTCGTCTGGCGTCGCCGAGGCGTCAATACGGTGGGCACCCGTCGCGAGCGCATCCATCACCCGCTTCCGCAACGTGGCCTCAGCGATGCCCTGCTCGCGCTCGACCACAAGAATCACGCGTTCATCGGCACGTACGGGATCGAAGTCGCCGATCAGTGCGGCGCGGCGCACGCCGGGAATCCGTTCAATCGCCGGCTCATACAGTTCGGGATAAATATTGTGCTCGCCGCGAATGATCATATCCTTCGCGCGGCCCAGCAGCACAATACGTCCCTCGTCGAGGCGGGCGATATCACCCGTGGCGATCTCCTCCGCGGCGGGTTGCCCGAGGTAACCGCTACACACACGTTCCCCACTCACAACGAGTTGACCATCGTCACGGATGCGCACGTGCACGCCGGGAATCGGCGCCCCCACGAGATCGCCATCCCCACGCCACGCGACCTTCTCCTCAAGCGACACGCGGGCAATCGGCAGTGCCTCGGTGAGGCCATACACGCACAGCGCCTCGCATCCGCCCGGCAACACAGGACGGAGCCGTGCGAGGAATCCGGCGCGCACGGGCGCCGCGCCGATCATCAACATCCGCAGAGAGGTGGGCAACGTGGTCGCGCGCTGTTCGGCGTACTCCAGCAACAGCCGACACTCGCGCGTGACGAGGAACGCGTGCGTCACCTTCCAGTGCGCCATAAGGCTTGCCACCCGCGCGGGAGCGAAGCGCGAGCCTGGCGGCACCACAGCAGTCGCTCCTGCGGCGAGGGCCGGCAGGAGGAGATGCAGATCACGCGCGTACAGTACGTCGCGCTCGGTCAGCGCGAGTTGACGCGACACCGCAGTCAGTATGGCCGCAAGAGACCGACGAGTGTGAATCACCACGCGTGGCTCCTGGGTCGTACCTGACGTGGGTACGAGTACCGCCTCGGCGTCATCGGGCGGCTGCCGGAGATTGGCAGAGCGCTCCGTACCAGCCTCGGCGCGCCGCAGCACGTCATACGAGGTCGCAGCCGCGCCTCCAGGAATTCCGCGACCCACGCGAATGTAGGTGGCGTCGGGGATCTCGCCGAGTGGTGCCCAGCGAAGCCCGAACCATCCGAGGAGCCGCGACGCCAGCGACCCTGGTCGCGCCAGCAGGATGCCCTCAGCGAATACCCAGCGAGGCGCAACATCCTTGATTCGCGCACGAAAGAGTGCGTCTCCCACGCCAGGATCCTGCGGCACCAACACCCCGCCGAGCTCATGCACGGCGAGCGCGAGCACGAGCAATCGCGCCCCGGGCCGCACGGCGAAGATGACGCGATGCCCGACCGCGAATCCGCGCGCTTGCAGGCCAGCCATTACCGCGGACGTTTCGCCGAGGAGGCGGGCGCGCGTCCAGCGCGTGCCGTCGAAGTCGACGAGCGCAATGCGCTCCGGAGCCTCACGCGCGCGCGCGCGGAATGCCGCAAGCGGCGTCGGCGCTACGAGCGGTACGCTCACCGGTACGCTCATCGTACGCTCATCGTACGTTCATCGTACGTTCATCGTATTTCATCGTAGTTCATCGGTGTTCATCGTACGTTCATCATGCGCTCGCCGCGCACAAGACGCGCGTTCATCGCACTCTCGGCGCGAGTTCCAGCGTACGCCACGCGGGGAGCAACACGGAATGCGCGGGCCAGCGGTGCGCAACGCGTAGCGGCCCCGGCACGCGCGCGAGTCGCGCGACCGCTTGCTGCAGCACCCGTTGCGCGAGTGGAAATCCAATGCAGAAATGCGCGCCCGCTCCATACCACAGATACTTCGCCTTCGCATTCGGCTCGCGGGTGGGATCGAACCGATCGGGGTCAGGAAACAGCGCGGGATCGCGCGCCAGGTTCGCGGTGAGAATCACAATGCGTTCGCCGCGTCGCACGGCGAGCGAGCCGATCCGCGTGGGCACGGCCGCAATCCGGACCGTTGCCGGCACGGGTGCCGCAAAACGCATCCCCTCCTCTACCGCGGCTTGCACATTCGCCGCGGTCGCGAGACGATGCAAAGCCTCAGCGTCGACCAACAGCCCCAGCACTCGTGGCAAGGCGACGCCGAGTGTGAGCGAACCGGCAACGAAGAATATGGAGAGCAACCCGCGCGTCTCGACCTCGTCGCAACCGAGCGTTCGCAAGCGCGCGACCAACGAGTCCGGTGGAAGGTCTGCGCGATGGAACGCATCGCGCACCATGGCAATGAGTCGCTCGCTGTCCGCGCGCGCGCGCGCGACCGACGGCGCGCGAAAGGGCGTGAGCCGCAACGTGCTCGCGATGCGCTCGCCGAGTGCGTGCACCTCACGCGCTTGCGCATCGGTGCCGGGCGCGCCCAGCATCGTCAGCGTCAGATGACCGGAGAAGGTTCTCGCCGCATGCGCGAGATCCGCCGACCGCCCTGCCTCGAGCGCCTCCGCCAGCGCGTCGAAGGGTGCACTAGAGGCGTCATACCACTGTTGCGCAAGTTCGGGGCTGGCGAGCGGGCCGAGTCGCTGACGCAGACTCCGATGCGCCTCGCCATCCATGTTACTCAGCGCCGCGGGGCCGAACGCCTGTGTGAAGAGATCTGCGATGCTGCCCGGGCCGCGCTTCACGAAGTGCTCGTCGTTCACCAGCACCTCGTGCCCGAGCGCGGCGGCGCTCACCACAACGCCGACCCCTGGCAGGCGCATGACCGGCCCGAGCTGGCGCACAAGTCGCGCGAGGGGCCACACCAGGGGATGCGCGGCGATGTTGACGCGGGCATCCTGCCACGCGGCGCGGCGGGCGGGCCAGTTCATCGGACGTCCACCACGGAGGGCCGATATCCGTGATTGCGGTACCAGCGGAGGACGTTCAGAAAGCCGTAGGCGCGCACGCGCCGCGCGGAGTTGTACACCACAATGTCCCGTCGCCACTCCGCGCGTGCCGTCAGGAGACGCACGCGTTCGGAGAGCACGCGATCCTCGTGCAGTTCCTCAATGCGGCTCCGAGGGAATCCCCCCGCCTGCTCGTAGAGATCAGCGGCAATGGCAACGTTGTTGCCGGCCGCCATGAAATACGGATACTTGAACTGCGGACCACGTCGCGTCCACCGACCGTAGCGTTCCGCCACCGCGATCAGCACGGGGAGGATCACGCGTTCAGCCAGCGACAGTCGCTCATCAGGCCGCGGTGCAATGCGACCACCGACGAAGGCGAGGCCATCGCGCACGAGCGCGTCCTTGAGCCGAACGACCCAGTCGCGCGCCGGAAGGCAGTCGGCATCCGTGCGGGCGATCCAGCGTGCGCCATGGGCAATCGCATGACGGAATCCCGTGTCCGCGGCCGCGCCCGTGCCTTTCTGCGATTCGTGAATCAGTCTCGCCGGCATCGGCGACGCGGCGATGAACTGCTGCGCGATCGCGGCCGAGGCGTCGGTGCTCCCGTTGTCGACCAGCACGAGGGTGAAATCGAGATCGGTCTGCGCAGAGAGCGCCGCGAGGGTGGCCGCAAGGTATTGCTCCTCTTGATAGAACGGCACCACCACGTAGAACTCACTCGCGCCGGCGAGTGTAGAGATCACGACGTGGTTCATGATGTCATTCATATGGCATCGATGCGATCAGACATCGAGAATCGCGATGCCGACCGATATACCGCTACCCATGCCGAGCCAGAGCACGCGATCACCGGGCCGAATGCGGCCCGCGGCTCTCGCCAACGAGTGTGCCACCGGCAGCGAGGCCGACGCGAGATTCCCTAAGAGTTCCACGTGCATCTCCACGCGAGACTCCGGGATTCCTGAGGCGTCGAGCATCGCGCGATGATATGGCACGCCCACCTGATGCACGAGGATGCGGTCGAAGTCTCTCACGCTGGCGCCGGCGTCTGCGAGAAGGCGGTGTAACATCGTGGGCCCGTGCTCGACGAAGGCTTCTTTGAGCGCGGGGCCATCACCGCTGAGGTACGCGTACTCGTCGCCGCGCGGGAACATCGAGCCGCCGGCTCGCACCATCGCCAGCGGCCAATGCTCACTGCGCGCGGCAAAGGCGAGCCGTTCAATGCCCCGTCCGTTCTCGGAAGGCACGAGCACCGCGGCCGCGCCCGCATCGCCCATGGTGAAGCCCGGAAAATGCTGGCGGAACTCGTCGGCGTCACGCACCTGCCACCGCACCGCACGCGAGCAGATCTCCCCCGTGACCACGAGCGCGCACCGCGATTGTCCCGTGCGCACCAGACCATCGGCGACCTGCAACCCGTTGAGAAAGGAGTTGCAGGCGTTCTTCACATCGAACACGGGCGCTGAGGTGCCAAGCTTCTGCTGCACGATGTGCGCCGTCGCCGGCTCGATGAGATCTTGGCTGGCCGCCGCAAAAATCAGGAGGTCGACATCGCTGACCTCCAGACCCGCCTCGGCGAGTGCCGCACGCGCCGCCTCGACGGCGAGATCGGAGCACTGCACCTGCTCCCCCGCCACGCGACGTTCGAGGATGCCCGTACGCGCGGCGATCGTACCGGCGCGAATGCGCACGCCGGGACTCGCGGCGCGCACCATCTGCTCGATCTCGTCGCTGGTGCGAATCAATGGCGGCAGGACCGCACCGAGCCCGGCGATCCGGACGCGGGGGGCGGTCGTTCCACGCGCAGTCCTAATCAAGCCACCTCTGGAGCGTAGAGCGAGTTGATCTGCGTGACCACCACCATCGCCATCGGTCGCTCCATGGATAGGCACTGCACTCGGGGCCGCTCAGCGTAGAGGAAGTATGGCGCGCACTCCTGCACTGGGCGAGGGCGTCGGGCGATTCGCGCCGCAGTTCGCGGCCTCAGTTCGCGGCCTCAGTTTCCGGCCTCAGTTCGCGGCATCACACACGCCCGCGCATTCGGGCCCTACCTGCAGGCTCGTACCGAGATCCGCGGCTGGGGCTGGCCAGTGATCGATGGTTCGCCCTGCTCGATGAAGCGGTCGCCATTGAAGGCGATGTTCCTACCCTGCGTGCAACGTCCACCGCGCGCACCGCGTCCCAGCGGGCGAGATCGACGTCCGTCTCCACATCCAGCAGGGCCGCATCGCCAGCCTGCGCAG
>ENA-ORBV01015060-ORBV01015060.1-microbial-mat-metagenome-genome-assembly--contig:-NODE-15060-length-11449-cov-3.989008_pt1 | contig 11449 bp, 13 predicted proteins | sample MGYA00237777_ERZ505514 | MGnify/ENA primary metagenome ERZ505514 (study PRJEB26160, sample SAMN06269048) | microbial mat metagenome | isolation source: Oligotrophic lake microbial mat | place...
CGGGCTGCTGTTCTGCCGCTCGAGGGACAAGATGGTTTTCGAGTACGCACTGCGGGATAGGAAGAAGCCGATCGGTGTTGCCGGGTGGGCGACGAAGATTGTCGAGGAGCTTCCCGAGAGTATTAAGGGGAGTCTGCCGACGGTGGAGAAGATTGAGGCGGAGTTTGGGGGCGAGGAGGACGGACGATGAATTGGCTCGCCACGGCGCCGCGCGCGCAGCAACCCTGTCCTTCTGGCCGAATTGGGCAGCAGCCCGCTGCACAATTGCTCCGGTTTCACCTCGTCACCCTCCTCACCTACCTTTTCGACTCTCTCGGCCTCGGCGACGAAGCACATGAGCGCGACATCGAGAACGCCCGCATTCGGTACATCACCCGGTTCCTGCTGGAACTCGGGGCAGAATTCGCATTCGTTGGGCGACAATGTCGGCCGGAAGTGGCTGGCGACGAGTATTTCATCGACCTGCTTTTCTATCACACCCGCCTGAAATGTTATGTGGTGGTGGAACTCAAGAGAGCGGCCTTCAAGCCTGAACACGCTGGTCGACTGAACTTTTATCTTGCCGTGGTGGATGCGCAAATCAAGGCTGCGGATGACAAGCCCACCATCGGTCTGTTGCTCTGCAAGACCGACAACCGCCTGGTTGCTGAGTATGCGCTTTCCGGCATAGCGAAGCCCATCGGGGTGGCGGAGTACCAGCTCGTGCGGGCGCCTGAGCCGTTGGATGTGAATTTGCCGAGCATTGAGGCGATCGAGGTGGAGCTTGGGCGAGGGGAGGAGCGGGGAGGCTGCGAGGGTGGATGTCACGGTGGCCGCTAACTTGGAGGAGCTTGGGCATGGTGAGTGACGCCGAGTGGCGGGATGTACTTCTTCAGGAACTAGCCGCCACCACGAGGAACGCGCTGGTGGGTGGGCCGTTTGGGTCCGACCTCGTTTCATCGGATTACTCACCCACGGGCGTACCTGTTATCCGTGGAGAGAATCTCTCGTTGGGGAGATGGGTCGCGGGCGACTTCGTGTTCGTTCCGACATCAAAAGCGGCAAAGCTCTCAGCGAATACGGCTGGCCCGCTTGATATCGTGTTCACGCAACGCGGCGCCAATCACTATCGACAGGTGGCAGTTGTTCCCGCTGATATCGAAGGCCGCTTCGTGATCTCGCAGAGTCAGATGAAGCTCACGGTCGATCGTCGGACGGTGGACCCTATGTTCGTCTACTACGTATTCCGTTCGCCGATTCAGCAGGAATACCTCCAACGAAACGCCATCCAGACGGGGGTTCCACACACAAATCTATCGATTCTCAGGAGGGTGCCGCTTCGCATTCCCCCGCTGCCCATTCAACGCGCCATCGCCCACATCCTCGGCACGCTGGACGACAAGATCGAGGTGAACCGGCGGATGAACGAGGCGATGGAGGAGATGGCGCGGGCGCTCTTCAAGTCGTGGTTTGTCGACTTCGACCCCGTCCGCGCTAAGGCCGAAGGGCGCGATCCCGTGTTGCCGAAGCACGTTGCGGATCTGTTCCCGGATTCGTTTGAGGATTCGGAGTTGGGGGAGATCCCGCGGGGGTGGCATATCGGTCGCTTCGGCGATGTAGTGGAGCAGCTTCGGGACCAAGAGAACCCGCTCTCCTCGCCGGAGGAGCTGTTCCAGCACTTTAGCATCCCAGCCTTCGACGAGAAGCAATGTTCGAAGCCCGAGTTCGGCGCGAGCATCATGAGCGAGAAGTCGCGCGTACCGATCGGCGCAATCCTGCTCTCAAAGCTCAACCCCGACATCGAACGCGTGTGGATGGTTGACGTACGCCCACAAGAACGCGCGGTTTGCTCGACCGAATTTCTTGTGCTGCGCGCGCTGTCTCCGTTTACGCGAAGCTATGTCTATTGCCTCACGCGCTCATCGTTGTTTCGGCACCAGATCGAGAGTCTCGTGACGGGAACCTCGAAGAGCCATCAGCGCGCCCAAGTGGAGTCGATTCTCAACCTCGCTGTAGTCGTGCCCCCAGCTTCGATCGTCACGGAGTTCGATCACTCTGCGGACCGACTGCTGACGCGAACCCTCGTGTGTCTGTCGGCGCGAATCCCAAACTCTCGCCGATCTGCGCGACGCGCTGCTACTTAAGCTCATCTCTGGCGAACTGCAGACAAACGAGGCAACGCGATGTTTGGAGGAAGGAACGCTATGATAGTTACGGAGAATCAGCTCGACGAATGGGTCCGCGGCAACGTGCACGTCGCGCAAGGCGTCATCGTTGAGCTTATCTGGCGTCTCGTCGCCGCCTCGTCTCCCAGACCGAAGGAGCGCCGGTTTCCACTGGGCGACAGCACTGGCCAGCACGGACCGGATGGTCTATTGGATGTCGACTTTCCCTATGAACCGTTTGTACCAGAGGGTCGCTCGTTCTGGGAAATCGGAACAGGGCGGAAAGCTGGCGACAAGGCCACATCCGACTACCGCCATCTCGTGTCAGAGATACCGCAAAGTACCCGCAGCGAATCCGCCTTCGTGTTCGTCACGCCCCTCTCAGGACGGAGAGACTGGGAATTCACGTGGAAAGAGAAGTCGCAGGCCACCTGGATTGAGATACGTCGTGCGCGGGGCGACTGGCGGGATGTTCGAGTCATTGATGGTACGAAGCTGATTGACTGGATTCACCAATTCACATCAGTGGAACTCTGGCTCGCACAAACAATCCATGGCTTGCCAGTAGCGCAAGTCGAGACACTTGAACAGCACTGGAATGTGACTCGGTCAATCGGGTGGCCGCCACCACTAACGCCACTAGTGTTTCTTGTAAATCGCGACGCTTCGTTCCTGAAGGTCAAAGAGGTGTTTGCCGAGACTTCCGTCCACCTCAAGCTGGACACTCACTTTCCTGATCACGTTGTCGACTTCGTGTCTGCCTGCTTGGCTGAGTTAGACGATGAAAATCGTGTAGACGTGGCTGGCCGCTGTCTCGTCATCTCGGGCGTCGATGCGTGGAACTTTATTGTCGCGCAGAAGGAGAGGCACATACTGATCGCCGACGCTGCTCTTGATCTGAGCGGCGAGGCGGGAACAAAACTTATCCAGAAAGCCCGACGGGCCAACCATGCTGTAATTTATGGCGGCGCGCCGGGCGGTATCCCCGATCCGTCGAGTGCGCCGCTTCCAACGCCTCGCGGCGGCCAACTACAGGATGCCTTAGAGAAAGCTGGCTACAGCGAGGAGCGTGCCCGAACTCTAGCGCAGAAAAGCGGAGGAAACCTCGGCTCGTTGCTCAGGTGCCTTCTGAATCTTTCGTTGATGCCGGAGTGGGCTGAGGCCTCGTCGGCAGCCGAAGTGGCTATCGCGACCGTTCTGGGATCGTGGAACGAGCGGTCCGATGCAGATCGGTCTATCGTGGAGGGACTGTCGGGAAACTCCTACGGGGAGTGGATCGGACAGATGCGTGAGGTAGCGCTTCGACCGGGCACTCCCCTACTTCTACGGGACGGTAGCTGGAAGTTCATTGCGCGCTACGAAGGCTGGTACGCCCTTGGTCCCCGTCTCTTCGACGAGCATTTGGACAGGCTAAAGCTCGCAGCCATCGCCGTCTTGCGAGAAAAGGATCCCCAATTCGATCTGCCGACTGCGGAGCGTTATGCGTCTCGCGTTCAAGGGAAGGTGCTTTCACATTCGCGCCAGTTGCGAAACGGCCTTGCGGAAGCGTTGGCGATTCTTGGAAGTCATCCAAAAGCGCTGAAGTCCTGCACGGTAGGTTGGGCCGAGAGGACCGCAGTTCGGTCCGTTCGCGAGATTGTTGATGACGCTGATTGGGTACTCTGGGCGAGCTTGAACGATGTTCTGCCTCTCTTGGCGGAGGCTGCTCCTGCGGAGTTTCTCGACGCGATCGAGAAGGCGTTCATCACAGAGCGATGCCCGTTCGATGACGTATTTGCACAGGAGGGCGACGGGATCATGGGCGGCACGCACATGAGCGGCGTGCTATGGGCGCTTGAGACGCTAGCTTGGGATGCAAGTCACCTCAGCCGTGTGGTGATCTGCCTAGGAGAACTTGCTGCGCGGGATCCCGGTGGAAGCTGGTCAAATCGTCCAGCCAACTCTCTCACCACCATCCTTCTACCGTGGCTGCCTCAGACTTGCGCTTCGGTTGCGAAGCGAAGTGCCGCCGTCGCCACGCTGCTCGCCGAGCTGCCAGACATCGCCTGGAAGCTACTCTTGAGTCTCCTTCCGCAATCCCACTCGACTTCCGCTGGCTCACGAAGGCCGGCTTGGCGAGAAACGATTCCTGAGGATTGGTCGAAAGGCGCGTCGCGTCGCGAATATTGGGAGCAGATTGCGATGTACTCAGAGATGGCAGTGACTGCTGCGAGGGGCGACGGAGGAAAGCTCGCTGAGCTCATCGATCGCCTGCAGAATCTTCCGTCCTCTGCAAGAGAGCAACTTCTGGTGCACCTCGGGTCTGATGCAGTCGTATCGTTGCCGGCCAGCGTTAGGCTGCCTCTATGGACCGCGCTCGTCGATCTGCTTACTACGCACCGCAAGTACTCCGATGCTGAGTGGGTGATGAAGCCTGAGCAGCTCGATGAGATTGCCGCCCTCGCCGAGCGGCTGGCACCCGACACACCGTCACTCCGGCATCAACGACTCTTCAGCGAGCGCGATTTCGAACTACTCGAAGATAAAGGCGACTACGCAGAGCAGCTTACTGATCAGGGCAGCAAATAGTTCGGCATTGCGTTATCTTTCGACATGACCACTCCACGGAAGGAACGCGGCGATGCCGCGACGCAAGCGCAGGTGAGGCGCCTCGCGGTGAAAGCCGTGCGTGCCGGCATGACGCAGACGGCAGCGGCGGCCACGTTCGGCGTCAGCGTGCGCGCGGTGAACGGGTGGATGGCGAAGGACAGAGTGGGCGGGTTGCGTGCGCTCCAGGCGCAGCCGCGCGGCCGCCGCAGCGGCGAGGGGCGGTTGACGCCGGCGCAAGCGCAGCGTATCCGGCAGCAGATTCTCGACCGGATGCCCGATCAGTTGAAGCTCGGTTTCTATCTGTGGACGCGCGCCGCAGTGGTCGCGTTGATCGCGCGCCGACTCGACATCACCGTCTCGCTCACGACGGCGGGCCGGTATCTGAAGGCGTGGGGCTTCAGTCCGCAGAAGCCGGTGCGACGCGCGTATGAGCGCAACGACGTGGCCATCGCCCGCTGGCTCAAGCGAGAGTATCCGGCGATTGTGCGCGACGCGAAGCGCGAGGGCGCCACGATCTACTGGGGCGACGAGATGGGCTTACGCAGCGATCACGTCACCGGCACGAGCTACGCGCCCGTGGGGCAGACGCCCGTGATCCGCGCGACTGGGCAGCGTTTCGGCTGTTCGATGATCTCGGCGATCACCAATCGCGGTCAACTGGCGTTTCGGGTGTTTCACGGCACGTTTCGCGCGCCGATGTTCGTCGACTTCATGCGGCGCGTGCGGCTGCAGAGTGCGGGTAAGGTGTACCTCATTGTCGATGGGCATCCCGTGCATCGCTCAAAGATTGCGAAGCTGTTCGTGGCGGAGAACACAGCGGACTTTCGCTTGATTCAGTTGCCGGGTTACTGTCCCGAACTAAATCCGGATGAGCTGCTGAATCAGGATGTCAAAACAAACTCCCTTGGCAAGAGTCGGCCGAGGGATCGCGCCGAGATGATGGCCACCGTGCGCCGACATCTCTTCCGCCGCCAGAAGCAACCGCAGATCATTCAGAACCTGTTCCACGAAAAGCATGTGAAGTACGCCGCATGACGACGCTACGCACTAATTCGCGGCCTCGTCAGTAACTCACTAGAGGTTCGTCGTCAAAAAGCCGTAGAGGACATTGCTAGCCATGGAGGCGCCGACGGTGTTCTTTCCTTCGCCATCACTGTCGAGACGCCTTGGCGTGTCGGCATAACATTCGGGGTGGTGGCAGGAAACGAAGCGGATGCAGTGATCCTGCCTAAATTGCTTGAGTCCGAGCAGAAGTCGCTTGCTCAGTTCGCAGGGGGGTTCGCCTTAGGACGGTTTCGAACTCGCGGTTGGCAGTGGGTTGACGACATCGACACTCTGCGGTGGACTCCGTCACAAGTCGGACAGTTTCTCGCCTACTTGCCGTTCATTCCGGACACGTGGGAGCGCTCGAAGCGCCTTCTCACGGAAGATGAATCCCACTACTGGGGCGAGACCAGCGCGCATCCCTACGAGGCTGAGACTGGCCTTGGGACGGCCGTCGATAAGCTCATCCAGTATGGAAGGCCCTACGCAGCACTACGGTGCCTCCAAAGGATGCAACACGACAAACTGCCATTCGAGAACAGCACTGCGGTCCAGGCCTTGATGGAGGCGCTGCGCTCATCTGAAGGCGCGCAATCGATAGATGCATACGCCATCGTTGAGATTATCAAGGCACTCCAGAACGACCCTTCAACAAATCCTGATGATCTCTTCCGACTCGAATGTGCCTATCTCCCGCTCCTGGATCGTCACCATGGTGCATCGCCAAGACTACTCGAGCGTCGCTTGGCGAAGGAGCCCGGATTCTTCTGCGAAGTGATTCGCCTCGTCTTTCGCTCCAAGAAGGAGGAACGCCCTTCTGAGGAGGCGACAGAGGCGGAGAAGAGCATTGCGACCAACGCTTACCGACTGTTGCACGGGTGGCGCACCCCTCCCGGCTGCGGAGAAGATGGGACGTATGACGGTGATGCCCTAGCAATGTGGCTCGATGCCGTGAAGCTAGAGTGCTCGGATAGCGGGCATTTGGAGATCGCAATGACGATGGTGGGTCATGCACTCATCCACGTGCCTCCGGATGCGGACGGTCTGTGGATCAATCGTTCCGTGGCAGCCGCCCTCCACGCGAAGGACGCTGGGGACATGCGCGACGGATTTCGGACGGAGCTACATAATTCGCGAGGTGCGTACTGGGTCGACCCCACGGGGAAGCCGGAAAGAGATCTCGCGAACAACTATCGGGCGAGGGCAGAAGCCGTCGAAGGAGCTGGGTACTACCGTTTGGCCACCACGCTCCGAGAGTTGGCGGGATCATACGAGCATGAGGCCGAACGGGTGTTGTCGAGAGAGTCCTTCGATGATTGAGGTGCGATTGGTGCGGCCCTTCACCGGCGCTCTTGTCGAGCAAGCCGCGTTTTCCTGGCGCGAAATCTTCGGACGGCAGGTCGCTCTCGGCCTTCAAATCACGCTTGGTGGATGTGGCGTGGACTGCACTCGGCACGGCCTGGTGGCGCCGGGTCTGGTGAAGAACTCTTCAAACCGCTTCCGATCCGCGCGCCAACTAAATGTCAAAAGCTAGAAAGTCATGACTGATTCCCTATCTCACCCAAGCCGAGGCAGTCACTCCGATCGCCATGGAGAGGCATCGCGTCCACGACGATTAGAGCGACTTCCCCCTGCGCGGCAGTCGCTGGCTTTGCCGCTGCACTCCCCCGACAAGCGAGAGCACTTTCTGCTCGACCTGAGCCAAGGCCGAATCGACCTCCTCAAAGTAGAAATGCAGCACCGCGCAAGGCAGGTCGTCGTGCTCGTCCGCCTCGATCTTTGACGGGGACTGTTCACATGATCCAGGACATTCAGCGTCTCATGGACGCCTACCACGCCTGGCTGAAAGACAAGACCGCCCTGCGGCAGGTCGACGACTGGATCGAGATCACCACACCCTACCTCGACCGCCACAACGACTACCTCCAGATCTACGCACAGAAAGCCAACGGGAGCTACGTCCTTACCGACGATGGCTACACGATCGACGATCTCGAGAGCAGCGGCTGCAAGCTGCAGAGTGCGAAGCGGCAAGAATTACTCAAGATGACGCTCAATGGCTTCGGCGTTCAGCTTCAGGGCAATCGCCTTGAGGTGCATGCGTCGCCTGAGAATTTCGCTCTGCGCAAACACAACCTTGTTCAGTCCATGCTGGCCGTGAACGACATGTTCTTCCTGGCCATGCCGATGGTCGCCAGTTTGTTCTACGAGAACGTCGTGGCATGGCTCGATATGCACGACATTCGCTACACGCCGAAGATCAAATTTACGGGTAAGACCGGCTACGACCAACACTTTGACTTCGTCATCCCCAAGTCCAGACGCATGCCAGAGCGGATTGTCCAGACGATCAACTACCCCAAGCGCGAGACCGCGCAGAGAGTGGTGCTCGCGTGGACGGATACGAAAGACGTGCGAGCAGTGGACTCGCGCGCCTATGCGCTGCTGAATGACTCCGAGCAGAGTGTTTCGCCGAATGTTCTCGATGCGCTCAGGAGCTACGATGTGCGTCCCGTGCCGTGGAGCCACCGCGAAAGCGTGAGAGAGGAATTGGCTGCGTGACAGACGGGTGGAACCCGGGCTTCCATAGTCACGGTTGGTTCGGTCTGGACAGAATGGATGATCTTATTTTGGCGCAATCCGGTTTTCGGGGCCCCCATGCGTCTAAGTCTTTGTCAAAGAACGAGATGGCTATTTTGGTCCATTTAGGTGACGGCTGCAAGTGCAAGCTCGACCGGAGCATTGGCCGTGACGTATCGGTGAGGGGCCTGCGGGTCTTCCCAAAAAAAAATCTGCCGTTCTGGGAATAAATTCATTTAAATGGTGGGTAGCAATGTCGGCATGGTGGTACCGTAAATGGTTACAAAACAACGACTTGCTTATTTAAGCCTTTCCCTGACCGACGGAGATCTAGCGACCTCAGCACTTAGTTGGGATCCACTTCCGACCAAGGCCCTGATCGTCGTGGCAGGATCGATCGGTCGGGATTCACGTCAAACTCTCGCTGAGAGACCGAGTCTTATTTCAGAGAAAGAACGGTAGGCGAGGTCCGGATTCACTCAAGTCAATACTTGGCAACAGCTTGCTTATTTAAGCCTTTCCCCTGACTCGCTACCTCTGCCGCCGCCGCCGCCCCTGCGGCCCGTCGAGAACCGCAGCGTTCTCCCGCTCGGCCGAGGGACCGCCTGCGGCCGCTTGTGCGTCCAGCCACGCCCGTTCCACCGCCGCTCGTGGCGGACGAACGGCACCGGTGAAATCCAGACCAACCTTGGCGGCCCGTGAGAGCGCACGGCGTTCCGCCCAGAACGCGGCGAGCGCCTCTTGGGCCTCTTGGGGGTCACCGGAACTCATCGCGGGGAGTCGTCCTGGCATCTTTCCGTGCTCCGTGTTGGTCGGTTGGGATTCTGAGAAGTGGTTCCGGGACTATCGGCGGCGTCCGCGTGGGCCATTCCGCAGTTCGCGCAGATCGCACCAAGGGCGCCGTCGAATCGCGACCTCGTGTACGTACGCAAGAAGCGCGACGGTGATGGCCCCCGGCCGCTCCACAAGCGCCATGAGGACGGCCGCCGCGTCGGCGACCACCCTCTCTCAAGATACACGCGCTGAGCCGATCTCGATCAAGCTGCATTCTACCCTCGCCGGCGTCCTCGTCGCCAGCGTGGACTCGTAGCGGCCGCCTGGAGGGTGCAGCGCGATGCGTCACCCACAGGTTCCCGGCTGCGCTGCCACCACATGAACCCAGTGTCCATTTAGGTGACGGCTGCAAGTGCGCTCCGCCGCACCATCGGGCAGTGGTCGGCAATTGGCGGAATTGGAGCGCCAATTCAGGATCAATCGCCCAGCCGACGAGAATGGCCTGCACGAAGTACTTCACCTGAAAGGACTTGCGAGGTCTCTCCGTCGATCCCCAATTGGCGCTCCAATTGAATATCGATTCGACCGGCGCAAGCTCGCGCGGCATCCTGCCATTCTGGACGTAGATTCATTTAATTGCCGGGCAGCAATGCCGACGTACAGTTCTCGTAACTGATCGCCCTGCAACGACTTGCTTATTTCAGTGTTTCCCCGAGCTCACCTGCGTGAGCGGGCCATTCACCGAATCCATCTTCGAAGAGGGAGTGCTCCAGTCGCTCTCGCATGGGGTCCATTTGAGCGGCCTTGGCGCGTGACAAGGCGGGAAACTTTTTGCGGCCAGAGTGGGTCTATCGGTTAAACGGCATTGTATTGTGTTGCCGTAGGATGCAAACTTCCGCCTCCACACCTCAGAACCTGACGCATGGCCGAGCGGCGCAAGAAACAGGCGATAGTGAATCAGCAAATCGCGATAACGTGGGGAGACGCCAACGCGGTGGATCTAACTTTCGTAGATCAGTTGCACCTCCAACGAGCTGATGGTCACTATCTACTCACCTTTGGGCAGGTCAGGCCTCCGCTTTTGATGGCCCCGAAGGACGGAGTGAATGCAGAGATTCGCCCCGTTGCACGGTTAGTGCTCACGGATCAGGCATACCGACGCATTCTTGATGTACTGAAGCAGGCGGCACCGGAGGACGCGACCGAATGACAATCATCATGCAGCAGGTTGGCGATACGAGCCGTACCCCGTACCGGGTCTTTGGCGTTGCAGTCACCTCGGCGCAGCATCTGCTCACCGAAGCAGAGAAGGATGCGCTTGATCTTCGGACCTTCGCGGCGGTTGACGCGAAGCTGGCCACCAGTCGTACCCGGCTCGTCCGCGGCAACGAGCTGGCGGCGCGTCTTCGAACGCTTGGAGTCTAGTTCGTTGAATGCGGGGCAAGACTCGGGAGCTGGTTGTCGAGGAGCGGGCTCTAAATAACTTGGAAGCTCTGCCCCAGAAGTTCGCGAAACAGGTTGGGCGACGGATCACTGCCTTGGCGATGGATGCCTTCCCGTCCAACTACAAGTACCTCGGCGAAGCGAACGGCAAGTGCTATCGGATCAGGAGCGGCAACTACCGCATTCTCTACAGGGTCTCGGACGCAGAAGTCACGGTTTACGACATCGACGACAGAAAGGACGTGTACAGGTAAACTCCGTCGCCGAGAGCAACGCGTCGCTGGTGGCCGCCGACCCAGCGTCACCTCGATCGTGCGCTTCACAGTTCGGTGGGCTCGGTCTTCGTTCGCACGCGCTTCGGCAAACGCTCGACGTCAAGCACCAGCGCCTGGTCGTCACGACTGGCGTCGACGAGATCGCCGAAGGGCGTGCCGAGCCCGAGGACGAAGAGCGCCATCGCAAACACGCCCATCCCGGTTGTCGGTTCGCCGCGCTCAATCTTGAGGTAGGTCGTCTTCGACACGCCGAGCCGCTCGGCCATCATGGCCTGCGTCAGTCGGCGCTTCCGGCGCACAACGGCGATGTCCCGCCCCAACTTGGTGAGGGAGCGGTGCACCGATGGTGGCAGTCGATCGAACAGGGCGGATTTCATATAAGGACCAGTGTACTATACTGTAATGCGCAGTAAGATATAATATACTGTCCTTTATCCGCTAATGATGCCAGCCCAGTTTCCGCGCTCAAACGAAGTTGGCTCAGCGTCGGTTCGTTGGAATTGCTGGTAGCGACGCCGACGACTTCCTGCCATAAATACCTGCAACACAACAGTTTGCTACTTTCCGGCACTCCTCTGACCTCCCCCGCATGAGCAGGTC
>ENA-ORBV01015061-ORBV01015061.1-microbial-mat-metagenome-genome-assembly--contig:-NODE-15061-length-11446-cov-4.191486_pt1 | contig 11446 bp, 10 predicted proteins | sample MGYA00237777_ERZ505514 | MGnify/ENA primary metagenome ERZ505514 (study PRJEB26160, sample SAMN06269048) | microbial mat metagenome | isolation source: Oligotrophic lake microbial mat | place...
TGCCACCGCAATCGACGAAGGTTTTTTCCACGCGGCCGACTTCGGTGACGTGGGCGTGGACCGGGATGAGGCCTCCGTCGGGCAGGAGGAAGCGCAGGGCGGCGTCGGGGTTTTGACGAAGGTGGGTTTTGAATTCGGCGATGGTCATAGTGGTTTAGGTGTGGCGCGGGGCGCAGCAGTCGTCGGCACGGATGGCGCAGCAGGCGGGGATGGCGAGGAGCGCGCCGAGCGTCGGGGCGGCGAGATAGATCCAGAGCGCGCCGAGGTTTCCGCTGACGACGGCGGGAGCGAGGGAGCGGACGGGGTTCATGGAAGCGCCGCAGATGGGGCCGGCGAACATGGCCTCGAGGGCAATGACCGCGCCGATGGCGATGCCGGCGGTGATGCCTTTCTCCTTCGCGCCGGTGGAGACGCTGAGGATGACGAGCATGAGCAGGAAGGTGAGGATGACCTCGAGGATGAAGCTCTGGCTCGCGGAGCCGGCGGGCAGGGTGGCGCCGAGGTTTTGGTTGTCGGGGAAGAGGAAGCGGAGCACACCGCTGGCGGCGAAGGCGCCGGCGAGTTGTGCGCCGAGGTAGCCGGGGACTTCGCGCCACGGGAAGCGACCGGCGGCGGCAAAGGCGGTGGTGACGGCGGGATTGAAGTGCGCGCCGCTGACGTCGCCGAAGGTGTAGATCATCGCGAGGACGATGAGACCGAAAGTGATCGCGATGCCGGCGTGGCCGATGGTGCCGCCGCTGACCTGATCGATGACGATGGCGCCGGTGCCGGCGAAGACGAGGGCGAAGGTGCCGAGGAATTCGGCGAAGAGTTTCCTCATTTTGTGCGGTGGCTGCGTGGGCGAGGGGTTGCGGGCTTTTTGGCGCTGAAGCCGAGGCAGCAGGAGCCTTCGTCGCGCAGGGCGACGCGTTTCTTCAGCCGCGCGGCGTCGGAGCGAAACTGCGGGTCGGCTTCGATCTCGGCGCGATGGAGTTTGTAGAGCGCCTCGGCGACGCGGGCGAATTCGTCGGTCAGGCGGTAATAGACCCACTTGCCGTCGTTGCGCGTGCGGACGAGATCGGCCTGCCGGAGATACTGGAGATGGGTGGAAAGGGTGGACTGAACGACGCCGAGGGCATCGCAGAGTTCGCAAACGCAGAGCTCGTCGTCGCGTAGGGCGAAGATGACGCGGACGCGGGTCGGGTCGGCGAAGGCTTTGGTGGAGAGGAGGAGATTACGCATCGTCGTATCGGGCGATGACGATATGAAGACGCGCGCAAATGCCAAGGAGTTTGTGCGGAATTGTGAGGTCCCGGGTGAATGACGCAGCGGAATCCGATTTCCGATCCGCCGTCACACAACGGCCACACGCCTGTGACCGAGTTACAGAGGAGCGTCATCGAAACGTCACAAAGCGAACCGGAAAAACCGCCGGTTTGTCACGCAATTGTCACAACCACGTCACGAGAAAGACACATTCCCCGTCAAGTATTCGCCTGTCGTTCTGCCCCGAACGGCGGTGCGGACCAAGATTGCTGCGCCTGTAGAACCCAACCCAAACCCAAGGAAAACATGATCTCAATGAAACCCAATAAGGTCGCTGTCGCCATCATCGCCGCCTGCGCTTCAGTGCTTTCCGCACAAGCGCAGGATGCCGGTGCGCTCGTCGAAGCGCTCGTCAAGAAAGGCATCCTGACCGACCAGGAAGCGGAGGAAGTGCGCGCGGATATGACTCGCGATTTCGCCCAGACCAACGCGGGTAAAATCAACCTCGGTTCATCGATCACTGAGTTGAAGCTTTACGGCGATTTCCGCTACCGCTGGCAGTACGACGATCGCCATCCGCAGGTCGATAATAACACGAACAACAGCCAGCGCTCGCGTCATCGTTTCCGTCTGCGCCTGAATGCCGACGTCAGCCTGACGGATAATTTCAACGCAGGTTTCGCCTTGGAATCCGGCCAGGCGTCGGACAGCGGCAACCAGACGTTTGAGAACGGCTTCGACGACTACCAGATCTTCATCAGCAAAGCTTTCCTCGGCTGGAAAGCCGCCGAGTGGTTCAGCCTGACGGTTGGTAAATTCAAGAACCCCTTCTACACAACGGACCTCGTCTGGGACTCGGACATCAATCCGCAGGGCGCGATGCAATCGATCGCCTTTCACAAGATGCCGATCTTCGGCGGCGCCGGCGGGCCGACGGGTGATTCGAAAGGGGTGATGGATCCGTCGCCCGTGCGCAGTTCGCCAAACTGGGAGCTGACGCTGGTCGCCGGCCAATTCATCTTTGACGACAACGGTGAGTTCAATGTCGATAGCGACCTGAGCACCGACGCCTACCTGTTCGTCGAGCAGTTGATTGCGACCTACAAGTTCAACAGCGACACGAGCGTGACGATCGCGCCGGGCTTCATGACCTACACGGCAGCGGATCTCAGCGGCCTGACCAACGAGAACGCCTTCACCGATGCGGGTGACATCACGGCGCCGATCCCGGTGTCGCAGACGACCACGACGCGCCGCGACCGCACGGTCGTGAACTACGATGCCACGACCGGTGCGATCACGGGTGGCCGGGTGGAAACTCGCGAGAGCGTGTCCACGCAGCGTTCGCAACCGACGGTGACGGCGAACGGCGTCTCGACGGTGGATCGCCAGACGAACGCGACCGATCGCGTGATTTCCCGCCGCGTGCTGAGCGTGGCGCAGGCCCGCGCCTTTGCGAACGAGAATGGCCTGTCGCTCGGCTTGGGCGGCGGCCAGGGGGCCACGGGGGGTGCTCCGAGCGCGACCGTCGATGGAGATTCAGTGGTCGTTTCGACGACGGCGGCCAACCGCAACCGCTACGGTGCGGTCTCCGGCGAAACGCGCCAGCTTCACATCCTCACCGCGCCGGGCGACTTCTCTTTCAAGCTCGCGGGTCTGAAGTCGAAGCTCTACTGGGACTTCGCCTACAATCTGGGCGGTCGTGAGCGCTTTGAGGACATCTATCAGCTCTATTACGGCGGCGCTGTGGGTGAACCGCGCACGAGCTACAACACACGCGACGGTCTCGCGTGGCTCGTCGGTTTCCAGATCGGCGAAACGAAGAAGAAGGGCGACTGGCAGGCCAACTTCAACTACCGCGAGACGGGCATCGCCTCGGTCGATCCGAACCTGAACGATTCGGACTTCGCCCTCGGCGAACTCAACACGCGTGGCTTTAAACTCAGCCTCGCCTACGCGGTCAGCGACGCCGTGGTCTTTAACGTCACCGGCATGATGGCGTGGAACCTTAACGAAAACCTCATCGGCGGTCGGGCCACGAACGCTCCCGCCATCGCGCAGGACAATGCGACCAACGTGCTGCAAGTGGACCTCAACGTGAAATTCTAAACCGCTCTTTCCGGTTGGAGCCGGCGTCTTCCACGGAGCCGACTCACCCGGAAAAATCAATCACCCAACCCAACCATCATGAAACTGAATCAAATCCTCTCCATCGCCGCTCTGCTGGCGCTCACCACCGCCGCCGCGCAAGCGGGCCGCCTCGTGATCAAAGGCTCCGACACGCTCGGCGCGAAGCTCGTCCCGCAACTCGCGGAAGCGTTCAAGGCGGCCAATCCTGGCACGAGCTTTGAGATCGCGGCTGAAGGTTCGACGACCGGCATCACCGCGCTGATCGACGGCACCGCGCAGATCGGCATGTCGAGCCGCCGCGCGAAGCCGACGGAAATGTCCGCCGCCAGCGCCAAGGGTGTGACTATGAAACCGACGATCGTCGCTTACGACGGCATCGCCATCATTGTGAACGCCAGTAATCCGATCAAGAGCCTCACGAAGAAGCAGGTGGAGCAGATTTTCACCGGCGATGTGACGGACTGGAGCGCGGTCGGTGGTACGCCGGGCAAGATCTCGATCTACACCCGCAACACCTCCTCGGGCACGTATTCCGACTTTAAGGAAATGGCCACGAAGAAGCGCGACTACGCCGGCAGCTCGCAGAAGATGGCGGGCAACGAGCAGATCGCCGCGGAAGTCGGCAAGAACAAGAGCGGTATCGGCTACGTCGGCCTCGCGTATGACAAGGCGCCGGGGATCAAGGTGCTGCCGATCGACGGCGTCGCCCCTTCTCAGGCAACCGTCCGCAACAAGAGCTACGCTTACCAGCGTCCGACCTTCTACTACACGAATGGCGATCCGTCCGGTGAGGCCAAGGCCTTCGTGGACTTCACGCTCAGCCCGAAAGGTTCGGCGATTGTCAGCCAAGTCGGCTTCGTGCCGGTGAAGTAATATCCGGTCGGTGGGGCCGGGGCTCGCTGGAAAAAATTGTTCAGCGGGCCCCGGACTTTCCACCTCGGTTTCGGTTTCCTCGCGGAATTGTCACAGTCGGCGACTTGCCGTTCATCTTCGGCTCGATAGCCTGCCCGCCCATCCGGTCTCCTCGCAAACGCATGTCCACTACGCTTTCTAAAACCGCAAACGGCGAGCCGGCGATCGGCGAAGCGCTGCTCAATCGGAATCGCTTCCGCATCATGGGGCTGACGCCGGACGACATCATCAAATACTTTTTCAACGGGAATGCGGTAGTCGCGGTCATCGTGCTCGCGCTGATCACGGTCTTCCTCTTCCGCGAAGGCGCGGGCTTCTTCGGGCAGAACGGGCGGAACCTCCGCATCTATCGCCTCGCCGGGCTGGAGTATGTGGATTTCATCCGGAAGCAGGTCGATGAACACACCACGCTGAATCGCACGCTCAACGATTCGCGCCTCGCGCAATTCAACAAGCTCACGACGGCGGGAAGATCGATCGAGGACGCGAATGCGGCGTTGGCGTCGTTCGATGCTTTTGCCACGGCTTACGGTGACTCGGTGGAGGATGTGCGTGGCCTGCTTTCCGACCTCACGGAAGTCGCCACGGCGATCAAGCAGAAGGAACAGATCAACCTCGATATGCTGGAGCAGAAGGCGATGCTGCTCGGCGCGGACAAGAAGGAGGAAGCGGATAAGATCTCGGTCACGCCGGTGGATTTTGCGGTCGAGACGGCGGCGCTCAGGGGAACATTCGGAGTGTATCAGGAAGCGAATAAACAGTTCGTGCAGAAGCTGGAAGCCGCGCTCGCTTCCGCGCCGGTGATGCCCGACGCGGCGCTCCAGACGCAGATCGACAAGATCAAGTCGCGCACGCAGGAACTGATCAAAACTTTCCCCGGAATCGAGACGGAGATGCAGGCGTGGAAGCACGACGCGCCGATCCCGGCGTATCGGACGCTGACGTCGTTTCTTTTCGGGCGGCAATGGCTCACCGCGAGCTTCTGGCAGGATTGGTATGGGATCGTGCCGCTGCTCGTGGGGTCGCTGCTCGTGTCGATCATCGCGCTGGCGATCGCCGTGCCACTCGGAGTTTCGGCGGCGATTTATGTCAGCGAGATCGCCACGGCGCAGGAGAAGAATTTCATCAAACCCTACATCGAGTTTGTCTCCGCGATCCCATCGGTGGTGCTCGGCTTTTTCGGCATCGCGGTCCTCGGCACGCTGCTCCGCTGGATTTCGCAGCTCTCGTTTCTGAGCTGGGTGCCGGGTTTTCCGATGAGCGAGCGCCTCAACTCGCTCACCGCCGGCTGCCTGCTCGCGTTCATGGCTATGCCGACGATCTTTTCGCTCGCGGAGGATGCGCTGAACAATGTGCCCAAGCATTTCAAGGAGGCGTCGTATGCGTTGGGAGCGAACCGTTTTCAGACCATCGTGCGCATCCTCATCCCGGCGTCGCTTTCCGGCATCATCTCGGCGGTGCTGCTCGGCTTTGGGCGCGTGATCGGCGAGACGATGGTCGTGCTGCTCTGCGCCGGCAATCGGATCGCCATCCCGGATTTCACGGAAGGTCTCGGCGCGTTCGTCCAGCCGGTGCATACGATGACAGGCATCATCGCGCAGGAAATGGGCGAGGTCGTGCAAGGCAGCATCCACTACCGCGCGCTCTTCATGGTCGGCATCGTGCTGTTCCTGCTTTCGCTTGCGATCAACTACGTCGCGCAATTGATCGTCCGCCGCTATCGCATCTCCATCGGCTAAACCATGCACGCTCCGGCCAATCCTTTTACTGTCCAGAAATCCTCCTCGCGCACAGTGGAGCGGGTCGCTTTCGGCATCTTCCGCTCGGCGACTTACTTCATCCTGGTATGCGCCAGTTGCGTCTTCGGCCTGATTCTTTTCAAGGGTGGGCAGACGGTGTTCCAGACGAGTTTCCCATTCGTCAATGTGCCGTTTCTCACGCAGGCGCCGGAGACGCTTTATGTCTTCGAGCACGACGGAAAGAAGATGCAGATGGGCGACAAGGAATTCCGCGCCTACAAGGAGAAACTCGGCGGGGTGGAAATCGCCGCGGAAAGTTACGTCTATAGCTCCGGCGGCATTTTCCCGTGCATCGTCGGGACGGTGTTGCTCGTCGTCGGCTCGATGGCCATCGCGCTCTTCATCGGCATCAGCAGTGCGATCTACCTGAATGAATACAGCAACCAGGGGCGCTTTGTGCATTTCATCCGCCTTGCGATCCTGAATCTGGCCGGCGTGCCTTCGATCGTCTTCGGCCTGTTCGGCCTCGGACTGTTCGTGCTCTTCATGCCGATGATGCAAAATTTTGACAACCCGGCGGCGCCGAGCATTCCGGTAGGCTTCGGCCACTTTTTAAATTTCTCTGGTTGGGGCGTCTCTCTGCTCAGCGGCTGGTTCACGCTCGCCTTCATGGCGCTGCCGGTCGTCATCACCGCCAGCGAGGAATCGCTCAAAGCAGTACCGATGGGCTTTCGCGAGGGTTCGCTAGCGCTCGGCGCAACCAAGTGGCAATCCATCCGCACGAACGTCCTGCCCTACGCGCTGCCCGGCATGCTGACCTCTTCGATCCTCGGCATCGCCCGTGTCGCGGGGGAGACGGCGCCGATCATGTTCACGGCCGCGTATGTCGTCCGCGACAAGATGCCGTGGGACGTAGACCACGCGCTCGACACGCTTTTCCAAGGCGTCATGGCGCTGCCCTATCACATCTACGTCGTCAGTTCGAAAATCCCGCAGAACGAATACACCGAGCGGGTACAGTACGGGGCAGCCTTCGTCTTTCTCGTCATCGTGATGGGCATCGCCCTGACCTCCATCTTCCTGCGGATCAAAATGAGAAACCGTTACCGCTGGTGACAACTGCCTTGCCATGAAGAACTCCCTTGCTGAACCTCGCATGAATCCGCCTGAAACCTCGCACGTGCCGACTCCCGCCACTCTCGCCTCCACCGACGACGCCACCAAGCAGACGATGATCGAGGTCGAGAAGCTCGACTTTTTCTACGGTGCGTCGAAGGCCCTTCACGACATCAGCATCAACATCGCGGCCAAGCAGGTAACCGCGTTCATCGGACCGTCGGGTTGCGGCAAGTCCACGCTCCTGCGCTGCTTCAACCGCATGAACGATCTCGTGGACATCGCGCGGATTGGCGATGGCCAAATCCGCATCCACGGCGTGGACATTCATCATCCCGACGTGGACGTGATCGCGCTCCGCCGGCAGGTCGGCATGGTCTTCCAGAAGTCGAACCCGTTCCCGAAATCGATCTACGAGAACGTCACCTACGGCTTGCTGATCCAGGGCATCAACGACCGGAAGAAGCTCGATGAAGTCGTGGAGAAGAGCCTCCGTGGCGCGGCGCTCTGGGATGAAGTAAAGGATCGTCTGCACACTAGCGGCCTCGGCCTTTCGGGTGGCCAGCAGCAGCGCCTGTGCATTGCTCGCGCCATCGCCGTCGAGCCGAGCATCATCCTCATGGATGAGCCCTGCTCCGCGCTTGATCCGATCGCGACTTCCAAGGTCGAGGAATTGATCCAGCAACTGAAGGGCAAATACACGATCGTCATCGTGACTCACAACATGCAGCAGGCCGGCCGCTGCTCGGACCAGACCGCGTTCTTCTACCTCGGCAAGCTGATCGAATTTGCGAAGACCGAGAAGATTTTCACCAACCCGGCGCAGAAGCAGACCGAGGATTACATTACCGGTCGTTTCGGTTGATCCTGACCGCCCCCGCACTCCTACCTTTTATCCGCCATGAGCCTATTCTGGGAACAACAGCTCGCCGACATCCGCGAGCAACTGCTGATGATGTCCGGTCTGACCGAACGCAATGTCGCCCTCGCGATGCGCGCATTGGTGGAGCGGGATGACAAGCTTTGCGATACCGTCGAGGCCGAGGATTCGCAAATCGACCATCTCGAAATCCAGATCGACGAGATGGTCATCACCTACATGGCGACCCACGGTCCGATTGCCCGCGATTGCCGGCTGATGCTCACGGCCTCGAAGATTTCCAACAATCTGGAGCGCATCGCGGATCAGGCGACAAAGATCGCCCGGCGCGCCCGTGAGTTGAACACCGAGCCGCTGCTCAAGCCGCTCATCGACATCCCACTGATGGGGGAGATCGCGCAGGATATGTTGCGCGACAGCATCACGGCTTTCGTGGACGCGAACCACGAACTGGCAGTCGAGATCATCGCGCGCGACAAATCCGTGGACAGCATCAACAAGCAACTGGCGCGGGAGCTGACGAGCTTCATGGTCGAGAACCCGAAAACCATCACGCGAGCGCTGCATCTCATGACCATCGCGCAGGCGATCGAGCGAGTCGCGGACCATGCGACGAATATCGCCGAGGAAGTGTTTTACCTCTACAAGGGTCAGAACATCCGCCACGAGCCGTCGCTGAAGCAGGCGTTTCAGGGCGAAGTCGGGCAGTAGCGGCGGCGCCGCCCGCTAGTGCCCGAGGCCGAGCTTTTCGTTCACCCACGAATACTCCCGCGCGATGCTCTTCACGACATCGCCCGGATGCACATCGGCGGGCAGAACGTCGAACGTGTAGGTCTCGATCTCGAGGTGTGAGCAGATGCCGCCACGCAGCTCGTGAAAGAAGTCGGGCGTCAAGGTGTCCGCCGTCGATTGCAGCGGTCCGGCGCCGGTGAAAAAGAGCGGGACGTGGAAGTGGACGCGCAGCTCCTCGACGTCGGGGAAGTTCGGCAGTTCCTCCAGCGCGGTGGGCAGGTCATACCAGGCGAATTTGGCTCCCGATGACGCCCGCCCCTTGACCTGATGGAGATAGACCGGCTCGGCGAAGGGCCGCAGCGCCGCCCAGCTTTCGGGATTGGAAGACGTGCGGAGCGCGGCGCTGAGCTGGATCTTGGAAATGCGGATGCCCTCAAATTGATAGGCGCGGAGTGATTCGGTCGGGTCTTCGTACTGCAGCGCGACGTGGCAGGTATCGAAGCACACGCCCAAATGCCGGCGCACCAGCGTCTCGGCGTCGGACCGGTAAATTTTCAGAATCCGCGCGACCTCCGCGACGCTTGCGGTGAAGAGCACATCCTTGAAAAACGCGATCGTTTCCGCGGTAGTCTCGAGGTAGCAATCGGGCTCCGGTTCGAGGCCGAGATGAATCTCGCGCCCGGTGTCTTCGTGCAGCGCTACGAGGTAGGCGACCGCTGCCGCGAGGTTTTCCGCCATGGCCAGCACTTCGCTTTGGTTGGTGATCCACGGCTTAAAGGAACACGGCACGGTGCTGATGCTGCCATCGACTCCCTCGGGCAGCCAGGCGGCCAGCAGATCGGCGAGCTGCAGCGTGTAGTGCAGCCGCTCGGGAGAACGCCAGTCGGGCGCATACACATTTTCCTTCACCGGCCCGGCGTGAAAACGGCCGTAAGGAAAGCCGTTGATGGAAAAGGGGTAAATCTGATTTGCCGCGAAAAAATCGAGCGCTTCCGCACGGGCCTCGGCGCTGGCCGTTAGTTCCTCCGCTGCTTGATGAGCGATCCGCAAACCGGCTCCGAACCAAGCCTCCGGGGCGACGCGTCTTTTCACGGCCACCGTCTTGTCGCGCAGGGCGATCAAGTTATCCGCCCAGCTTTCGCCGGGATGGATATTGAGGCAGTAGGTGAGGTGGAGTGGTGGGCGGTGCTGGACGATCATCGTGAACGAGCGAAGGCTGCGAGTTCCTGAAGGGCGCGCTCCATCAAGGCAAGATCGATTTCATGAACTTCGTGACGTGCGCCGATTCCGCGGGGAAAAGTGACCGTGAGTTCGCCGCCGAGGTGCTCTTGAAAGTCGCGGAGTCCGCCAAAAACCTCGCGCAAACCGTCGGCGCGGCGTTGATCGAGTTCGTCGAACCAGAGCTGGAATCCGCTGCGCTGGAGGCCATCGCGGATCGCGCTCAGCTCCGCCTCGGTGATCCACGATTTCCGCGCGGCGTAGATCGAATCGAGCAGCACGCCGGACGCGACGGCTTCACCGTGCGAGATGCGAAAGCCGGACATGAGTTCGAGCTTGTGCGCCGACCAGTGGCCGAAATCGAGCGGGCGGGCGCGGCCATATTCAAAGGGGTCGCCGTTCGAACGGATGTGCTCGAGGTGGATCTCCGCGCAGCGGATGACAAGCGACTGCATCGCGGCGAAATCGCGCGCCGGGTACTTCGGCGCGTCGGCGAGGAGTTCGTCGAAGAATGGCCGGTCGCGGATGATGGAGACCTTGAACGCTTCCGCCACGCCGCAGAGCCAGTCGCGATCCGGCAGGCTGAGCAGGAAGTCGAAATCGTTCAGCACCGCGAAGGGCGGGGCGAAGGTGCCAATGGCGTTTTTGCCACCGAGGAAGTTCACGCCGTTTTTCACGCCGACCCCGGCGTCGTTTTGCCCAAGCACCGTGGTCGGCACACGCACCTGGCGCAGGCCGCGATGGACAAGCGCCGCGGCGAGGCCGACCGCGTCCATGACCGCGCCGCCGCCGATAATGATGACGAACGATTGCCGGTCGAGGTGGGCTTCGAGCATCACGCGCATGAATTTTTCGACGAGCGCGAAGTCGTTCTTCACCGCTTCTCCGCCGGGGACGATCTGCGGCTGCCCGACGAGTTCGAGCTGTTGCGGATACGCGGCGAAGTAAGCCGCCGCGTCTTTCGCGAGCGCGGGCAGGGCTTTGGCGACGTGGCCATCGATGAAGATCAGCGCGCGATGCCGGCGATGCTCGGCGAGGCGATTGAGCGTCTCGGCCAGGACGGGATTCCCGCTGGAGAAAAGCCCGCGCGTAAAAGTGATCGGGAACGCCCAGCTCACTTCGATGCGCTGCTGCACGGTGCGCGTCTCGTTCATGGGCGATTGTCCATCCAGAGCTGCGTGGCGCGGGCGAGATCGAGGAAGGTTGCGGGCGGCGTGTCGAAGGTCAGCGACGAACTCCACCCGATCTCGAACCCGCGGCCGACATTGCCGTGCGCGCCGTGGATCTTCGTCGTGTCGAAGCTCACGCTGCCGGGCGGCCAGCCGAAGTAGAGTTCGCACGGATCGTAGCCGGGCTTGTTGTGAATATCCACGTGGCTGGCGTAGTCGGGCGCTTCCGCCTTCTCGAACCACGGATACGCGAACCACGCGCCGTCTTCCGCCACCAGCACGAGGTCGCCGCTGCGCGGGTGGGC
>ENA-ORBV01015063-ORBV01015063.1-microbial-mat-metagenome-genome-assembly--contig:-NODE-15063-length-11445-cov-6.992171_pt1 | contig 11445 bp, 8 predicted proteins | sample MGYA00237777_ERZ505514 | MGnify/ENA primary metagenome ERZ505514 (study PRJEB26160, sample SAMN06269048) | microbial mat metagenome | isolation source: Oligotrophic lake microbial mat | place...
GCATCGCATCGCATCGCATCGCATCGCATCGCATCGCATCGCATCGCATCGCATCGCATCGCATCGCATCGCATCGCGAGACCTGAGACGATTATTTCATATTACAACTACAGGTTGTCTCCTCTGTCTTGCTGATCTGTCACACACAAGTCCTCTGGCGTCATACTACAATAATAATATATACAGTGCAGTTGGTGGTGAAGGAGACCCAAGAGAAAGAGTACAACACGACACCCAAGCACACTTGGCAAATTACTACTAGTATGCCGCGTCCGCAGCCGCGTCATCGTCATGGCAGCACCACCACCACGCCGCCGTCGTCATCACGTGGTAGTGGTCGTCGTCGTCTCCGCAACACCACCACGAGCACAAGTACAAGTAGTCCACGCAACAATAATGGCAATGGCGTTCGCGTGGAAGTCAAATTACCTTCGACGCGCTTTGGATTCTTGTGGGTGATTGTCACGAGTTTTGTTTCGGCGTTTCTCTTGCTTCAATTTCATCGCGATCAACAACACTCTCTACAAGCTAGTAGTGTGGCGACTTCCAATTTGGTAGCCTTGCTGCCTCCACCATCACAACAATGGCGTTACTGGGCCGATATGTCCTCTACTGAAGATCCAACAAGTCAAGGACCATCCTTACTGCATCCAAACTCCAACTCCAACTCCCATTCAACTCCAACTCCCATTCGCCCCCCCCCCCAAACACCAATGCAAATACAAAGCATCGCTATGCCATGTTTGTACAAATGGGCACGAATTTGCATTTGTTGGAGGACATGTTGACGTGCGCGACTCATGTGGCAAATGCCGTGCATATATTTCACCACGACACTGACACTGTCAACACGCAAGACAATTCAAATGCTGCAATGCAGCCGCAGCATTGGATATTTACGTTTCCATTTTAGAACAAGATGCCCAAAACACAAGTCATGTCTTATCCAAATTTCAACAAGCTACACAGTTGCAAGCACACGTCAAAGTCTTGGTGACACCCAATCGTGGAGGAGACATGGGACAATTTTTGACGCAAATGCATCATGTCGTCAATGGTATTGCAGCGGCCAAGAATAAAACCCAACTCCTGGGTATTGACGTTGACACGTACTACCAAGCCTTTTTAAAAGTCCATGCCAAAACATCCTACGCGTGGAGACGACGCCTGTTGGAGTCCTTGTGTGGAAGTACCAATCACGTCCTTTCCATATTGAGCACGTTATCATTATCATCATCATCATTGTCATTGTCGAACAATACTACTGCGACCCATACCTTCCACAAGAATCACGATCATGATATCCACGACCACCAAAACAATAATAATAATATTCAAATGATTGCACCCCTCGGGACGACCTTTGGACCCAATACGCCCATCGAAAACATATATCCTACCATTGTCGAGACCTACGGTATGACGTCCACGCAACCCGCTTTTGATCCCAAAACCTTACAGCGCATGGACGAATTGTATTCATTGGTAACAGCCACCACAAAATCATCGCCACAACATTACGACTCCCCCAATCATAAATTACCACATGCCCGCATTGTGGCCGGGTCTTGTTTTTGGCATAATTGGCAAGCCTTTCCCGCCAACGCCTGGGCTCGTATCTACCCACAAATTTATCCTCAAATGACTCCTGGATATGTACAAAATCATGGAGTGGAACACATTCTGGAACGCGTCTTTCCCAGCATGCTCGCTCCGCGAAGCATTGCCGAAATTACTCCGGCACCCCGCGTCTTTGCTTTTTATTTTCCACAATTTCATGCCATTCCCGAAAACGATCGTTTCTGGGGGACCAATTTTACCGAATGGACTTTGCTCAAGCCCCTAAAAGGATTGCGACCTCGCATTCGCAAACCCCTTCCCATTGAAAAAGGAGGATTGGGATATTACAGCTTGTTGGACTTTTCGACACGGCAACGACAAGCAGCGCTCGCCAAACAATACGGTGTCACGGGATTTTGTTTTTATCATTATTGGTTTTCGGGAGATCATGCTCCCGCACATCACGTCGTCATGCCAGGTGTCTTGGATGCCATGATGCGCGATGGACAACCTTCGGTGCCATTCATGTTGAGTTGGGCCAATGAACCCTGGAACAAACGATGGACGGGAGAAGCCAAAACAACCGACAGTGTCTTGTTGTCGCAAGAATACGGAACAAAAGACGAATGGAGAGAACACTTTCTGTACTTGCTTCCGTTTTTTCAACATCCCCTCTACGAACGCGTCGAAAATGGCAAACCGGTCTTTTCCATTTATCGATTGGGTCATGTCGGCAAAGTCTTGGCACCCATGATTCGATTGTGGCAACAATTGGCACACGAGCATGGATTGCCGGGCATTCATTTCATTCAAACCGTCGGGAACTTTTACAAAACGGACAAGACCTATCGGTTCATTGTAGACAAGAATGGCGACAACGACAATGCGGAAGAAAAGGTAGTGGTGGATGCCTCGGCGCACTTTTGGCCCCAACTCATTCCGGCATTTACGTCCGGCAAACGAAAAAAATACAAGGTCCAGTTTGAAAAGGGTCAAGCCGCATCCATCTTTGATGTTCCGTTAGCGTTGACGGAACAACACAATCGACATCACGTTCAATACTGGGGTGCCTACACTTCCTTTGATCGTCGACCCCGTGACAACAAGGCGCATTTCAATCTCGTTCATCCTCGCAAATTTGATCAAGGTCTCCACCAGTCCTTTGCCGCCATGTCGGCGTATTCGCAACGACGCATTGACAAAAACTTATTTTTTGTGACCGCTTGGAATGAATGGAACGAACAGGCATTGTTGGAACCCGACGATGAGCACGAATTCGGCTACTTGGAGGCGTTGCAAAAGAATTTGCGCAGTGTTCCCGTTCACGTTGTCACGGACGACCCGTCGTCGTCGTTGTCGTCGTAGTAAATGTCGAGAGGAAGAAAAAGATCTAAAAGCAAAGACCCAGGTAAATGACGAGTTTCAAAGTAGGTAAAATGGAGGAAAACTCGTACTGTCACTGTGACACAATCAACACGGACCAAAGAAAGGGAGGAGGCCTGCAATTACTACTATAGTAGCACGTATGTGCTCCTCTTTCTCATACAGCCACAATCATGGTTATTCGATCAAACAGTAGGAACACGTCTACTTTCATCGTCGACGTCCTCGACGTTGTGCGATGTGTTGGATTGCTTTTACATACCTGCAAGGCAGTCATTCTTGCGAAAAAGGTTCTCACCCAGCGAGAGAGCATGAAAAACAGCCGGGTGGCTTGTCAAGGGATGTCTCTTCATTGGGTTTAGCGTCTTTCAAATCCTCTCAGGTTGCCTATTATTTTTGTTTGCGGTCGTCGTTCTTTGTGTTGCGGTTGTTCGTGGCCCCTTTTGTTGAGTGGGGAAAGTAAGGACACGTGGGGGCCGAAAAACACGGTCGCCTTGACAGAAACGCCAAAGTAATTCCACAATTGAAAAATATACCATTTGTCAAACAACCAATAGACCAGGGAGATGCATGGTCTTCAAGACCAAAAAATTAAGAATTTGTAAGGCACGGGAAACAAAGTGTCATCTCTGCATGATCAGTTGAGTTTTCGAGCCTGCACAGGACTGCTGACTGGCACATCCTTTTCGAAAGAAATGTTTGCCCTGTTCAGCGGAACAGACAGGACCCCACGCTTAAGGAATACTTTTTGATTCTGCTCCGGTAGCAATAAGGCAGCGGGGCTGGATGGCTCCGCTAGAATCTAAAATTTGCACTTCACGACAAACACAAACAGAAACATTGACATTTTGAAGCCAAAAATCAACTGTTGTCCAATGTCATGCCCACAGAAATCAGCAGATGCCCCCACTCTAGCAACAACTGTTTGTTCAGCTTGTCATGCCCATGGAAAGTGGCAGATGCCCCCCCTCGATCAACCAGTTTTTGTTCAGCTTGTTCGCTTGTCAACAAACCCAATCCAGATGATGAAACATTCAAAGCTGACAAGGAAGTCAGAGAGGAGAGAGCCAGGAAATGCGAACATGTCAAGGAGGAAATTCAACTCAAATCACAATCCAAGGTGGACACAAAATCACATAGGGCTCCTGATGCATCAAAAACAATGTCAACACTCAAGGTGAAACCAAAACAGATTCATCTCCGGCCACAAACGTCAACAGTCGACATTCTCCTGACACTGATGATGACGAGAAAACAGCGCTGGAAGGTGATGCTTCGTGCTGTCAAGTTGAGACAGAACCAAAAGAAGCTGGTGCTGGCCCAGACCTTGGGTGTGATGTTTTGCTTCCAGCAAAGCTCACATGGCGTGCTTGCACGGGGCAAAAGCTGCTTGAATGTCCGGTTTGACCACAAAAAAGTTGAAAGATGCAGATTTTAAGGAGCGCATCTCATTCTCGAGTCGTTGCTTTGACAAGGAAACGAAGCGCAAGAGCACCACTGCCAGCGCTTTCACCAGGAACAAGAAGGCGACTCCAACCAACGAATGTGTCATGCCTCAAACAATGACCAGTTTGGCAGTGCCACTGCATTGTGTGCTGTGCCCAACAACATGTTGTTCATGCCCTGCCAGCGCTGTGCACCGATCTGCACATCACCCCGTGCATCGACCCGACGCAGGGCAGACCACACTGAGACCACAACAAGGCAGTGGGGCTGGATGGCTCGGCCAGAATCTAAAATTTGCACTTCACGACAAACACAAACAGAAACATTGACATTTTGAAGCCAGAAATCAACTGTTGTCCAATGTCATGCCCATGGAAAGCAGCAGATGCCCCACTGCAGCAACCACTTTTTGTCCAGCTTGTCATGCTCATGGAAAGTGGCAGACGCCCCCCCCTTGATCAACCAGTTTTTGTTCAGCTTGTTCGCTTGTCAACAAACCCAATCCAAACAGCCAACGACTGCGAAAATGGTGCCAGATTCAAAAGGGGGTGGAACAGGAGCAAGTGTGGCACCAGGCAAACAACGCTGCAGTGGGGTCAGAGTTGATGGAGCAAATGTGGTGCGGGATTGTCTCACACAAAAACCAAAAAAAAGCATCATTAGGGTTTGAGTTAACCCACAGTCTACACCATGGAGCAAGTGTGCGCTCGAAAATTTTGGGTTGGAGTTAAAGTCTTAAAGTCTTAATAAAAAAAACCAAAACCATCCACCAGAATCCGCAACATGTGTCCAGCGGAGTGAAAAGCTCCGGTGAGTGTGCGACGTGCAGTTCTCCGATCATCATTTTTGCTGAAAAAGTGGGCAGTCAAGTTCGCCGCCCATAGTGGATGCTACCAATAGCCATTACTCGCACCACAGCGAGACCTTTTGGACCAGATGAAGCTTGCACCATTAATGCAGAGGGGATCCTACGATTCCTACTGTGTCATCGGCAAGTGGTAGTCCTTTACTTGGAATAAACGATAACAAATTAGCCATACAATAGCCATCACACTAGCTCGTCGCTCAGAAAGGCTACAAGTGAGGCAGGAGACAAAAAGGGTGCCAACCAATCAATCCATGCGACATTGTTGAGCTGAAAAGAGGTTTTGATCTGCAGTTGCTTCCTTTGTAGTGACGTTCCAAATGGCGGCTGCTATGCTCTTTTTCTTGGCATTGTTGGCGTGGGCCGTTCTACTCATTCAAGATACAACAGCGAGTCCAAACTCGTTTCCTAGTAATGATAATGGGAAGGATGAGAATGGAGAAGGAGGTGTGAATCATCCGAGGGATGATAATTTGGAAGAGTTTTTGATTTCCTTTCCACTTTCTAGAAAGTCGAAGAATGACTTGCAGCCACAAGAATCTTCTACCAACCAAGAGGATGAATCCGTATTGACCTTGCGTCTGCTACAAAAACCTTCCTTTGCTTTCGACGAAGAAGTCCAGGACAGCTTGGATGACACGGGCATGGTCGTATGGGGAGCCTCTGTTTGTTTGGGGCGCTATCTTGCTCAAGAAGTATTACCATCCCTATTTTTGCAACGACAACAGGATACTGTAAAGCCTATAACAATCCTCGAACTTGGATGTGGTGGATCGGCCATTCCGTCGCTTACCAGCTGTCGCTATTCGGATCGTTTCTTCAACAACACCACAGCTAATGGCAAGAATGATGCCAGTGCTGCTGTTGATAGTAGCAGTTTGAGAATCATTGCTACCGATCAGACCGAGAAAACCCTGCAGCATTTGGGTCGTGTCGCCGCCTTGAATCAGTGCTCTCGATTGGAACGATACACTCTGCAATGGGGTGATGACCAAGAAACAGACGATGGACCCCTGCACAATGTTCAAGCCGACCTGATCGTGGCCTCGGATATGATATACAGTCATGCAACGGTACCATTGTTAGTCCAAACGATCCAACGATATTTGGCTCCTCATGGGACGGCCTACATTGCCGTTCGAGAGGGCCGACCGGGGGTGTACGCCTTTCATGCCGAAAAAATGCCCCAAGCAGGATTTACCCTCTCCGAAAAAGTTTCCTGTCAACCCTACCAACAAGCACAAGAAGAGGAAGCCGCCAAGCCGCCGTCACCGACCTGGTTGCCACCGGGCTTTCTCAATGCAGGCGGTGAAAACCGATGGCGAGGCCATCACCATATTTACGTCTTTCAGAGAACCATCAATAAGAGCCGTGAGACTGCCGAACTGTAACAATCCTTTAATCTGCCAATGCCAAGGAAAGTCAAAGTCAACAACGTAGTGAATTGTAAGAATAATCATATATTTATTATTGAGATACTACGACAGTGCAAGGAGGAGACAAAAATAATGGAAAACATTCATTATATTTAGAACATATATATGCAATTTATACCCAAACTTCTGTCTCCAGAGGGGCGTCCTTTGCTTGGTTCTGCGGTGTTGGTGCATTGCTCTGACCAGCACCAGAATCCCCGACATCTAACCGAAAAAAGGAATCGGCGCCACAGCTTTCATCCGGGGAGCAGGAAGAGGAAGACGAAGAAGAGTCATCGCCGTCGTTGCTTATACTACAGTGGCTTGACGACACGTGGGATGAGCCCACGACGCTACCCATGGAATCCGTTTGGAGCCAAAAGGTTCGTAGCAATCCCAGACCCTTGGCCTCGACACGATCTTTTCGCTCTACCAACCAGCGAGCTTTTCCATGTTTGATCAAGATGTTGGCCATGGACTCGGAAACATGAATGCGATTCTTTTCCCCCGTGCTTTCAATGCGCGCCGTAGTGTTGACCGTGTCACCAAACAATTGGAATCGAGCGCGATCGCCTCTCAAAACGCCAGCCTGACATCATCACGAAGAAACAGCAATAAGTTAGGCCACCTATGGGAACCCACATTTGATGCAGTGCCACTGGCAGCAAAAGATACGCATAACCTACCGTAACTGCTCCAGAGTGCAACCCGACGCGAAATCCAAGGTTTATCGTGTCACCTCCAAGCGTGGTCTGAAGGTAGGCCAATTTCTTGCCAACCAGAACCATGCAGTCAGTGGCAAAGCGTGCCATGACTGTTGCATGATCCTTTCTGGGTTCTGGAAGTCCACAGACCGCCACATAACAGTCACCGATTGTTTCTACCTTGAACACACGTCGCCGTTTGGCGGCGTTGTCAAAGCTGTTGTACAAGGTTTCCAACCTGTAAATGGAGACGAGTAGTGGGTCATAAAAGCGGCGCTGTGTGAGCTGACTTGCCAACAAGATCGAAAAGGCAGGCAGCAGTAAAAGACGATAGGACTCTTCCCACTTACAATGTGAACACATCCGACGGTTCTCGTGGCCGAGACCACGCTGTAAATCCAGCAATATCGGCAAACTGAGATAAAATCAAAGCGATCGAGGTTGGGGGTCGGATAAGAAAATTCGGGTGAGTCCAAAAAGCCAAGCAATGGCATGAAGGGAAACAAAGAGCAATCGTATAACCTACCATGATTGTGGCTTCTGGGTACAACTCCGCAAGCGGTTTGCCATGGGTTTTATTAAAATCTTGTTCGGTGTCATCATCGCCGTCCCCTTGTCGTTCGACGAAATCCACCATGGCCGACTTATTTTTCTTGCCGCTGTTGCGGCCTTGGGGCACCTCGGCTTCCTCCATCATACGATCCTTCACTTCCTTGGGAAACAACGATGAGACAACGGCATTGGCACGTTGTGCGGTTGACATGAGTTTGGCTTGTCGTCGTTCCACAAGCAAATCATAAGCGAGAAAGACCATGGCGCTGAACATAAAGATAGATGCCACCCCAAAGTAGATGGGTTCATTGGTCTGATAATAAACGTCGACAAAGTCGTCTGTCGGGTACGTATTCATGACATAGGTGCAGTGACTGGCATTGTGAGAGGCGTCGGTAGATCGGTGCGTGTGATTGACCGGCGGGTATCCTGCTCGAGACCCAAGGGGTGTGAGGAGATCTGCAGATTGTTTGTACTGATCGTATTTAGCATTTCGATAGGTGTCCCCCGTTTCGCTGTATCCCAAGAAGGCCAATTCTGTGTTGGAAATCTTGTAGGTGAAGACGGCGCTGCAATCGCCTTCAATTTCGACCAAGATCGACTTGGAGCTATTAAACAAGTTTTTGGGGAGCATCCGATCCCAAGACATGGTCCCCATCATGAATCCTACAACCTCCGCATCTTCGCGAAAATCTTCAAACACGGGTTGATAAATGGTTCCTCGCGGGTCATCATTCTCCGCGTCATAATCCTTGCTGTCTTGCTGGTTCAAGAGAAAAGCCAAGTCCAAGACACGTCCATATTGTTCCACTTTCTTGACCTTGACATCCCACAACAAATGGGCAAAGATAGGAACAGTGGCCAAGTCCAGATTGATCATGGAGGTATTCTTGGGTGTCGGTGACATTTGCCACAAGGGAATTTGGTATTGAAACATTTCCTCTTCAAACTCCTCCACCGAAGCAGACGCATTGTATCGATGAATGCGGGAAGGTATAGGTGGCGGGATTTCATCCCATCCACGATAGTAATAGTCTTGCGCCAGCCATCCTTGATGTTCTATCGCATAAGCTTCCCATCCCGCTTGATCTTCCGGCATCACAAAGGGCGCAAATCCCACGAATTCCAATCCCACGTCTTTCTCGGGATTCCCGGCGCGGCTGTGAGGCCCGTGACGACTGCGAGTGTCAAAATGAGGGACAGTACAGTTGGGCCAAGAAACATTCGTGTCCAGGGCATGGGATGTAATGGTCTTGCTGATATCCCATAGTTCTTCAAACATCTCGTCCGCATTGGATTGGGCTTGTTTGAGAACGTCCCGGGAAAAGGCAGAGAACTGAGTTGCCAAAAAGGGTACGGAAAAACAATGTTAGGGTTAGGGTGACGTCAGCCAAATACTTCAATCAAGAGCGAACCCTAACCATAACCTTAACTTACATCTTGTACCATTGTTTTTTCTTCTTGATCTTTCATGAACAGATATGTTGCTGTGCTCGTTGCCGCAGCGCTTTTGCATTGCGAGTTTTGGTGCAGTGCGCGAGCGCGGAAATGTCACAAGATTGAGAGATGTGTCAAGATTGGATCTGATGCATGTGATGCAATTGCTGTTCCCAAAAACATGTGCAGTGTTGGGAGAATCGTTGATTTGCTGCCGGTTGTGGGGAGACAAATTTTTGGAATTCGGACAATGCAATGTCAACAGAGGAAGAATTGTCTTGTGCGTTTCCCTGAAAGGCAAAGTGGTGAAGACATCCCCACAAACAATGGCAATTCCAATGATGAGAAACCATCGCCTCATTTGTGCAAGCTTCCAGCAGTCTTTGAAGCCAAAATGATCAGTTTCCTGTCCGACCCGGCGTTTGTCATGTTGCTGGTCGGAAACAAAAAAATGAGTCATTGCAGCACTCCAACAGAGAGTTGGTCTGTTTGATTCTGCAGACAAAAAAAACAAATGTTCATGTGACTCATGACTGGGATCCCAATCAATTGAGTCCTGGCATTTGCAGGCATCAGCACAGATGTTGGTTGTGATGGCAACTTTTTGTCTGGGCAGCTCCACAACATGCCTTTGATGATGAGTGTTCATGAGCAGTTTGTTTTGATCAGTTTCTCAATCTGAGCGCAAAATGTCAAAAATTGGCCCAACACAAGCAAGGCCACAAGAAGCGTTTGCAACCACAGTCCAGAGCAAAACTTGTCTGGGAGGATGTCAACAAGCACAATTTTGTCACACTTCTGATTGCAATGACAACACATGGTCCTTGCACTTGGTCATTCGAAACATCCACAGCTGCGATCCATGTCAAACACGGGGGTGACGACATGTTCGGCATCAGAAACAACAAAATGACTCAGAAGATCTGATTTTGCTTGCAGAAGTGGGCAACCAGTGCGCAAAATTGCAGCACAGCATGCGAACAAATCACTGAGCTTCATCACGTTGCAGTTCAACCAAATTGTCCCACAACTGAAGACAACATGGTTGAACGTTCATGTCAGCGCCCCAAAAGGGGTCATGTGCAAGGTCTTGTCAAACATCAAAACAGAGGCAAAGAGAAGAAATGAAAAAGAGGCTGACAAACATGTTCCAAAGCATTGGTCTTAGAAACAATTTCCAACAGTTCACCACAAATCAGTCACTTTTTGCGCTTCAGTTCAGCGTGATTTCTGACTTTTGACAAAACATTCAAGTTCATTGTCAGTGGTTGTGCAGCACAATGCACGTCAGAATGCTCAAAAAGCCTTGTGATCCTCATTTTGACATGTGCCCTTGTCATGATGAATTTTGTTTTGCAATGGGCACAAATTCCCCCAAAATGTCAATGGAATGCATGGCTTGACCTCAGATTGACCCAAAATTGCATTTCTTTTGCACTGATCCAAAATGAAGCTTGCATGGAAATGAATCCAATGCAACAAGCACTGATCATGTCAACGTTTTGGAGGACATTGATCTTCTCCAGACCTTAAACCAGTGTTTGATTTTATTTTTTTGACTTTTTTGTCTTTTCTCAAATCAATGTGTTGAAAAGTCACCAGAAGCATTGTTTGATTTGCCTGCAGGGAAAAATCAGGAAGCCCATTTGACAGACTGAATCACCATGGTCTTCATCTTCGATTTCGCACATTGCCTGATTCTTGTTTCTGCAACGTGCACATCCCCATTTGTTTGCTGATGAAACAGACAACATGCATGAGGGTTCATCGGATGCAGACACATTTTCAGCACCAAGTCATGCAAAACTTCATCATGCCAAAAATCATTGCAGCACATTGAAAACGTGGTTCAGTGATGTGAAAATCAGACACAAAATGAAACTCACTTTAAATTCAGCCACATTGCTTTGGTGTTCACCCCCTTTGAGCTGTCTTCAAAAAAAGATGAAGCAGTTTGCTGCATTGCTGCCTGTCACTGCTTCCATTGATTTTTAACATTGTGAGCTAAAACAAAATGTCAAACTGAAAGCACATGTCCTTTCCAAAGTTTCCAACTTCTCAAGAAAAAGACAAGCTAGATGCT
>ENA-ORBV01015068-ORBV01015068.1-microbial-mat-metagenome-genome-assembly--contig:-NODE-15068-length-11440-cov-5.008977_pt1 | contig 11440 bp, 12 predicted proteins | sample MGYA00237777_ERZ505514 | MGnify/ENA primary metagenome ERZ505514 (study PRJEB26160, sample SAMN06269048) | microbial mat metagenome | isolation source: Oligotrophic lake microbial mat | place...
CCATGGGTGTATTGGACTCAACCTCAAATGTGCCGCAACAGACCCGTGCTGGATTCAAGCGCGCTCGGTTCTAACACGCAGCTGCAGTCAACTGAGATCGAGCTGTGTACGCTGCGCTGCATCCTGCATTGATCGACTTCACAGCGCCTGCATGCAGATATATCGATGTTGAAGCCGGTGCGCGCACAACGTAACAGAATGCAAGCGAATAATGAACATAATGTGGTCCATATAAAGATTCACTGTTATCAGAGTTGCATCACAATCAGAGGCCTGGCACGCCGGGTAAAATGAGCTTGGTAGAGTTTCAAGCACAGTTTTACAGCGGTGATCGTTTTGATGCACCTACTACATCAGCTTGTGACTACCATTCGCACTGTCACCAACTTTTACCGTCACACGTGCATAATTCCACGCTCTCACAGAGCCTCTGATTCCATCGCAAGCACCGTCCAATTCGAGACGCCGTGAAGACCACGAGTCCCGCAGCAGATCGAGGCGATCCGAGTTCGAACTGGAAAGTTCACGCAGACCGTCTGCGTGCATGTGTATCATACATGACTGTTATTGATTCAGGTCATGGTATGTTCTCGTCACTCTAGAAAACCTCTTTCAGATTTCTTTCCATTCAACTACCAGTAGCAGCTAACAGTAGCTACTTCAGCAGCAACACACCCACCATCCATCCTACTAGACACACTCCTTCACCCCTTTTCGTTCCAACGAATCCATCCATCGTAGTAAGAAAAGATGGAAAACCCAACGTCCGATGAGGAGACTGGCTTGGACTCGACGTTTATCATTGCCATTGTGATTGGTTCGACGGGATTTGTGTTGATGATCCTGGGAGGAGTGTATTATTTGTCGCGATTGGGGGATGTCCCGAGTCGAAGAACGCAGACTGGTCCCGCTGTTTCGTCCCACGAAAGAAAAACAACCAAGGATGGGTATGTCTTGTGCTAGCTGACTTTGAAAGTGAATGTAATGTACTCTTCTTGACTGTATCGACTATATATCATTATAAGGACTGTATCTTAGTAGTACTTGGCTTGTAACCAACTGGAACTTTTGCTATCTTTCGTTAGTTGCTGTACTAGTATGTATCACCCCGACTTCACTCCTCACTTGGTCCCTTGCTTATGACTTGTCTCTCCAACTCCCTACTTAATCATCCAATCATTATTGGATCCTACTCTAATACTCCTCACAAACAAACGGCATTTTGCATACAACAATACAGCCAAAAACAACAATCTACAACCACAGACGAAGAAGAAAACAACAACACTGTCCGAGAAGAACTCATTGAAATTTATGCTCCCGCCGGCAAGTTGGGAGTGATATTGGAAGAATCGACGCTAGAAGGAGGAGGGCCACCCGTCGTACATGGCATACGAGAAACTTCGGTTTTGCGAAACGAGCTTTTAATAGGCGATCGATTGATTGCCTTGGACGATGAAGACGTTCGTAAAATGCCGGCCAATAAAGTTTCCAAAATGATTAGCAAGAAAATGGAAAATGCGACGCGAAAATTGAGCATTATTCGAACCGTCCGAGGAGGAACAGGAGGAGGCCCAGTGAGCAGTCCTGGAGTATCGCCTGCAGCATCCGCAGACAGGAGTGTCGGCGTATAGTGGAGTGTAGCTGCAAGTGCAACGGTTTTTGAAGGAAAGAAGGAATCGAGACGGGACAGCAACACCAAAGCTTTACCACCACCACCACCACCACCACAAGAATGCCGTAACCACGGTACTGTTCCATTAGTGTGGAAGGCATGCACCAGTTATTTGGAGTCTTCGCAAGAGGTGCAAAGTTCCTGGTGGGTGGATGTATTATTATTATATGGTTGCAATTATACTCTAGCTAGGAGAGCAGACCCAACAACTGGAAAGGGCTATGTAATGCTGTGCTGCACTACTCAAAACATCATGGCAGGGGTTGGGCAAACGACAAGATCCCCCCAACACACAGACACATACTCTTCCGATACGTTGAATCTGACCCGTTAGATGTAGTTGTTCTCTACTAGTTGTATTTGCTATGTACATTAGTCACTCTAAAACGAGTACGTTACAGACCTCAAAGTGCCAACTAGCTAGCTACTTAGTTCTGTGTTTCATGTACGTGGAAGATGTTCTGCCCTACTAGCTACTAGCTAGACTACTAGCAACAGCGTCCGAGGCAGAGCCAAATTCACAACGTGGCATAATACTCCAGAGACCTGATATTAGAGTAGGAGAGCTGGTGCATGGGATCGGAGGATGACACGAAGAAATGCGGAGTGACGCGCACTTGCTCGTTTGAAGAATGGAAGGAATGATGGATGAATGACGCAATTCGCGCAACGACCAACATGGGATGACGAGGCGTTCATCAACATGCATGAAGTACTACTGGTACTGGTAGTATGCATGACATCGATGATCCGCCGATGAGCACAACACTAATCTGCATGACAGAAATGGTTTCAGAAGACCTTGCATAATACTACTACGTTGCAGCAGGTAACTTTTTCGACGACAATAATAGAGATATAAACCACCATGTTGTGCCTTCAAGTTTTGGCGGTTTTCGCCCTGATCTATGGATTGATGATCCACTCTGTGCATGCCTTTGCCACAACATCGGCTGGTCCTCGTTCCTCCACGAATTCTCCGGGGAGTGTGATCCGTTTCATGTCGGACAAAGATGCGGAAGTCGATGAAAAGAAAAAGAACGATGCGCTCTTGGCAGCTATTGATGCCATGTACGGTGACAAGCCCCTTACAGAGGAACCCGACGCCACACAAAACCGAATTAAATCCTTGATTGAAGACAACAATGTGGTGTTGTTTATGAAAGGAAGTAAATTCTTTCCTCAATGTGGCTTTAGCGACACCGCAACCAAAATTTTGGAAGCCTTGAATGTGGAATACGAGGCCGTGGATGTTTTGACAGATGATTCCATTCGACAAGGCATCAAAGACTTTTCACAATGGCCGACGATACCCCAATTGTACATCAAACAAGAGTTTATTGGTGGGAGTGACATTATGATCAACATGTTTGAGACGGGTGAATTGAAGAAAGTATTGGAAGAGTAAAGGCTCGGTCATTAGTGTGACTGCAACGATGCAATCCAATAGCAAGAATTGGAAGAAGAAACGGGAAATGATGGATTGAGATCGGGTTATTTTGTCGACAATAATATCTATCGTTTTCTTTCCTGCAAACTACAATGGGCTTATCATAATGAGGTCTTCAAGTATCAGCGCAGTCAATTAGAAATTACCCAGTCGAACAAAACCAGCAGTCTTCTCCATGGAAAGTTACCTTTGATCCTGTTTTTAGATCATTCTTGTGGGCATTCGAATATAGTCTGTATAGATAGGTAGGCACACAGCCTGATGTTTGAGAAAAGGCATCAGGGATCCATAGGATTCCATGTAATCAAGACTGGGGTAAATCTCTTCATGCCGGGAGCTGATTTGAGCCTGTGCAGACAGGAATCTTCATGTTGGTTGTTTGCTGGCATCGTTTGTCCTTCAACCAACCAAATCTGGGGATTGCTAAAGTCACGCGCCTTTTAGAAGGTATTGGAGACTGTGTGGAAGATGCTGCAGCATCTTGAAAATTAGCCAATTCAAGCTAGCTTGTTCACACATTTCTGGTGAGCACAAAGAAGTTGAAGTTTGACCAGTGCCCATCTGTTGTTTTTGCTCCAGCAACTCACTGATGACAGCAGCATCAGCTTGCATGCCAGCCTGTTTAGCGCTAAAAATTCCAAACAAGTTTAATGCAGTTTTCACACATTGCACACAGCCCGCCCTCCACCACTGGGCTGAGTGCTTCATGTGGTGTCATTTGATTAGAAGTGCATGGAGTTGCACTAGAATGAATAAACATGCATCCTGTCAGTGGCTGATTTTTGTTGTTGAGCCATTTGAGACACCAATGTCAATCTGATGAACAGAAGGACATTTAAAACACTCACATCTGCCCAAAGCACAACCAACACAATTGACAGACAAAGGAAGGTGCAAACAGGTGTGGCGTTGTTGAAAGCAAAAGATATGTTGTGACTTCTTCAACATGTTCTTCCATTTTTGCTTGCTGTTACAATGAATTGGGCAGTTGTTGGTGGTAAAAGTAGCATGATGATGAACATGCAATTGTGAACCATTTTTTAGTGGTTTGATGGATTTGACATGCAAAACACATCTTGTGCGAGTCAGCACACCGCTGTGACAATGAGCTGCTGCAACAACCATTGGGGGTCATACAGAGATGCCAAGGAAAGACATGAATCACACAAGCTTCTAATTTTCTTTTTTTTTGCATTTCTGCATGTTTTTGGTTGTGAATTTATTTGACATGGTTCACAAAAAACCAAGCTGAGAATCGAAGTTGAATTGATGCTAGTCTGCAACATTAGTTTAGTCAGACAAGAAAGCAAGCACTACTACCAATGTTGTTGATAGGACAGGCACCTCAGTGGTGTGTTGTGTTACTGTGTCAGTTTCACTGCATTCCATTATTAGGTCAAACTTGCTCTCAAAAAGCAATGACTGGATCCAGTCATTCACGCGTTGGGCTTCTCATAATTTGCGCGATTGGATCTTTCAAAATTCAAAACGCTTCTCATGCATGGGGACAAAGCCCATATTGAATCTTCATTGAATGACTTCCTCGTTGCTTCTCGGGAAGACACTCTCAAGCTAGCTACTAGTAGAAAGCGACTAATCATTAGGCACAGTCACAGTCACAACAGCAGCAATAATACAGAACACTAAGCTTTAAATACAAGATACAAGTACAATCATGGACTCGTTATCCTTCTTTCATGTGAATGATATTTACAATGCGGAAAAATCGGCTCGGTTTATCCATCAATGGAAACAAGCCCTAAAAGACGAGTCGGAAACCAAGGGACGGAATTGTCTCAATTTTTTTGCTGGGGATGCCTGGGCTCCCAGCATTATGAGTACCATTGTTCGCGGAAAACAAATGGTCCCTGTGTTAAATGTACGTGAATATGTTTGCCGTATTTCTTTCCGAGTTTTGGATAATGATCAGGAAATGTGCCATGCAACAGTTACTTTTTATTCTAACATACCACGTTGTCTTTTTCAATTTCCAACCAAATCCCATCTTTGGTCTTTTATTATTGATTTTACCCGTGGTATACAATTGTATGTATAGGCCATGAAATTGGATGCTGCCTGTTTGGGCAATCACGACTTGGATCTTGGCTTGGTTGAATTTCGCATTTTAAAAGATATGTGCGACTTTCCTTGGATTTGTTCCAACGTAAGACACAATGACGATACGCAACAACCCTTGGGTGGATGCAAAGAATATGTCATACTCGAAAAGGCGGGAATCAAATTGTTGGTAGTGGGCATGGTGGAAGAAGAATGGATTGATACCTTGTCCACCATTGAACCCGAAGATATTGCCTTTGAAGATTTTGTGGCCTATATAAAGCGCCGAGTGCCCGAGGTATGAACTTGTATTTACGTATTGGTTGGAGCTGATTCATGCATGCATGATCTGCAGTACAAGTGGGTTTTTCTTATTTTTATTTCACATTGTTTTCATTATGACAGCTTGTGGCAGAACACAAAGTGGATGGCGTCATCGCCATGACGCATATGAGAATGCCCAATGACTACCGACTTGCCAAAGAATGCGCAGGTTATATCGATATTGTCTTGGGAGGTCATGATCATCATTATGATGATAATATCATGAACAATATACGTGTATTGAACAGTGGGAGCGATTTCAGTGACTTTTCCATTGTTCAAGTTCACGGCAGAGATGAAAGCATTACAATCAACAATAGTGAAGGTGGCGGTGTTCTTTCACATCCCCTCAAAACAACCGCCACCCGAATGCAAGTGGATCTAACCTCTGGTCCAGAGGATCCCGTAATTGTAGAAGCACTCAAGGATATTCAAGAAATGATGGCGGCTAGTATGGACAAAATAATTGGAACCACCAAGGTGGATTTGGATGGACGATTTAGTGAAATTCGAACCAAAGAAACCAATGTCTCCAATTTGGTGGCGTCTCTCATGACACGTGCCACAGGCGCTCAAGTGGCCATTCTCAATGCTGGAACACTGCGGGCCGACCGCATTATACCCAAGGGTGCCATCACGGCAGGCGACCTTCATGCATTGTTGCCCATGGCAGATCCTTTGGCCGTCATTGAATTGGATGGGGCCGGTCTTCTCAAGGCCTTGGAAAATGGTACGTGCGTTGCAGAGCGACCGAGAAATAAAAGCAACCTTGAAACAAAAAGTGGAACACAGTTTTCAAACAAGTACAGGGACGTTCTTCTCACATCGTACTATTCTGGTTTCTGTTTCTAATCTCGGCTACTGATTGGTTCGACGGTTGTTGCACGATAGGAGTTTCCAAATACCCAGCATACGAAGGACGATTCCCCTGCGTGGACGGAGTGCGCTTTTCGTTTGATCCGGCTAAACCCGAGGGATCTCGTATCCTGGAAGGTTCCGTCTCGGTACGGGACAAGGGAGGCAGCCAAGATTTTTTGCCCTTGGATTTCAACAAAAAATACAGCGTTGTCAGCAAGGCCTATTTGATAAAAGGCAAAGACGGGTATGATGTCTTTGCTGGTGCACCGGTTCTGTTGGACGATGAACGATGTCCAGGTAAGCCAGCAAGGAACAGAAGGGAGAAGTTGCTAAGACTGTGTACAGTGCATTCAATACCGTTGAATTCTTCACCACAATGTTCTTTTTACTTTTATATAGCACTTGCCATTATGTTTTGCAATCTGTTTACGGAGATTTCCATTCTCAAGAGATGGGAAGGCATGACGGTCAAAGCCACCGTCGTGGACGCTGCCAGCAAATTCAAACGATTGATTCGACGAAGCATTGCCGATCCGTACGCCATATCTCCCGTGGTGGATGGACGCATTACCAACGTGGCAGAAGTAGCGGCTGCGTGAGAAAAACAAAACAAAAAAACATCGTTGTGAAAATTTTGGTCGTGAGTTTTAAAAACTATAGCTATCTAGTAGAACTTGTTGCCTCGCTTGGCTTGGCTAGCTTTTTATTTGTATTAGTTACTAGAATAATAGTTATGCTCCCATGCTGTGCGTACGGCACAACCGTCTCACAACTACTAGCTGTCTCTATAGCAAGCTAGAGCTACTGTAGCCGACTACAATTTAATAGCTACCTAGGACTGAAGTTTGGAACCAAAAGCAAGTTAGTAGCCGCGTGGAAGACAAGACAGACAGACGGAATGGAACCAATCGAGCTCACAACTCGACAACCGACTCACCACATATGAAGTACTGTAACTTGAAATGGGATGATTGGTTGCGGTATGACCACTGGTACTGGTACCCGGCATAGCTGAGATTTTTCGTCCAAAGCAACGGCTAGATCCTGTCGTTTGCACCGTTCCATTTCATTGTGTGGCTGCTGTAGTACCCCGTTAGCCTATGTGACTGGATCTAAAACTATCCGGTAGTAATAGCTACTAGCTAGTTAGCAAGAGTTGAGGGCGGGCTGTGCAGGAGAGAATCCGTTGGACTGATTTCTACAAGATTCGTTCATTCACGCGTTCAAAACACAGCTTCTACAAGAATCGTTCATTCACGCGTACAAGACAGAGCGGCGGGCAGCAAAATTTTCGTCGAGAACGAGCAACATTCAAACAAACCAACTTTCGTCGTCCACGGACACAATTAATAACAACAACTAATCGACACACCAACCCGACTATACAATACTGGTAGTACGTGCTAACCATCGCCATCTTTACAGCTAACCAAATTAACCATGGAGAATCAAAGCTCAAACGTAACCAAGACAGCTACAGCTGGAAGTGACGGCGCCGAGTATTCCATTGGCACTGCTGCAGCCAGCAACAACAATGCCAATAGCCACAAACGCGATGCCCCCGAAATCAGAACGAATGATGCTGATTCCGATCAGCCACCAACTAAAAGAGCCATGACAGAATCCTCTAAAGCTACAACACCACCATCTAATAACAGAGATCCGCCTCAACAACGAAAAGCAGACCCTCCCGAAACAGGCTCTGTGCCTGCACCCGCCGTCGAAACGTCTCCAGCGTCATCGACACCCTCCAACACGGAGCATGTGGCCGAACCATCACCTCCAGCTGCCGCTACAGCAGCTGCACCACGGCAAGCTGAAGCTCCAGCCTCCAAAACGCCACCACCAACTGCCAATAATGATGGCAGTGCGCCACCGGCAGCAACGACTACACCCACCACCACTGCAAAGCCCACAGAATCGGCTAGTCCTTCCAAGTCGCCGTCACCGACACCACAGACGCCATTGCAACCCAAAACGAACGGCAACAGCGGCAAGGACACTAAAAAATCGGCGGATGCCGCCAAGTCTTCCAAAGGACTGCGTCATTTCAGCATGATGGTGTGCAAAAAAGTCGAAGAAAAGGATCAAACCACGTACAATGCAGTCGCTGACGAATTGGTCAAGCAAGTACTAGAAGAACGACGCAACGAAAACCTTGCCAATAACAATAGCACCAACGACAAGAGCAACAAACAATTGGATGAAAAAAACATTCGTCGTCGTGTCTACGATTCCATCAATGTCTTGTTGGCCATGGGGATTATTGCCAAGAACAAGAAACAAATTTCTTGGAAAGGCCTGCCGTCGATTGTCCAACACGATTTGCAATTGCTCGAACGGGAACAAAACTTTCGCAAACGCCAAGTCCATGCAAAGCGTCAAGCCCTCCAAGATTTGCTCTTGCAACAAGTGTGTTTTCGCAATTTGGTGTCGCGCAATAAGAAACACGAGGTGGAAACACGCATGGCGGAAAAAGTACCACTGCCCTTTATTGTCGTCAGTACCAAGAAAGATGCCATTATTCACTGCAACATGGCACCCGACATGTCGTCGGTGGGATTCGAGTACGATCGACCTTTTGAAATCAGTGATGATAATTCCATTTTGATGCGGTTGGGAATGCACAAAACCACGACGGATGCCTTGAAAACAATGGTGCCATCCGAATTGGTCAACTATTGTCAAGAACACGGACTCTTGGATTCCATGTTGGGCGACTCGGATGACGACGATGATGATATAGATGCCGACTTGGCCTTGGCTTTGGCTGGGCGCAGGCATCGGGGACACTATTTCAGTTCGATTGAATAAATCAAAATCACGCTATTATTTTCAAGCAACCAAGCACGGTGCGTGCCTTCATAACTAAATGGTTAAAAAAATGTAGTCATTCAAATACTAGCACTTCATCTCTCTCTATATGACACGTACCGTACGAAGGGAACATGGGGCGCTGTGAGGAAGCCGCCAACCTTCTTGGTGATGATGAGTTCCGCTCTCCATCTACTAGCTAGCTAGCCAAGGATTACAAACTTCTTTGCAACTGTCACTGCCCGGTACGAAAATCTGGAATCTCATTCTTCCGGCAAAGAGACAAGGTTTGCCAGTTTGCATGCTCCCAGGGATCCAGTCTTGCATTGACTGCAACCAAACCCAACATCACTTCCTAAAGACTTTCTCGAGCAGAACCGTTGCAGATGCAATTAAAGCAGCCTCTGTTGGTGCAGCCCTATAGTGGATCGATCCTGAGCTACTGTACGTACGTGGTACTTTCCTTGGGCCGCCATCCTTACCGTTCCTACCGAATGAATCTACTTGTACAGTTTCTTCAAGTTGTCCAGAAATAAAAGTGAGTACATATTCCAATCAATGGTTCGACACCAGCCACACCGCCTTTCTTGCTAGCTTGTAGAGACGGAAGATAGAGCAACTTTTTCCTAGTAGTCATTATAGATGTGGTGTAGATCACCACACGCTTGAAATCCAAAAAAAGTTGTCATGAGATATTCAAAATAGAATCCCTCCACAAGAGTTGTGGCTCGGCTATCGATTGCCCGGCATCGAAAGCCATGAAACAGCCACCTTTTTTTTGTGAGTATCCCAATATATATATATATATATATAAAGTTTCGCAGATATATAGATATGCGTGGATGGAGTACATGACATGATTCATTGGCATGGAACCTTTCCTGTTGCGAAATCCCACAGGAAAGACTACTAGGCCCATATGTGTTTTAGGTATTGGTCGGCATTCATTGATTGGCCGTCGTGACCACCGACACGGAGGCCTTATTCCCCTCCTGGCAGCAAGACCGCTTCCAACAATCCGGCCTGATGCAAATAGGTAAACATGTCTTCTGGCATCATATCTTGCAAAGCTGGAACAGACGCCTTGTCCATTTTCATGCGCTTGAGGATGGTATTGTCGTCATTGATCTCGAAGGGACTGTCAAATTCAAACATGACATCGGACTTTTCCTTGTTCATGTCGCATTGGACGACGGCCGAAGGTTTGGTGTTGCAAATAATAAAAGGCAATGGAATCTTTTCATCCTCGGCAAAGGCGGGTGGTACCGTCGATGGTGGCGTGGTGGGTGGCGGTGGCATTTCGTCCTCACTACTAGCACTACGAACCGTAGTAATAGGATGGGGGGCATGATCCCGTTCTCGATTGTGCAGGACGAGATTCCGAAAGCATACCTGTTGGACCAAGATTTCGCGTAAGGCATCGTGTTTGCGTTTGATTTCCACTTCCCGATATTGTCGCTCACGTTCCATGGCTTCGAATTCGTAGGGTTCGTACTCGGCTTCATCGGTATACACGGGTTGGACTTGTTCTTCTGCTTCGGCATCCTCAGCAGCGACAGCATCCTCGGCATTGTCGTCGTGTTCTTCCAAAGGAGTCGTCGGTAGCCCCTTCCAAATAATGTCTTTTTTCTCTTTGCTGATAATATCCATGGCCAGCAAGACATTGAGCCTGTGTTGGGGTGAAAACAAGGGGTGGGGGGAGTGTGAGAAGACATACCAAAACGGTACTTGTTGGAACCAGTATTTGTATACTACAGTACTTACGCATCATACACACGACGCCGAATATTCTTTTCATCAAATTTTCCCTTTGGTTTTTCGGTCTTGCGTTCGGCGGCCACTTGACGGACCAATTCGTCGGCAACCTGATTGTAGGTGGTCACCCGTCGTTGTTCGACAAACCGACAGACCATGATGCTAAAATGCCGCAAGCCGCGTTGGGCTTTACTGCCCGACGCCGGCGTGGTGGGAGATACCTTTTGAGCACTACTACTACTGTGGTAATAATCACCCGAGGCATCATCACTGTGGCGTCGACTACTGGTAGGAACTTTCATGGTACTGCTGCTACTGTTGCTGTTGTGACGATGATGGTGATAGCGGCTGCCATCCCTGTGACTGGGTGTGGCTGGATACACATTCTCGGCATTCGCCCCACGGCTGATGTGGTCCGAGGGCGGAGGCGATGACTTGCTGCGATGATGATGATGAGGATGATTATGAGGAGGAGGAGGATAATGATGATACGTGCTGTAATGGTG
>ENA-ORBV01015070-ORBV01015070.1-microbial-mat-metagenome-genome-assembly--contig:-NODE-15070-length-11439-cov-5.709118_pt1 | contig 11439 bp, 6 predicted proteins | sample MGYA00237777_ERZ505514 | MGnify/ENA primary metagenome ERZ505514 (study PRJEB26160, sample SAMN06269048) | microbial mat metagenome | isolation source: Oligotrophic lake microbial mat | place...
TTTTCAAGCAGAAGACGGCATACGAGATTCGCCTTAGTCTCGTGGGCTCGGAGATGTGTATAAGAGACAGGATATAGTCGACGCCGCGAAACGTCTGGGTGGCCTCGTCCGACGGGTTGAGGAGATTCTTGGCGGCGAAGCCGACCTTCCACCCGGCGCCGAATTTCTGCGAGACGATGAGGTCTAACTGAGCCGCGGGTTGCTCGTAGATGTCGGGCGTGCCCGGCGGGCTCACGAGGGCGAGGCGTTCGCCAAAGAGATTGTAGTAGAGGCTGACCGCAGTCCGCGTGCGCGGGTTCGCGTAGCTGAGGTCGCCGTTGACGAGATGGTTCGACTGGCCGGCCAACGGGCGCTCGGCGGACGCGCCGGGTTCGAAGAGGCGCGCCACCCGCAGCTCGCCCGGGGAGATGTCGACCGACGACTCGACCACGGTGAGATTGAGCCCGAAGGTGAAGTTTTCGAGGGAGCGCCACAGACCGCCCAGCTTCTGCCTCAGCTCAAATTCGGCGCCATAGACCTGGCCTCGCTCTGGGTTTTGGAACTGAATCTCGCCCTGATTGATGATGACGCCGGTCGGGGCGAAGATCGCTTTCTCGATCGGGTTCTTCATTTCCTTGAGAAACGCGCTGACCGCGACGAGCCGGCCCGGACCGGTGAACCACTCCCAGCGCAGGTCGTAGTTGTCGATCAACGTGCGCTTGAGGTCGGGATTGCCGATGTAGACGAAATCGCCGGCAAACTCGAAGGTCTCGTAGGGCGCGAGTTCGCGGAAATTGGGCCGCGCCAACGTGCGGCCGAAGGCGGCGCGCAGGTTCATCTTCGGCCGAAGTTCATAGACGAGGTTCAGCGAGGGCAGCGTGTCGCGCTCGGCCAACACGCCCTGCCGGCGGGTCTTGTCCCCGCTGGTCACGAGGATATCGGTGGATTCGATGCGCGCACCGCCGATGGCGCGAAGGCGACCGGTCAACGGCACGTCCGCCATGAAGTAGTAACCGTCGACGTCCATGGTGCCGTCATAGTTGTTCCGGGGGGCCGACGTGTCCTGGAGGAAGAGCGTGTCGCTGACGAAGCGCCCCGTGGTCGGACTGACGCTGCCGACGAACTGGGGCAGGAAAAAAGTCTGTTCGTTGCCGTCGAAGCGGCGGCCGAGCGAGCGGTAGAGATACTGGCGTTCACGGAAGGTGCGCTCGACGCGCGCGATGGCGAAGCCCGACTTGAGCTTGATTTCCCGGCCGGCGGCGGTCGCCAGCGGCAGCGTCACATCGGCCGTTAGGTCGCGACGCGTCTCCTCGAGGTCGCGATAGTAACGAACGGGGTTGGCGAGGCCCGATGTTTCCCACTCGAAGAACGTCTGCCCGCCGATGACGCGGCTGGAGTTGTTGAAAAAACGGGTGTCGGGTTCCTCCTGCGTATTGGTCGCGGAGGCCGCCGTCCACTCGACGAGAAAATCGCGCCAGGCGGGGAAGGCGTGACGGCCGCTCAACTGGCCCGAGGTGAGCGAGCGCTCGGTGAACTTCAGCGTGCGCGTGGTGTAGGTCTGATCGTTGTCGAGACCGCCGCCGGCGATATAGAGCCCGCTCTGGAGGCGGGCGACATCTTCGCTCGTGGTGTTGAAAAGACCGTTGAGCGAGATCTCGTGCGCGGCGCTCGGCTGCCAGGAAATTTTGCCGGTCGCTCCGGCCGCGATTTCGGCCGCGCTGCGCGCGTCGTCCAGCAGGACGGTCGTCGAGAGCTGCGGGCTGTTGATGCCCTGCCTTTCGTTCCGCCCGATCCGGCCGCCGGTGTAGCTCGTGAAGTCGCGACCATAGGTGAACGAAGCGATGACGCCGAGGCGTTGCTCGCCGAGGTCGTAACGATCGCCGTAGGTCGCGGAAAACTTCCGGTTCCAAGGGGCCTCGGTTTTCGTGGGCGCCATAATCGGCGAGAAGAGGCGGGAAAGCCGGCCGATCTCGGCGTCCGGCGCGGTGAAGCGGGCGGGGATGGTCTTGTCCGCGAGTTCCGCGGGGATCTGCCGCAAGCCGTCGTCCCGACCCAGCCAATCCTCGCCACCCGCGGAGGTGAGGAACGATTTGCCCGTCGTCTGCGGGTTGAACGACGTGCCGACCGAGAGCGCGAGCGTGCGGGTATCGGGCATCGACTTGGTGCGGATATCGACATTGCCGCCGGAAAAATTGCCGGGGCGGTCGGGCGTGAAGGTCTTCGTCGTGACGATGGCGTCGATGAGTTCGGTCGGGAAAAGGTCCATCTGCACGGCGCGGCGCTCGGGATCGGCGCTCGGCACCTCGGCGCCGTTGAGCGAGGTGGAGCTGTAGCGCTCGCCGAGACCGCGGATATAAACGTATTTGCCGTCGACGACGGAGGCGCCGGTCACGGCCTTCATCGCCTGCGCGGCGTCGCTGAAGCCCAGGCGGCTCATCTGGTCGCCGCCGATCGAGTCGCTCACGGCGATCGCTTTTTGTCGCTGCGCGAGCAGACCGACGCCGGAATTGATCACCACGTCGGCGGCGATGGAAAACGCATCCATCCGCAGCGGAGCGTCGGCCGACACCGGAGAGAGCACGAGTTCCAGCCGGTCGACGGCGGCGGCGGCCACGGTGACCGCCGTGACCGCGAGCGACTGGAAGCCGGGCTTGGAAAGGGCGAGGTCGTGCGTGCCAACCACGACCCGGTCGATTTGGAAGAGACCGTTGAGATCGGTCTGCGCGGTGCGGCCGGCGATGGTGGCCGTGACGCCCATCACGCCGGCGCCGTTTGCCGTGCTCACGACCCGGCCGGATACGGTGCCCAAGGCGACGGGGGCTTGCGCCCGTGCCATGGAAAGCAAAATGAAAAAGGTGAAGAGGGAGAACGCACTGCGCGCGGTGAACCGTGTCATTGCCCCGACTAGGCCGAGTCCAAAGAAATCTCCGCAATGCTAGAATCGAAGCGTAACCGAATCGTCACGCTGCCGTCATTTTTCTGTAACTTACCCGCCCGAAATCAGGCTGCGCCCGGCTTCTTTCGCGCCTCCACCAAGGCCAACAAAAGGTCGCCCTTGGAAAGGCTGCCGAGGAGTTTTCCCCCGGAGTCGACCACGGGCAGGCGCTCGCCCTCGAAGTTCAGGAACCGGCCCAGCGCGTCGCTCAACGTCGCGTCGGGACCGACGACCGGAAAATCCTCGCGCAGGATGTCGCTCGCGATCACCAGCTCCGCCAGCTCGGGCTCGCCGAGGTAGGGCTTGATATCGTGCAGCGAGACCGCCCCGAGAAACCGGTCCTCCGCGTCGGTCACGTAGAGGTTGTTCACGCGCATCGCGAGGAACAGCCGCGCGATCTCGGCGAAATGGGCTTGGCGCGGCAGGGTCGGCGGCTTGGGCTTCATCAGCTCCGCGACCCGCCCGATGGCGAAGTCGGTCGCGCCCGGCGTCTCCGCCGCTTTTTTCCTAAGGGCGTCGCTGTAAAGCGAACGGCCCTCGATGCCCTTCGCGGTGTAGTAGGCCACGACGCTGGCGATCATCAGCGGCAATATGATGTCATAGCTGAGCGTCATCTCGAAGAGCATGATCACCGCCATCACCGGCGCGTGGCTCACGGCCGACAGAAACGCCCCCATGCCCACCAGCGCAAAGGCGCGCGGGTCCGCCGCTGCGCCCGGCCAGATCGCATTGACCGCCGTCCCGAAAACGAAGCCGACACTCGCGCCCATAAACAGCGAGGGCGTGAACACGCCGCCCGGCGCGCCCGAGCCGAACGACGACGCCGTCGCGAGCCATTTGCACACCACGATCACCAGCAACGTGCTCCACAGGACGTGGCCGTTGAGGATGTTGACGACGACCGAGTAGCCGTTGCCGGCAACTTCCGGGATCTTGATCGCAAGCGCCCCGACGATGAGCCCGCCCAACATCAGCCGGGCGATCAAAGGCAGCCGGGTCGCGATGAAGAGATTCTCGGCGCGCCGGAGCGAACGGAGAAACCACGGGGCGAGGGTGCCGACGATCAACCCGAGCAAGATGTAGGCCGGCATTTCCAACGGCGAATGCAGCGTGAATTCCGGCACCTTGTAGAGGTGCTGTTCGCTCGTCATCACGCGCACGGTGAGCGCCGCGACGACGGCCGAGACCGCCAGCGGGCCGAGGGTCTCCATCGCGATCGTCCCGAGGATGATCTCCGCGACGAAGAACGAGCCGGCGATCGGGGCGTTGTAGGCCGAGGCGATACCCGCCGAAGCCCCGCACGCCACGAGCAGGCGCAGCTGCGGCGGCGTGAACTGCCGCCAGCGGCCGATCAACGACGCCATCACGGCGGCCAGTTGCACCATCGGGCCCTCCCGCCCGATCGACCCGCCCGATCCGATCGAGAACAACGCCGCCGCGCTCTTTACCAGGCTGGCGCGGACCGGCACGTTGCCCGAGCCGATGAGGATCGCCTCCATGTAGTCCGTCGAGCTTTGACCCCGCGTGAGATGCTTGCCGAGCAGCAACACCAACCCCGCCAACCCGCCGCCGACGGCGGGCAGGGCCAACACCGCCCACCAGGGCAGCTGGCGCATCGACTCGACCACGCCCGCGCTCGAGCCGGACAGCACGTGGTGGACGCCCTCGGCCAGCGCGCTGAACATCAGCGAACTCAGCGCCCCCAGCCAGCCCACAAAGCCCGCCCACAGCAGCGTCACCTGCCACTCGGTCGGTTGCAGGCGCTCTTGGATCCACACCCGCCACCGCAGAAGGCGCAGCATGCGCGCCAGCAGGAGTTTCGCCGGGTCGGTCACCGCTTTCATCGCTTCACGGCCCGGGCGAGGACCGCGCGAAACTGCGCCTCCGTCGGCGCGGCCAGGAGCGCCGCGCGGGTGCCCGGGGACTTCAACAGCCGCGAAAGCGCCGCGACCATCCGGAGATACTCGGCCACGGCATCCTTAGGCGTGCCGATGAGGAAAATCAACCGCACGCCCGGGTGCTCCGCGTCGAAGGCGACCGGCACGGCCGTGCGCGCCACGGCGAGCACGATCCGCTCGACGGCCATCGTCCGTGCATGGGGCAACGCGATGTCTTCCGCGATGCACACCGAGGAGATCGCCGCGCGCGCCAGCAGATCCTCGAGGAAACGCCCGGCATCCTTCACGTCGGGCGTCGCGGCGCGCAGGCGTTGGTGGAGCGCCCGGATCGCGTCTTCCCCCGAGGTCGCCTCCAGGTCCAGCGCGACGATGTCGGGCGTGGCGATGAGTTCGGCCGGAGTGTTCAAGTCGGAGGAAACATTGGGCACCGCGGGCGGCAAAACAAGCGTCCTTCGCAAATTCGCCCTCGCTCAATCCAACGTGTAGGGCTCCGGTTCCTGCTCCGGCTCGGCGTGGACCGTCAGGTTTACCAAGCTCTTGAGCGACGTGAAGTGCTGCCCGAGGTCGAAGTCGCCGCCGAGCCCGCCGATGAGCTTGTCGAACAGGTCGCGCTTCGAGGCCTTCAAGGCCTGGATGCGCTCCTCGATCGTGCCGGCTGTCACCATGCGGTAGACGAAGACGGTGTTCGTCTGGCCGATCCGGTGCACGCGGTCGACCGCCTGTGCCTCCACCGCCGGGTTCCACCACGGATCCAGCAAAAATACATAATCCGCCGCGTGCAGCGTTATCCCGGTGCCGGCCGCCTTGAGCGACACCAGCATCACAGCCGAGCCGGTTGCCGTCTGGAACTGCTGCACGGGCTTCAACCGGTCCAGCGTCATGCCCGTGAGCTCGTAGCGCGGCAACTCCGGGAACTGCGCCGCCAGCGCCGTGCGCACGCGGTCGAGGAGCATCACGAACTGGGAAAAGATCACGACCTTGTGCCCGCTGCCCACGATCTCCGCGAGTTTCTGGAGCAGGAGGTTGATCTTGCCCGAGTCGGTCAGAGGGGCGTTGAGCCACGGGAGCATATCCGGATCGCAGCAGGTCTGCCGCAGTCGGGTGAGCAGGGCCAGGAAACCGAAGGACTTTTCCCGCATCGCCGAGCCGACATCGTCGCCGAGGCGCTCCAGACCTTCCGAGCAGATGCGGGCATACTCGGTGCGCTGCACATCCGTCAGCGGGCAGATCAGGTCCATCTCGACCTTCTGCGGCAGTTCCTTCGCGACTTCGTTCTTTGTCCGGCGCAGGACGAACGGGGCGAGTTGGGCGCGCAGCCGCGTCAGCGTGCCCCCGCGATCCGTCAGCAGCGCCGACTCGAAGGACGAGCGCGAACCCAGCAGGCCCGGCAGCAGGAAACGAAAGATACTCCACAGATCCAGTTGCCGATTTTCCAGAGGCGTGCCGGTGAGCACGACCCGGTGCCGCGCCCGGACCGCAAAACAGGTTTGGGTGATCTTGGCGTCGGGATTCTTGATGAACTGGCCTTCGTCGAGAATCGCGTAGCCGAACTCCGTGCCGGCGAGGAGACCACGGTGCTTGCGCAGCTGGGTGTAGCTGGCGATCCAGACCGCGGCCGGGGGCCGGTTCGTGAAATCGTGGCCCGTCTTGAGCACATCGGCGGTGAGCGCGGGGAAAAACTTCGCGATCTCCTCGCGCCAGACCGGCACGACACTGGCGGGGCAGACAATCAGATTCGCACGACCGGCGACCGGCCGGGTCGCGATCAGCGCGAGCAGTTGCAGGGTCTTGCCGAGGCCCATTTCGTCCGCGAGCAGACCGTGGCAACCGACTTCGCACAGGTGATGCAACCACTCCACACCGCGCCGTTGGTAGGGTCGCAGCAATTCGGGGAGCACCGGCGGGGTTTCCGGCGGGGCGAGCACGCGCTGGCGCCACTGCTCCATCTCGGGCGTGAGCGTCAACCGCAGCTTTGCGTCGTTGAACAGCGAGAAAACCAAATAGGGGGAGAGCCCGACGTTCTCCGGATGAGCACCCTGCGTTTCCTCGATGTTCTTCTGCCAGGCGCAATAAGAGGCCCAACGGTCGGCGGGCAGCGTCACGATGCCGATGTTGGGCAAGATCACGGGCTGCCCGCCGCGTTTCAGCAGCGAATTCACTTCCCCGTCGGTCAGCAGGCGTTCGCCCGCCCGGAAAATCCAGCGCAAGTTTAACGCCGCGTGATCGCCGCCCGCCGCGCCTTCGACCGGTGTCGCCCGGTCGGCCACGGCTTCGATCTCGATGGCCCGGGTGCCCTTGACGAGATTGGCGGCCTTGTCATCGAGCTCGATCGCAAACATCCGCCGCCATACCGTCAGCGTCAGCTTCAGGAAATTCGGAATCTCCACGAGCGACTCGAGCAGGTAGGCCCCGGTCTCTTGATTGTAATGGAAATGGGCCTTCCGCGCATACGCCGCCAGCCCGATCAGCTTCGCCCGCTCGCCCGAGGAGACGTGGCCGTTGCCCGCACTGTGGACGTCGGGCCCGAGAGCCGGGTGCCGGGTCTTCTTGTCGGTGCCGACCCAAAAGGCTTGGAAGGCCAGACCCGCCGTCCGCGTCTTGAAGACCAGCATCAGCGGTCGCGACGTCGCGCTCAACCGTGACGCCGGCGTCATGTGCGGCCGCAACGGCGGGTGTCCGTTCCCGGCTCTGAACGCCGGCCCCGGCTCAAACGGCACGGGTGCCCGGAACGGATTCACCCTACCCCCGACGCTCGCGCCCGGGGCCGGGTCGCGCGTCGCCGGCAGGTCTTCCGGCAACGGCGAAATCTCATCCGCCACCAGCTCCTCGATTTCGTGCAAACCGGCCACCGCCAAAGCATGGGCCAGTTCCACATCCGTCGTTGACGACCGCACCGAGAAGCCGTCCTGAGCCCACTCGATCACCGCATACTCATCCTTCTTGTCGACCCGCCGGTGCACGATCGCGTCCTTGCCCGTCAATTCGAGCTCCCGCACCTGGCCGTCCCGGTAAATCTGCCGCCCGACCTCCAACTGGCTGGAGCTAAAACGATCCGCCCAGTCCAGCTCAAGTTTACCAAACCAAAACTCGAGAGAGTGCGGGGTGTAGACGCGCTTCGGGCCGTGAGACTGCATTCGCGGAAAAAACATGACCGTAGAAACCGCCGGTCCGCGTGCAACCCCGAATTCCAACTTCCTGAACGTCGGCGGACATTTCGCTGATTTGTAACGTTACCGCTGCGGAATCGCCACAAAAAGGGGGTAGTTATTCACAAGCCCAAGAAAACGCCCCCACTATTTCCACCGCAGCCCCTTCGTGAAACTCGCCTTCGTCACCGAAACTTTCCCCCCCGAAATCAACGGGGTCGCGATGACGTTCGGTGTGATCGCCCGCGAACTGGGCCACCGGGGTCATGACGTCGTGATCTATCGCCCGCGCCGCGATGATCTCCCGCCGGCCGGGGACCACCCCGAATATAAAGTCGTTCCGATGTCCGGCTTGCCCATTCCCGGCTACCCTCTCCTGCGCCTGGGCTTACCCGCAGGCGGCGCGCTGAGGCGCCGGTGGCGCGCCGATCCGCCCGATCTCGTGCATGTGGCCACCGAAGGCCCGCTGGGCGCCTCGGCGGTCACGGCCGCCCTTGCCCTCGGTCTGCCCGTGACCTCAAGCTTCCATACGAATTTCCACGCCTACACCAAATATTACGGCTTCGGCGCCCTTCACCGTCTCACCCTCGGCTGGCTCCGTCACGTGCACAACCGCACCCGGCGCACCTTCGCCCCCACCGCCGAGCTTTGCGCCGAGCTGGCTCAGCTGGGCTTTCGGGATCTCGCGTTGCTTTCGCGCGGAGTCGACACGACCCGGTTCAATCCCGCCCGACGCTCGGAGGCCTTGCGCCAGGCGTGGGGCGTCGCTCCGGAAGATCCGGTGGTGATCCACGCCGGCCGCATGGCGCACGAAAAAAACTATCCCCTCGTCCTTCGCGCCTTCGCGGCGATGGGTGCGGCCAATCCCCGGCTAAAATGCGTGTTCGTCGGCGACGGGCCCCTCCGGCCCACGCTCGAGCGCCGGTTCCCTTCGGCGATTTTTACCGGCTTCATTCCCCGCGACGATCTGGCGTGCCACTACGCCTCCGCCGATATCTACGCCCACGCGAGCCTGACCGAGACTTTCGGCAATGTCCTCACCGAGGCCATGGCGAGCGGCTTGGCCGTCGTCGGGTTCGACTACGCGGCCGCGCTCCAATTCGTGCGATCCGAACACAACGGCCTTTCGGTGCCCTGCGATCAGCCGGATGTGTTTGTCTCCGCGGCCATGCGGCTCGCCGCGGATGCCTCTCTCCGCACCCGGCTTCGGGCGGCCGCGCGCATCACCATCGAGCCCCAATCGTGGGCCGGAGTCATCGGTCGTTTTGAAAGCGATCTCGCGGCGGTGATCGCCCAAGCCCATGGATCTACCGACCCCAAGCCGGTCTCCCTTTAATCCCGTGTCTTCCCGCATCCTCATCTTCACCGCCGGTTACGGCGAAGGCCACAATGCCGCCGCCCGGGCGCTCGCGTCCGCTTGCGACGCCGTGCACGGTCCCGGCGCGGCGAAGATCGTCGATCTCTTCGCCCTCTCGCGACCGCGCTTCAATCTGATCACGCGCCGGGCCTACATCGGCACGATCAACGGCGCTCCTCGGCTTTGGAGTAGTTTCTACGCGTGGCTCGACCGGAGCGACCTCGCGACGCGCGCCACGTGGCTGCTCGGGCGCGAACTCCGCCTGCTCTCCCGCATCATCGCCGAAGAGCGGCCTGCGGTAATGTGCAGCACCTATCCGGCCTACGCCTTCCTGCTCCGGCGGCTCGGGCAGCAGGGCCAAAGCCTCGCCCCGCACTTCAACGTCGTCACCGACTCCATCAGCATCAACTCGCTCTGGTGGCGTGCCGGCGCGGCCGGCTGGTTTGTGCCGAACGCCGATTCCGCCGAGGTCATGCAACGCGGCGGTGTCGACGCCTCGCTGCTGCACGTCACCGGCTTTCCCGTGCCCGCCTTCTTCGGCGAGCAAACCGGGAAACTCGTTCCCCCCGACCTCGCCCAACCCGGCACCGCCCCGCGCGTCCTCTACATCATCAACTCGGGCACGAAACACGCGCTCGAAACCGCCCGCTTGCTGATCGCGGAGTCCGCTTGGGAAATCACCGTCGCCGTGGGCCGCGACGAGGTCCTGCGCCGCGAGCTCGACCGGCTCTCTGTCAATCGCGCGCTCCCCGCTCACATCCTTGGTTGGACCGATCAGATCCCCCACCTTTTGATGACCCACCACGTCGTCATCAGCAAAGCCGGCGGGGCCACCACCCAGGAGGCCGTCGCCGCCCGCTGTCCCATGATCGTAAACCAAATCGTCCCCGGACAGGAAGAGGGCAACTACGAGTTGCTCCGCCGCACGGGCGCGGGCGCGCTCGCCGAGACGCCTCCAGCCGTCCTCGCCGCTCTGCGCGATGCCTTCGCCGATCAGGGCGCTCTCTGGCACCGATGGCGGCGGGCCCTCGCGCCCATCGTCCGCAACGACGCGGCCCGCACCATCGCGCAGCACCTCCTGACCACCTCCGACCCATTAAACATTAAACGTTCGGCGTTAGACGTTGAGCGTTTCCCCGCTTCCGCCCCCGCCACCGTCCTGCCATGAAGACCCGTTTCATTTTCAATCCCGTCTCCGGTCGCCATGCGCGCAACGCCCGTCTGCTGCCCGTGCTCCGCGCCTTCATCAAGGCCCGCGCCCTCGACGCCGAAATCGTGGCGACCGAGGGCCCCGGCCACGCCACCGAGCTGGCCCTCGCCGCCGTCCGGGCCGGTTGCGAGCGCGTCGTCGCGGTGGGCGGCGACGGCACCATGAACGAGGTCGCCCAAGCCCTCCTGCACACGCCCGCCGCGCTCGCCCTCGTGCCCTGCGGCTCGGGCAACGGTCTCGCCCTCCACCTCGGCCTGCCCCTCGCTCCCCTCGCCGCCCTCGAGCTGATCGCCGCGATCGGCGGGCGCGTCGCCGCCATCGACACCGGCTCCGTCAACGGTCGCCCGTTCTTCAACGCCATGGGTCTCGGCCTCGATGCCGACGTCAGCCGCCGTTTCAACCAGCTCACCACCCGCGGTCTGCCCGCCTACGCCCGCACCGCCCTCAGCGCTTTCGCCCAGCGCAAGCCCGAGCACTGCACCATCACCGCCGGTGGCCGCACCGAGTCGATGGACATCATGCTGGTCGCCGTCGCCAACTCCGACCAATACGGCAACCGCGCCTTCATCGCCCCCGGCGCCCGCGTGGACGACGGTCAGCTCGACCTCGTCGCCATCCGCCCGGTCGGCCTTTTCGGCGCCGCGGTCATCGGTGCGCGGCTCTTCCTCGGGAACCTCGACCGAAGCGCGTCCGTCCGCCGGTTCCGCTGCTCCCGCTTCGTCATCGAGCGTCCCGCCCCCGGCCTCGTCCACACCGACGGTGAGACCCACTCTGCGGCCGCCAAGGTCGAGGTCTTGGTTCACCCGCGCAGCCTCCGCATCGTTGTGCCGGCCGCCTGCCGCGCCCTCGCCTTTTCGACCGAGTTCTCCCCGGCGGGCTTCGCGCTCCAGTTGCCATGACCCACCGCTCCGCAA
>ENA-ORBV01015071-ORBV01015071.1-microbial-mat-metagenome-genome-assembly--contig:-NODE-15071-length-11439-cov-5.359620_pt1 | contig 11439 bp, 11 predicted proteins | sample MGYA00237777_ERZ505514 | MGnify/ENA primary metagenome ERZ505514 (study PRJEB26160, sample SAMN06269048) | microbial mat metagenome | isolation source: Oligotrophic lake microbial mat | place...
CTACACCTCTCTATTCGTCGGCAGCGTCAGATGTGTATAAGAGACAGGAAGATGTATATGGGGACGTGACGAAGGGGGAGGCAGTTTCAGACTGGATACAAAGTCGTTTATATGTTCACTGGCAAGGGTGGTCCTCTGGATGACTTCATAAAGAAGGTTCCCGACATAAAGAAGTTAAAGCTATAGCCATCCTAATCGTGAATTGGTAAAATATTCATTTTCAATCGCTTGACAAAAGCTCTCTACCAGTGTGTACCATTCCTTGGCATTTTCATTCAACATGTTGATACTCGAACCAGGTGGTTCCAGAACTTTAACGTCGGGTTTTGTAGGAAAAAATCCAATGGCTTCTTCGAATTGTTGCGTCATTTCCATGCCAATCGTGTCAAAAAATTGAATGGCGGAAGCACCATTGATGCACTGGACAGGACACTTGACGGCGGCACAAGTATCTTGCAATAAAAAGGCCCCTCCATCTTGAATATGAATGCCTTGCGCATATCGTTCTCGTCGTTTGACCAAATAATTCAAATTGTCCCGTGTGGCCCGTGTATTGAGTTCGGTACTCAACCAAGTCGAGCGTTTTCCAAAAATGTCGTTGATATGGGAACCATCGTCTTTTAATTCCCAACTATCTTCAATGGGAGTGGGTTTGTCATCCGCCTCATTGTACATGCGTACGGCTTCTTCTTTCAAGGCTTTGACTTGTGCGGCCAGTTGAAAATGGTACAAATTCGTGCATACCACTCCGGAAATGCGATCGGGATATCGTGCCGCCAAACTCAACGCAAAATAGCATCCCATTAAACTACCGGCCGCCACACATTTGGAGACGCCCAGTTCGTCCAAGACTTGCAAAAAACAATCCGCAACGTCATCGAGGGTACACGACTTCAATGGATTGTCGGAGTTACCGTACCCAAATTCATCCATGGCGATAAAAAGACGTTTGCCAGAGGCGGAACATTCTTGCATGATTTCCTTGTATTCGTCGACGGATCGAGGAGACATGTGAAAGCCAACGATCGGCAAAGGCTTGTCGTTGGGACCGACGGTAGTAGGACCGACGGCCGTGTAATGAACCACTCCCAATTTCGTAGGGACCAGGCCTCGACGAAAGGCAAATGGGTCCGTGGATTCGACCATGGCTGCAGCTGATAGACAAGGAGAGGAGGCGACTAGTCGTTGAAACAGAACAAGGAGAAAAAAGAAGGACCAAGAGTTTCTCTGCTTGGTGAATAATATGGCTATAAAGGCCATCTTCTCTACTGAACGATCTCTATCTATTTTACACAGACTTCCGAGACTCGGCCCAACGGCAACATGCAAGCTTCTACTACTGTTAAGCACTACTGTATGTAGCTAGTAGCTATTGTTGTAATAATAGTGATAATAGCTGCACGAAGGAATAGATGATGGTTCGTTGAGTTATTGCCAGGTGCGCGGATCTAACTAAACCATCAATTTTGAACGAAGATCCAAATAAAAGGGGGCCGTGTGCGACGCATTTTTAACAAAGATCCGAAATTCCGAGGCTGTGTGCGACTCATTTAGTATTTGCTTTTGACGAAACTGCCAGCTGCCCATGTTGATGGCATGGTGCTGTACAATGTAACCTACCCAAAAGACCGCGATTGCTCTCTGCATGGAAATGCGGTCATCACCGAAAACGACCGTGTAGTATGCCCTATCCATACAATCTTTAGTTTACAAGTTACTGATAGTGCATTTACAAACGAAAAGGCATAATTCAATTGCTATTGTACAGTACCAACTATAAACTAAAAGACAGACAAACAAACAACATGAGTAGTCGTCCTGGATTGGACAAGTCCTCGGCCGTGGAGAGCGCTCCTGGCAAGGGGAAGTCTTCATTGATGAAATTTTCCTTGACCAACAGCAAGACCACTAGTTCAGCTACAAGAGGTGGTGGGAGTTTTTCGAGAGCTTCCGGGTCCAAATCGGCATCCCTGGGTGCCTCATCCACCAACACGAGTAGCTCTACAAGAGTGGGTGATACGGCCCTTCGAGAATTAGCTTTTGAACATGGGATTCCAGAGGTAAGTACATAATTATAGTGGTATATAGTCATATACAAGGTGTTTGTTTGTTCCATGCTTGGATACTAACGCCCCTGCCTTCATTCTTCAATATTCCTAGGGCGTGTTTATGGAAGTCATGGGAGATGGTGACAATGGACGGGAACAATTGCAAGACACGACGCCCTTGGATCTGGATGTCATGTTGGACAAAAAGGGCGTGACCAACCTCTATGACGATTTTATTCGTTCCATTGTCACGACTCCCGATATTTTGATTACCGGTGATCTCGTGGAAACCAAGGACATTATGTTGGGACGAAAGAAATTCGATATGCAAAAGATTGTACGAATTTTGCAGGGCAAATCATTGGAGGAAGAAGATGAGGAAGAAGAAGCAGAGGAGAACGCCAGTGGGATCAACCAAAAAGAAGAAGACACTGCTTTTAATTTTCAACAAGCATTTCTCGAAAAGGGCGTCAATGTCTTGGTGTGTAAATTGACCGTAGCCGACCGATTGGCGGTGTATCGATGGTTGGAATTTGTCGATTTGGAAGTGGCAGGAGAAGAATATCGTTCTGTGAACGATTTGACATTGGTGGGAGGTCGTCGATTGTTGCCCAAGGGTGTTGTCGTTATGGATTTGGGATATGTGACCCAAGCCAAACAAAAGCTGGCCAATTTTGAAACTGCATGTACCAAAGAACTACAGCAATTGCTCGGATCCAAGGAATCGACAACCATTTACAAAGCCTTTGTACAGGCCATTGTCGATTCCAAAAAGACGGTCACATCCATGACGGGTCAATTCATCATGCCCGAGATTTGGACGATTTTGCAGGATTTTGAAAAAGATTTTGAAGCCAAAAACATACGGGTAGTCGTCTGCGAGGAATACACCGACCTGTTGAACCCTAAATGGCTAGAGTTTATTGATATGGAAATCGCACCCGGCGACTACCACTCACCCTATGACATTCGACATGTACCCAAGGAGAGCACCCAGGTAAACCGATATCTTCATGAAGGAGTTGCTGAAGTTATTTTAGTGGAGGAAGGAAAAATACAGCGAGTGGTGGCCACAGATGCGGAATGTCCAGAGCAAGTACGAAAGCTTCTCGACGCGAAGGACCTTATTCCTGCCTATCAAACACTGGTCAAGGCCATTGCAGATGCTGGAAAATCCATTACCTCTGTCGACAGCATTGTTCCCATTTTGACCGCTTCGGAAGGTGTCTTTTTGAATAAGGGCATCCAGGTGGTAGTTTGTACGGGAACTTTCAATGGTACATTTAGTCAGGTGACAAGGATTTGGCTCGAATTTATTGACACAGCGTTGGCCCACCATTATGTCGCCAATTACGATGCTTCCAATACGAACAAAATCGCCAATGGTCAGTACATGCCCCCCGAAGGTGTCGCTCTAAAAGAACTGGTCGTTGGGAATAAAAAGAAACTCGTCGACGAATGTCCCAAGGTACTTGACAGTTTGCTGAAACGAAAGGGACTTGCCATTTTGGCAGAGTACCAGGAATTGATCCGATCCATTTCCGACAGTGCAAACACGAAAAGCGCTTTGACAGGCAAATGGGTGACGGCGGGTCTGATATCTGTCGTGGATGAGTTTGAGGAACGTTTTGCTGCCAAAGGTCTCAAATTAGTTTTATGCAAAAACAAGTGGTACGGGAAATCCTATCATTGGCTTGAGTTCATTGATACTGCTGTGGCTTTGGGAGGGAACTATGTAGCTCCCTTCAACGCCAAACTCCTGAAGAAGATTCTCAACGGTAAGCACGTGGTCCCAAATGATGGTGTGGAGATATTGGAGCTACTCGGGGTTGATGGGCTAGCAAGTCTTCGTGGTGCTTGTCCCGCCGACTTGGATCAGCTGTTGGAGCGTAAAGGTGCCAAGGAATGGTACCAAGAACTTGTTCGCGCGCTGATCCTGAAACTACCGAGCGAAGCAACCCTCACGGAAAATTTGGCGGACGTAGCCATTGGCGCGGTCGTCAAAAAGGAAACCGTCAAAGCTGTCAACGACAAGCTGCAGGTGGTGCCTGAAGGACTTATCCCCAAAACAATTGAGGAACGTTGGGAATATGCTTATCCAAGGTAAAGAGGACTGGGCCTCTCGCCGTTTTTCTGCAAATCTCGCCTCTTGCTTTCTCTAAACCATTTTTCTACCCGTATTGTTTTGATCGTATGGTGTCAAAGAATGCTGCTGGTTCTAAATGATTTCAGTTCCATGCCGGGAAGCAACAATCTCAAAGTCATATTGTGTGAGCGCCTATCCGACAAAGTTGTGTTGCGGTGGCTTGAATTTATTGATCGAGACTCTGTGGAAGGCTATGTTAGTCAGTATGACGTGGGCAATTTTAGTAAGCAGATTATCAAAACGCGCCTGAGCAATCTAAAATTCCCCAACGGAGTCGCAGTGGAAGAATTCGCCGAAACGGACCAATCTATGCAGGCTCGTCAAAAGCTAAAAGTGCAGATGCCTCCTGCTGTCAGAGAAATGATGGAACAAAGAGAGTTGATGGAGGAGTATACTTCGCTAGTTGATGCCTTCTCCCGATTCTGCATGGGAAAGTACTCACAATGGGACACGGAGAAGATCCGCCAAGTGGCGCTGGTTCATACTCCCAAATTCGAAGCCAAAGGAGTGACGGTCTTTATATCTCACAAACAAGAACTAGTACGGACACCAAAGCCCGGCGATGAGTTCAGCAGTGAATTTTTCGAGCTTCGCTGGATTGAATTCGTGGACCGGGCACGCCAGCCAAACTACTATGCGCAACGAGGTATCCAGTTCAAACCAGCGAGATATCTCAAGAAAGATCATGCGGTTTTGGCGGCCGAAGTCGCTGCCACAGTTGCTTTTGCGGTTCTGTCTGGAACCCAAAGTTAGGATATATACATTGAAGACTAAATTTTGTTTTTGTTGGCATTGTTAAAGTTCTGGTAGTATTTGCACTGGACCCGATCAACTCTTACTAATAGCAGCATTTTCCGTGGCGGTCTATCACTTTCAAGTGCGCTGCTGTTCTAGTTCCAATCTCACTTTCTGATACAAAGCACTTTTTTCTTAGACAATGTGTATTAGGAGATCAGCTGATCGCACTGTCTCTTCTATTAGAAGCCAAGGAAGTCTATTAACAACCGAAAAGGGGGGATTAGCATGGCTACTATTCAGAGAAGGAAGCTATACAGCATAGGATATTTGCGCGCCACTAGGCCGGGGATCGCGCTCTTGGCCTTCCCTGGCCAAAAGTCTGAGCAGCAGTTTACGCAGATCCTCTGGTTTACAAGGGAAAGGCTTGAGCTGGAATTCGTCCGCGCCAGCACCCAAAAAGGTATCCTCCAAGTTGTTGGCGGAGAGACTACAAGAGGAACAATGTGAACATTAGAAACGTTGCCTGGGGACGTCTGCGAACAAGCAGTCTCATCACAGAATGGACTTACCCGCACACTATGCTTTCCACCCCCTTTGCCCGGAGAGCACGTACAGTCTCTGTACCAAGCATTATCTGCTCAACGCTAGCCACTACATACACAACCAGAAATGTTGCATTAGCTTGCTATGGCACATTGGACGATCCATGGAAAGGGATGAGAGCAAATACATAGTTCAAACTTACTGTACTGATCCATAAAAATCATGTCAAACGATTCTGTTTCCAGAATCTTCAAGGCTGACTCGCCCGACGCGGCCTGTCGAACCACCCAATTGGGTCGAAGACGACCCATGGCTCTTGCGGATTGCTTTCGCAGGATCAAGTCGTCGTCCACAAAAAGAACGGAAAAATTCTCTGGGAGCTCTTGCTCGACGGATACAGGGACCGATATAGGAGTAGTAGCGCTGGCGTCAAGTTTAGGCTTGGGAGCTTCCAAGTCTTCAAAGGATGATTCGTTGATCGTTGCTTCCTCTGTTTTAGACGGTTTGATCTCCATGGGAGGTTGTTTGAGATCAATTACTAGACGGGCCCCCGGCGATCCTTCTAGGGTGCTCTTATAGCCTTCATCCAAAAAGAGCTCTCCACCCATTTTCTGGACAAGCTTGGAACTCAAAAAGAGTCCCACGCCAGTTCCTTGTCGTGCCTTATCCAACCGAATGTTTTGGAACCGACCAAACAAGTCTCCCCGTTTTTCTTTTGGAATCCCTGGACCCGAATCTTCGACACTAATCTGCACACTCGTCTTCAGATTGGTTCCATCACCCTCGCCGTCGTTCGAGTCATCGGCAATAACGACTTGAGCTTTGAACTTGATGTACCCCTTCTCAAGGAACTTGGCGGAATTTCGTGCCAGATTCAAAACCACTTGTTGTAGGCGTAATCGGTCTGCTTCGACTACCAAATCATCTGGACAGCATTCAAAAAGGACGGTAAAGGTCGAATCTCGGGTATAAATCAACGAGGCCACCGGCTCAAACAAATCATGGCGGATGCTGACAGCCTCTTTTTCAAGATTCAGACTGTTGCTTGTCGCCAGGTGAACGTCCAACATAGACCGTAACAAGTCATTGATAAAATGCAGACTGCGATCAATAATGTGAACATCATCCTGAATGGCTTTTCGATCTTGATCGGAAATGGGTGCGCCACTGTTGATGACAGGAGATACAAAGGTACAAGCGGACATGGCCGCCGACAGTGGGTTGCGAACTTCGTGCCTGTATGCAGAAGAAGGAAGAGGCAAAAATGGTCAGCCAACAAACAAAAAGCCGAAGAGACATCATTGCAAAGGTCGGCGTCATTGCACGACAGCACAAACGTCAGAAATAAACGTACGCTATAAATTCATTGATTTGTCGTTCATTTTGTGCCGCGGCCCGAGCTTGACAAATGAGTTGATGAGACTTGTAACAATAGACGCCCAGCGACACACCCGCGCAAAGAATACCAATCGGGACCAAAATGGATATCAGTAAAGTTTTGTAGGATACACATGTGTTGCCGACTCTGACGGACTCATCATAACAATGAAAAGGCAAATAGCAGGGCCGACAAAGACATTGATATCCTTCTTGGCACATCAGTCCTTGGGTTTGACATCCCGTCTCCACTTCAGCCTCGCTCTTTTTCAGATATCCAGGAGGACACGTAATGGTATCGTAGAGGGTGGTTGGTCGAACACACTGCCATTGTTTGGTCTCAGGATTTTGAACAATAAAGCCGGTGGCTTCTTGCATGGAGCGCAAGTCCATATACGACAAGCTCGGTGTCCATTTTGAGAATTCGCCATTCTGCATAGCCCGTACCGCAATCTCGGCAATGTCCTGGGTCGTGTCACATCGTAGCGCTACTAGCTCCTCCTCCTCACTCTTAGTATTATTATAGGCAGTAGCTCCCTTGGCATGATCCGCCAAGGCCATCATGGCGGCTTGTACTTCTCGCGAAATATCATCGGGTACATGTGTCAAGGCCGCCAAATTCCATTCACTGTATAGCTGCGTGGACGATTCAAAGGGAAACGGCACACCATCAATCTGCAAGTTGGGTTTGGGATCAATGACACGAAACAAATGGGGATCGACGGGCATCCCATTAGCGTCGGTATGTCTCTGGATCTGATCCGTACGAACAAATCCTACATCAAATTCGCCTGTCAGCAGGCCATTGACCACTTTGCCTTGATTTTCGGTGAAGACTAATTGTTTCGGATCTTGCACCCAGGACATGCCCGCTTCTTGCATGGCTCGAAATTCCATTTGCCCACTTCCCAAACCACTGATACTGGAAGCAGCTATGACTTTATTCTTCAAATCATAGATTGTCTGTATAGCAGTATTACTGGCCAGTACGGCAATGACGCCACCAAATCGCTTGAGATGATAAGTCTCGTTATTGACTTGACGACTCGATACTTGGCTCACGAGAGATTGGGCGTGATATTCCGATTCAATGCAGGAAAACAAGGATGGATTGACATAGATAAAGTCCACGGCGCCTGCGGCCGAGTCCTTGAAGGTCGACAAATACCCCAGTGGTTTCATTTCAAAGTGAAGGGGAGGATCAAATCGTTGTCCCGCGGTTTCGGTCAAGTAGGTAGTAAAGGTTTCATTGAATTCCTCGTAGGCTGCGACAATGCCTCGATGGGACAAGACACCTACGGTGTACACGGATTTGTGTACGTCCCGTCGTAGTGGGATTTTGGGAAAGCATACTTGCTGTGGTTGCTGGGATGAAGACTCCTCTGTGACTTCTTCTTGCTGTGCTGGCGTGTAGTCATCTTCGCCGTACCCAATCTCATAGACTGTCGCGCTGCAACTGGTGATGAGAGTACAGTACAGTATTACCTGGACGACCAGCCAAAACCTACTACTAGTAGTCATCCAAAGCTTCATCATTATCTTTGATGGGTCGTGTTGTTGTTGTTGCTGATGTTTCTTGTTGCTGTTGTTCTTGTGGCTGTTGTGATGGAGTTCGGCTGGGTGAATTTCGTAGGATGGGGTATTCTTTTATGCGTGGTGTGGTGGAATTGGAGGAGGGATGGTTATTGCGTGGTTTCTCTTTCCTCGGTTGGCAGCCTATTCTATCTGGTACCTTTTACAGTACCCGTTTGCTGAGGCAAACGAGATGCGCTCGATGCACTAACGTTTACCGGTATTATTCCTTGTTTCGGTGAGGTTTTCGGCGGTTGCTGAAGCACTGTCCTAAACACGAGCTGCTGTTGCTACTAGTAGGCCCAATAGCTAGCTACTACTAGAGTAGCTAGCTAGCTATCGTACTGCTGCACTTGTAGAAGCTGCTACAATTGAGGACCGCAATTACTCCGATTAGATCTCCCAGTTAAAATCATTAGTAGTCAGGAGGTTCAAGTGCATGAAAAAATGAGTGTGCTTCTTTTGCTGTGTGCTTGTTTACTAGACTACTACTGTAACTGAAGTAGGCCTGTTGGTTTCTTTTTCCTTCGGACTTCAACTTCTTCACTATCTGCAGACACGTGAGTTCGGTTCCAACTTCCAAAATGTTCAAGAGAATTCTTTTGGCAAATATGTTAGCTTCAGCATTCCTACAGTCACAAGCACCGCTAATGAATTAAAAGACAGAATGCAGCGACTCTGGAAGGGGAAGAAGAAGAACAACCGGTCTTGTGGCATTCGAATTTCGAAACCTAATTTATCATACACAGACGGCCATACATTAGTTACTGTAGTCTTTAACTCCAACCGGAGAGCAATATGCCAGCTGCTCCCAAGAGAATCTGAGGCCCGTCAATACTGTACTCGTTCAATTCCTTCGGGTTCTTTTCGAACCCGAACCTTGCTTGGCAACCACCGAGAGAAAAAGTAAGACTGATGCAAACAATGGTGCTTGTGCTGCGTTGTTGTGGCGTGGACGTTTCCTTCCTTTCTGACTTGTTAGGGGATGCACAGCTGATCGACAGTGACACACCATGCTGGTGCTTCTTAATGACACGATGAACTACAGTAGATGATTCCATTTGACAATCAGACTGGTGCTTGTGATGGCAAAAAAAATAAAAATGTATCTGTTTAGAGTAGCATTGTACAACGATTTAAATTTCATTGATTTGCCAAAGTGCGTCTCTGCATCACAAATTACAACCACAGTGCTACCAATAAAACCTTCCAGAGAGATTCAAACTGACATCCTCCCACTTGCGATCATCACACTGAAACAAATCGACCAGTGCCTGTAACACAACTGGATCCGATTCCTTCGCTGAGAATTTCACTGTGGTAATGGACTTATCCTCCTGCATTGCCACTAATAGCGCCACTGCTTCTTTCTTGCCCGTGGTATCTGGAACCGTGACCTTGGTTTTGAAATGCACAGGTATGAGCTTTTGCCGGAAAACTGTACCAGTGTACTTAAGAAAGAGCTTCTTTTGATTCTGCCATTGCCTCAGCGCCAGAATGTCTGCGGTTTGAATATCATCTGCAAATTGAATGCTCTCCCATGGCCGATTGTCACTCAATATCAGCTCGCGCAAGGCATGAGCAATGGTTTCGGCGTCTGTCGATCGCTCAAAAAGGTCTTCAAGCTCAAGCTTGACAATGCTGGGGTTTCCCTTTACTTCCTCAAGATAATCCAAGATAAACTGTGTGCGTACTAGCCCAGGACCACAGAAAATGTTCATATCCGACGCCGGTGTGCACGGAACTAATGGCGACCTCCTTCGACCGGTAGCTTTAGTTACTCGAGATACATTCTTTGGGAATCGCTGCCTCCGGATATTGAGTACTCTCAGAGCTGGACCAAGAAGAGAGTTCTTTTCACTAGGACTCGCACGACGTGCCCTCTTCTGTGTAGGGCTTTCTGGTGTTGGTATCGAGGCCGTAGCATTTGTCTGTTTAGGGCGTTCGGGTGCTGTACCCGAAACCCTGGCAATTGTCGAGCGACTGAGACCCCTTTGGTTACTTGGATTCTTTGAGTTCAATGTCTCTGGTGACCGCTCTGGAGACGGTTTCTCACGAGATACTCTGACGGTACGTTCCTTGCTGCTCTTCTTCCTGATCTCTTCTTCTCTCTGAGTTCCCGCCTTTCGCGCGCAACGTTTATGCCCACTTTTTGACAAATCATCGAAATCAAGCCGGGGCTTGTTTTCTGGAAGCAGAAGTCCTACGCGTACAGATTGCTTCGCCCGCGAGCTTTTCTTGAGTTGAAAACAATCGACCGGTTTATGTTGAATCATCTGTGATTACTAGTACTGGTGTTGTGCTACTGAGATATTTCGTTTTTAGTTGTTAGCAACTTCGTTTTTGTGACCAGGGAGGAGAAAGATGTTCTAAGCAGTGAATCTGATCCAGGTTACTTCGTGCTTGCATCCAAGCAGTAATGATCCAGTAGAGGTCGTGTTGTTACTGGCTCTTCGTGTCACATTTTTGTGCGTATTGCACGACGAGTGTTGCAAGTGTTAGTACGCTAAGTAGGAAGATTGTAAGCAACATTCGTGCGATCTGTTCGTGCCAAAATTCATTCGTGTCAAAGTTTGGTTTGCACTCCTGCAGCAGAGATAACGTTTTGCAGGACCAGCGCTGTTAGGTCTGACATGATGCATGACAAACGACAGTTCTTCACCGTCAAATGGACCAAAACAAAGGACGAAACACAGCAAACAATGCCTTAGCAAAGAAATTTTCCTACTCTGATGTTTCACCAAAAGAACAGATGCTTTTGCACGCAAATTTGAAAGTCATGAGCATTGCTCTGCCATGGAAATGGCTCCATGTTTGATCAACTCTTCCAACAAGATCGACATCTTCATTGGCAAGATTGCTCACACGATGCGCATGTTTCGCCATGGTGACATGCTCTTGTTACCACATGCCCGCAGGATTGTGCAACATCGTGATGGAACACGTCGTGGGAACTCTCATTTCCGTTCCACTTTGTGTTCCGCATTGGATCTTGTGTCTTTTCCTTCAGGGCGC
>ENA-ORBV01015072-ORBV01015072.1-microbial-mat-metagenome-genome-assembly--contig:-NODE-15072-length-11439-cov-4.098134_pt1 | contig 11439 bp, 8 predicted proteins | sample MGYA00237777_ERZ505514 | MGnify/ENA primary metagenome ERZ505514 (study PRJEB26160, sample SAMN06269048) | microbial mat metagenome | isolation source: Oligotrophic lake microbial mat | place...
AAGTTGATTCTCGCCGGCGCCGACATCGTACGGCTCAACATGGCGCACGCCAAACACGACTGGACGCGCGGCGTCATTCGCCGCATTCGCGCCGTCAGTGCCCGCGTTGCGCGGGATGTCGCGATCATGATGGACATCAAAGGTCCGGAAATCCGCACCGGTGATCTCACCGTGCCGATCGAGTTACGCGCCGGTGAAATTTTCGATTTCACGGTAAAACCAGAGGATACCGCCGGCCGTGGGGGCGGCGAAGAAGTACGTTCCGTCGATGTAAACTACAAGGACATGGTCAAGGACATCGCTATCGGCGACACCGTACTGGTCGACAATGGCTTGCTCCGGCTTGAGGTCCTGGAAAAGGACGCTGCCCGCATTCGTTGCCGCGTACTGATTCCGGGTGAGCTGAAGTCGCGCCGTCACATCAATCTGCCCGGCGTCAAAGTAAACCTGCCCGCGTTCACCGAGAAGGACCGTGCTGATGCGATTGTCGGACTGGAAGAGGGCATTGATTATCTGGCCCTCTCCTTTGTTCGCGAAGCCGCCGACATCGAACTGCTCCGCGCCTTCCTGACCGAGAAAAAATCGAAGGTCCGCATCATTGCGAAAATTGAAGATCAGACGGCCATCACCAACCTCAATGAGATCGTGGCCGCGTGCGACGGGTTAATGGTTGCCCGGGGTGATCTCGGGATTGAATGTCCGTTCGAGGAGTTGCCCGTCATTCAGCGGCGGGCGGTACGAGCCTGCCTGGCGCAGGGCCGTCCGGTGATCGTCGCAACGCACATGCTTGAATCGATGATCTCGCAACCCGTCCCGACGCGGGCGGAGATCACGGACGTGGCGAACGCCGTTTATGAAATGGCCGATTGCGTGATGCTTTCCGGCGAAACCACGATTGGAAAGTACCCGCTGGAGTGCGTGCAAATGCTGGATACGATTGCGCGTCGCATCGAACGTGAATCCGACGGTGAAGGGCAGGAGCCTGCGGTGTTTATCAGCGAGCGCATGAAGGTGCTGCATTCAGCTGTGGTCCTCGCCAACGAGTTTCCCAACTCGAAGCTCATCACGTTTACGCGGCACGGATTCATGGCGCAGGGGCTCGCCTTGTTGCGACCCGTGCATTCGCCGATCCTTGCTTTCACGCCGTCGCCTGAAGTGTTTCGCCAACTCCGTTTGCTGCGGGCGGTCGAGCCGTACCTGATGCCACTGGCCGCGGATCCTAACGACTCCATCGAGAATGCAATCGCCTTGCTTCAGCGCGCGAAGCGGATCGCGCCAGGCGACAAACTTATCGTTGCGACCGACATCCTTGCGCAAGACCGACTTGTGGACAGTGTCCAGCTTCGCACCGCCCGATAGCCGTGCCTCGGCCGGCGGGCATGCGTTCTGCTAAATGAACCCCGCAAAGTATTTCTTCGAGACGACTTAAGCCCCGCCACTTAAAGGGCGATGTTACCGGATGCGCGCGCTGGCGTCTTTCGATCTGCCCACTTCCCTTCGGCACCTTACCCCACACTTTTTAAGTATGAATAACTCGTGTTCCGTTCGCGCGCGTCTTGCTGCCCTCGCGTGCGCTTTCCTCGCAGTTTCGCCCGCCTCGGTTCAGGCGCAGGAACCGCGACTGGCCAACGTCTCAACGCTCTCCCGGGTTGGTACCGGAGCAGACGCCTTGACCGCGGGTTTCTACATCACCGGAACGACGAACAAACGGGTGGTAATCCGGGCGGTTGGGCCCACGCTCGCAACGTCGTTCAACGTCGGGGGCGTTCTGGCCAATCCCACCCTCACTGTTTTCGGGCCCAATTCATCCACGTTAGTCGCGGCCACGAACGACGACTGGAACGCCGCTGACACGGCCACGTTTTCCTCCGTCGGTGCATTTGCCTTGGTGCCGAATAGCCGGGATGCGGCCGTGGTTACGACTTTGGCTCCAGGCTCCTATACCGCACAGGTTACGGGCGTTGGCGGGACGACCGGAGTGGCCATCGTCGAAGTCTACGAAGTGAACTCCACGGGCAGTGCGTTCGTGAACTTGTCCACGCGGGCGCAGGTGGGCGGCAACGCTGGAATCTTAACTCCCGGGTTCGTGATCACGGCGGGCGGCGGCACCCGCAAGCTGCTGATCCGCGCCGCGGGTCCCGCACTCTCGCCTTTGGGCGTGCAGGGCTTTCTCCCCAATCCGAATCTCACCTTGATCCGCGTGGGGTCGCCCTCGGTCACGGTGGCGACGAACGACGACTGGGGCACACCCACGGCGATTGGCACCGCGAGCGCGGCCACGCTCAGCGCAGCGTTCACGCAAGCGGGAGCGTTTGGATTCGCCCCCACCAGTCGGGATTCGGCTCTGCTGGTCGACCTGGAGGCCGGCAATTACACCGTTCAAGTCAGCGGCGCGACGGGTACCAGCGGCATTGCCATCGTGGAAGTCTACGATCTGTCCCCCGTAGAGCCGTCCATCGTCACCGTGTCGGCGCTTCGCCCCAATGCCGATGAGAGCGGGAGCAATAATGGCGAGTACGTCTTCAATCGAACGGGCGCGACCTCGCTGCCCCTGACCGTGCGGTATGGCGTCGGTGGCTCCGCGGGCAACGGCTCCGACTACCTCTCGCTCCCCGGGACGATCACGTTTCCCGCCGGTGCGACGAGCGTGACTCTGCCAGTCCTGATCAACCCGGACCTGCAATCGGAGGGCGATGATACGGTCGTCGTATCGCTCCTGACTGATTCGAACTATGTCATCGGCGCCCAGAAGTCCGCGACCGTTACGATCACCGACAAGCCCGCTACCCTCTACGTGGCCAACATTCGGCCGGATACGAGTGCAGTTGGTTCCACGGCATCCGGAACCGCGACGATCCTGCTGAGCGCTGACTCGAAACTCGCGGCGGTGACCATCGCGGTTAACAATCTGAGTTCAAGCGTCGTGTCAGCGCATCTGCGCATCAGCCCGAGCGGCGACTTCGTCTTCAACCTGCCTTACGAGGCGTCCGGAACCGCGCACTGGCTCTTCAGTCCGACTGGCAACTACACAACGGAACAACTCCTGGCTGCGCTGAAAAACGGTAACATTTACGTCGGCCTCGACACCAGCACGTATCCGCAGGGCGAGGTCCGGGGTTCATTCGTACAAGGCGCTGGCTCCCGAGCCTTCACGCCGCCCGCGCCGCCGCCGACGGTGGCCCTGAGCAATGTAACCGCGACCGACGCCGCGCGTTTCCTGACGCAAGCGACGTTTGGTCCAAAGAAAAGCGAGATCGATGCGCTCACGGGCGGCAATCTGGACAACTGGATTGCTACCCAACTCGCCCTGCCGTTCACCTCCCATCGCGCTGCGATCCTGGCGGACCACCTCGCTTTTGGCGGAAGCCCGAGCGTATCCAACTTCAATGCCATCCACCCACCGAATCGCCAGGCTGCTTGGTGGAAGCTGGCGCTGACCGCACCCGACCAACTGCGGCAGCGGGTCGCCTTTGCCCTGAGCGAAATCCTGGTGGTTTCCGACGTAAGCCTGGGCGACGACAGTCGCGCCGAACCGCTGGCCTACTACTACGATATCCTCGGGAACGGCGCCTTCGGCAACTTCCGCGCGCTGCTTGAGAGCGTCACCTTGAACCCGCTCATGGCCGAGTACCTGAGCTCGCTGCGGAACGCCAAGGCAGACGCCGTCAGCGGGACAACTCCGGACGAGAACTATGCGCGCGAAGTCATGCAGCTGTTCACGATCGGCCTCAATCAGCTGCAACCCGACGGCACCCTCGTGTTGGGTGACGACGGCCTGCCGATCCCCACCTACAATCAAAAAACCATCACGGAGATGGCGAAGATTTTCACGGGCTGGGCGTATCCATCGACCTCCACCAACGTAAACGCTTTCCGCACCGCCGGCCGGAATTTCATCTTGCCGCTGCAACTCTTCCCTACCTGGCATGAAGACGGCGCCAAGGACCTAAGCCCGGTGCGCCTCACCCTGGTCCCGGCAAATCAAGGCGGGACCAAGGATCTGCAGACGGCGCTCGACGCCCTTTTCGAGCATCAGAATACCGCGCCCTTCATCTCGCGCCTTTTGATCCAACGCCTGGTCACGAGCAATCCGAGTCCGGCCTATGTTTACCGCGTCGCTCAAACGTTTGCGAATAACGGGTCGGGCGTCCGCGGTGATCTGGCTGCCGTGGTCCGCGCTATCCTCACCGATTACGAAGCGCGCTCCCCCGTGGTCGCGGCGAATCCCTCGTTCGGAAAGCTGAAGGAGCCAATCCTGCGCCTGACCGCCCTCCTCCGCGGCTTCAACGCAACCGCCGCCAGTGGCCGCTACTCCGGCCATCTCGTGCTGCTGAACAACGTCCAGATAACGAAAACAACGACCTACTCGACCTCGGGGCCCGCACCTGTGACCGCCACTGCCGGCACCGCGCTAACCAACGCTCAGAATTCCCTCGCCCAAGCGGCACTGCGTTCACCGACCGTATTCAACTTCTTTGGACCCGCTTATGTGTTGCCCGGGCCGCTCGCCGCGGCGGGGCTGGTCTCACCTGAGTTTGAGATCACGGACGATACCTACGCCACCCTCGTACCGAATTACTTCCGCACCTTTGTCCTCGCGAGCAACATTCCAGCCGCAAATCCGACGCCAACCCAAACCGCGCAGGCCGCGGCAACCTTAATGCCGGACTACACCTTCGAACAGACGCTGCTGAACGACGTTCCCGCCCTGCTCGATCACCTCAACTTGATCCTGGCTCAGGGAAATCTCTCGCCGGCGGCGAAAACGCGGATTACGTCCGCGCTGGCCGCGTTGCCAAGCACAACCAGCCCGTTGGATCGGGTCCGCAGTGCCGTTCTCCTGGTGCTGACCTCACCGCAGGCGGCCACTCAGAAATAATCGACCCGACCCACCCCTTGCCATGAGCAACCAATCTTCTATTCCCGATCCCTCCCGCCGCCAGTTTATCGGCTCGGCCTGCTGTGCCGCCGTCGGTGCCACCGGGCTGCTTTCCACCCTCGCCAATCTCCGCCTCATGGGCGCGGTGGCCAATCCGGAAAACAATGTACTCCCGCCATCGCGCGCCGGCGCGCTGCCCAGCGATTACAAGGCGCTGGTCTGCCTGTTTCTGAACGGCGGCAACGACGCGAATAACCTGATCGTGCCGTCCGATACGGCTGGATACGCTGCCTATGCGGCTGCCCGCGGTAATCTGGCGCTTCCGCGGACGGACCTCCTCTCGCTCACGCCGAAAACCACGTCCGACGGGCGGGCGTTTTCGCTCCATGCCGCGGTGCCTGAGCTTCACTCGTTGTTCAACTCGGGCAAGGCGGCCTTCCTGGCCAATGTTGGCACGCTGGTATACCCAACGACGCGCGGGCAGTGGCAAGCCAACTCGGTTCCGCTTCCTCGCCAGCTTTTCTCGCACAGCGATCAGCAAGTGCAGTGGCAAAACAGCGTTCCGGACCGTCCCAGCACCACGGGTTGGGGCGGGCGCTTGGCGGACTTGGTCGACGCGTTCAACTCGAACAACGAAATCTCGATGTCGATCAGTCTCGCGGGAAAAAACTATTTTCAGGTGGGCAGGAACGTCACGCAGTACGCGGTCGGGACCGGTGGCGCAGTTTCGCTCGCCGGCAGCACCTCCACGTCCGGAGCGGACTTCGTGCGCTTTCAGGCGCAAAAGGATATGTTCGCCCAATCGCAGACCGCGTTGTTCGACACCGCGTTCGCCGGAATATCCCGCAGCGCCATCAATGATGCGGAGCTACTCACTTCCGTGCTCAGCCGCTCGCCGGCGATCACCACGCCGTTTCCGACTACGACGGCAGGAAATCAACTTCGCATGGCGGCACGCCTCATCGCGGCGGCGCCTACGCTCGGGCTCAAGCGCCAGGTTTTCTTTGTCCAACTCGGAGGGTGGGACACCCACGCCGCCCAGCTGATTAACGCGGCGCCAACGACCGGAACGCATGCCGGCCTCCTGTCGCAGGTGAGCCAGGCGATCAGCGCGTTCTATGCGGCCACGACGGAGCTGGGCGCTTCGGAACAGGTTACGCTTTTCTCTTCCTCCGACTTCGGGCGCACGTATCGATCGAATGGAGACGGCTCCGATCACGGTTGGGGCAACCATCAGTTCATCGTGGGCGGCGCCGTCAAGGGGACCGAGATCTACGGCAAGATGCCGGTGCTCACGGTCGGTGGACCCGATGACACGACCCAAGGCCGCTGGATCCCGACGACGAGTGTTGACGAGTATGCCGCAACCATCGCCCGCTGGTTTGGGGTGAGCGCCGCGGATCTGCCGGTGGTACTCCCTAATATCGGTCGTTTCCTCAAACCGAATCTCGGCTTCCTCTGAGCCTCGGTCCCCCTTTGAAACGCATCGTTTCGATCGTCATTCTGCTGCTGGTCGCGGCGGCTTTGCTGCTTCTCTTCAACCGCAACGCGGGGACCAGCGAAGGCGGTGCCGGTGCCATCACCGCGCCGGGACCGAAGTTCAATCGCCCGGATTCGCCTCAAGCAGCGCCGCCGGCGGCGCTCGAGCGCTCAACGTTGGCGGATGAGCTCAACGCGCCGGGCTCTGACGTGCAGCGCGATCTTCGCCTCGTAACGGAAATCGTCGCCACGTTTCGCACCAACTTTCTCCAAGCGGGAAACCCGACGGGGACCAATGCGGAGATCACATCCGCGCTGAGCGGCAAAAATCAACTTCGGCTGGCGTTAATCCCGCCGGATCACGGCGCGATCAACCGCGAAGGAGAACTCTGTGACCGCTGGGGCAGTCCTTTTTTCTTCCACGCAGAGAGTGCGACCCGGATGGAAATTCGCAGTGCCGGTCCGGATAGAAAAATGTGGACCGACGACGACGTGGCGTTTGCCCCGTGATGGGCTCGCGTGCAGCGACGTGGGATCGCCGCGATTTCCCGGGCTGCGCTAGAGCTAACGCGACTGCGAGGAGGCGCTGCAAGCGAACGGAGCGAAGCGGGCAAACCGTAGGCTTTGGCTGGCGTACGACCACGTTATCCCTACGTTCCCGCAAGATGATCACTTGCTCCGCCCGCTTTTTATTTCCGTTGGCGCTATCGTTTTTTGCCCTGGTCGCCGGGTGCAGCAAAAGCCCCGATCAAGGCGGTGCCTCGTCGGGCGGACACACCCACACGGCACCCCACGGTGGTGCCCTCATCGAGCTGGGAGATCACGCGTATAACCTCGAACTCGTGCGGGACTCGGCCGCCGGGAAATTGACCGTTTATATTCTGGATGGTCATGCGGAAAACTTCATTCGCATCGCCGCGCCGGAAATCGAACTGGTTGCGATCGCTGGAGGAGAGCGCCGCCCCTTGACCTTGAAGGCGGTCGCCAACCCGGCGACGGGAGAAACGATTGGCAACACGTCGCAGTTTGAAGCGCAAGCTGACTGGCTTAAAACCACCGCGGAGTTTCCCGGCACTATCGCGGGCCTCGATATTCGCGGGACGAAGTTCAACAGTGTCGCGATCTACTTGAAGCGGTCGAAATAAACACCGTCGTGAAGACGCGGCGATTTTCCTGCCGCACTTGCCCCTGATGATATTTGCAATGAACAGCGGTCTTCCGATGCCAAATCAAAGATCGATTGCGTGCGCCATCGTCTTCCTGTTCCTGGCGGGAGTGATGCTCCCCGGGGCGCTGGGGCAAGTCACCGGTTTGCGGGGCATGCGGGACCACTCGCTCTGTTGCGCGATGGGAATGCCGAATATCCACGGAGTAGATGGGAGTTTCGATCCGGCGCCGGATCCGGTCCTCAGTCGTCGGCGAGCGCCCGCGCCTCCGGTTCCGCCCAGTTCGTCTGCACCTTCCCCCGTCTCGAGTGTCGCGCACGGCATCAATATCCCCGGAGTGGATACGTTCGTGAGGGAAACGCCCGCACCGGTGACAGCGGCACCCGAACACCCGGGCGAAGCCGTGGCCGCGGTTGAGCCAACCTATCCGCCACTCGTGTTACCGACTCGCCGGATCGACGGCCATTTCGACGTCGGATTCGAGACGTTGGGAGGATTCGCCTTCAAGCTGACGAAGACTCAGGCCACGGCGATCGGCGGGGCTGATGCAAGCGCGTTGGCAGCGGTCAATGCGCAGATCCCCGACGTGATTCGACAACTCGATGGGAGGAAAGTCGTCGTGACCGGATACATGCTGCCCATGAAAATGGACGGCGCACTTACTACCGAATTCCTACTCGTGGCGAACTCATTGCTGTGTTGCTACGGCGTGGTTCCGCCGATGAATCAGTGGGCCACAGTGAAAATGCAGAAGCGGGGGGTGGCTTCGCAGTTGGACGTGCCCGTTCAGGTTTTTGGCACGCTGCGGGTGCAAACGCGCATCGAAAACGGTGCGCTCTCTGCGATTTACCACCTCGAGGCGGAGCGGACACGCCTGCCGAAGTAAGGCCGCACGTCTCCGAACCGCGGTCGCCGCCGCGAGGCACCGCGGCACGCCCGCTTAGCTCCGCTGCGCAGGTTGCAATCCCCCTCGCCTGCGTGCACAGTTTATCTTTCCTGCCAGCCCTTTTTCGGCTCTTTAACGCGTTCTTCGAATGATTCCTGTCACTGTCCTCACCGGTTTTCTCGGCGCCGGAAAAACCACGCTGCTCAACCGAATTCTCACTGAAAACCACGGCAAGAAACTCGCCGTGATCGAAAACGAATTTGGTGAAGTGGGCGTGGATCATCAACTCGTCATTCAAAGTGACGAGGAGCTGTTTGAGATGAACAATGGCTGCATCTGCTGCAGCGTTCGCGGCGACCTTATTCGCATTTTGGGACGGCTCCTGAAGCGCAAGGACAAGCTCGACGGAATCCTGATCGAAACGACGGGCTTGGCGAATCCGGCTCCGGTTGCGCAGACTTTTTTCACCGACGACGAAATCAAGCAACACTACAAACTTGATGCCATTGTTACCGTGGTTGATGCGAAGCACATCGTGCAGCATCTGGAAAAGGACGACGAGTCGGTGAAGCAGATTGGTTTCGCCGATGTCATTCTGCTGAACAAAACGGATCTTATCCCGCCGGCAGATCTCGATAAACTCGAAGCTCGGATCAAACGCATCAACGGGGTGGCCAAAATCCACCGCACGCAGAACTGCGACGTCAACTTGGATCGCGTCCTGGACGTCGGCGGATTTAATCTCCATCGCGCCACGGAATTGGATCCCAAATTCCTCGAGCCAGAGTATCCCTTCGAGTGGGCCGGCGCTTACCAGCTTCCGGCAGGCACGCACAAGCTCGAGATCGGTCACTGTGATCACGGTCATGATCATGACCACGGCCACGACCATGCTCATGGTGAAGGCCACGACGACCACGCGCACCATCATCACGGCAATCCCAACGAACTCGATGTCGTCGTGATGCCTGTGAAATCTCTCGCGGACGCAGACATTGCCGCGGCGCGCGATGCGGCGGTGGTGGTTTACTCTGACTGGGAGTCGCGAACGAAAGAGGGCGACGCGGTTGCACCCGGGGCGACCCTTCATCGTCTCCTTCTCAACCAGGGTAATGGTCGTTATGCGCTAACCATCGCAGAATCGGGCCACTTCCTAGTCTTCGAGTCCTGCGGTCACGATCCTCTGCACATCTACGTCAACGGCGAGGCTTCAAAGCCGGTGTGGCAGCAGGATTTTCACGCTGCCCACGAGCACAGTGAGGCGGTCACTTCGGTCGGCATCAGCGAGCCAGGCGACTTGGATGGCAAGCGGCTCAATGATTGGATCAGTACGCTGCTTCGTGAAAAAGGCGGGGACATCTACCGAATGAAGGGCGTGCTGGCGGTCAAAGGATCGCCTAAGCGCCTCGTTTTCCAGGGTGTCCACATGCTTTTCGATGCTAAATTCGATCGCGAGTGGAACGGGGAGCCGCGACACAACACCTTGGTCTTTATCGGCAAGAATCTCGCCCGGGCCGAACTCACTCAAGACTTCAAGGCTTGCCTGGCTTGACGACACCAACACTCCATCATCCTTTTGCTCGTGGATACCCCTACTCCTCTCCGGCCGGTCATCATCATTGATGACGAACCCGACGACCTCTTCCTACTGCGGCGCCTGCTTGAAAAAGGCGAGGTTAAGAACCCGGTTATCACGTTCCTTGATAGTGAGGATGTGAGGACTTTTTTCGCCGCGACCGCCATCATTCAGAAGAAGCTACCTGAGTTCTCTCCGTGCGTGCTCTTCACGGATTTGAAGATGCCCAAAACGGATGGGTTCGAACTGCTGGGGTGGCTTCGGAAACAAACGGACTTCGAGGGACTCACCATTGTAGTGATGTCGAGTTCCGATCATCCAGCCGACGTCGAACGCGCCGAGAGCTTGGGAGCCGATCATTATCTTCTAAAATACCCCGGACCGGAGCGTATCGCGGAAGTGATTGCTGCGGCTGCCTCTGGACGACAGCGGGACACGGCGGATTGAGGTGCTGAAGGAGACGCAGGTTCACCGGAAGACCGCGGCATCATCACTCACTTTACCGAAACGAAAAGGGCCGCCGGACGCAGCCCTGAAAATGAAAGTCGCGGGCATCTGGTCTCGCGACTTGTGGCCATTTAGCCAAGCAAACGAAAGTCGTCCGCTTGGTGTTACGTTGGCTTAAACAACGTCGGTTGGCTTCCAGCCGCGACGGTATGTTGGGTAGAGCAGCTTGTCGGCTTCCGGCAGACTGGTCTTCATTGCGGCGGAATCCCATGTGAACTTCTTACCCACCAAAATTGACATCGTGCCGAGGGCAACTGCTTCGGTGAACGGCACCGAGTATTCGAAGTTGGAACCGGCTAGTAGCGGATTGTTGGCGCGGATCGCGGCAATCCACTCCTTGTGCGGATTGCCATTCGGGACCCGTACAATCGTCTTGGGGGGGAAGCTGGCCGATTTCTCCTGGTGCAGGGTTTCCGGGATCAGGCGAGGGCTGTTGCAGTAGTCGTTGCCGTCGTATACGGTGCCTTTATCGCCGATGATCAGCTGACCGCCCTTGGCGAGCTGGCGCGCTTCTTCCATCTGCGCCGGCTTTGCCGGTTTTACGCCGCCCTCGTGCCAAGTGAGCTTGACGGGAGGCATTTTGCCACGCGCCGGAAATTGATACTCAACCACCGCTGATTTCGGAAATGCGACCGTACTCGCGCCGTCGATCTGCTTGAGTTCAACACTGGTCGGCGCGCCGAGTTCCAAACCCCAGTACGCCGCATCCATCAAGTGACAGGCCATGTCACCGAGTGCGCCGCAGCCGTAATCTTGATAACCGCGCCATTTGAACGGGTGAATCTCATTGCTGAACGATCGAACCGGCGCGCGCCCGAGGAATTGCTCCCAAGCCAAGCCATCCGGCGTGGGCTCGGAGGCGGGCCAGGCCTGCATGCCTTGAGGCCAGACGGGACGATTAGTCCAAATTTGGACTTCTCGTACGTCGCCAAGCACACCTGCGTTG
>ENA-ORBV01015074-ORBV01015074.1-microbial-mat-metagenome-genome-assembly--contig:-NODE-15074-length-11438-cov-5.324619_pt1 | contig 11438 bp, 6 predicted proteins | sample MGYA00237777_ERZ505514 | MGnify/ENA primary metagenome ERZ505514 (study PRJEB26160, sample SAMN06269048) | microbial mat metagenome | isolation source: Oligotrophic lake microbial mat | place...
TTCAAGCAGAAGACGGCATACGAGATTCGCCTTAGTCTCGTGGGCTCGGAGATGTGTATAAGAGACAGCTACTACAGTAGCAAGAAGCAACCATGTGAACACTTAAACCAACGATTTGGAAAGAAAAAAAGTTGAAAAAATTGTGTATTAAAAAGTAATCATCCACTCATATATTCAAGCATCCATCCACCCTCAGCAGAGATGATTCAGAGGTGGATTCATGGCAGTTTTCTGGTGTTTGTACAAATGACATCGTTGCTGTAACATTTCTGTGGCAATGATTTGAGCCATGGTTTGGGCCATCGTTTTGTTGTTCACTTGCGAAATGTTGTGCGAGGCACGGTTATTGTACTTGGTGTTGTCTTTGTCAACGCTTCGGAGGATTTGCCGTACTTGAAAATCTTTCTCCTTCAATTCGAATCCAATAGTGATCCCGCCAGCCCTTGTTGTTTTGGCAGCAATTGTGCTATCCTCATCCTCATCATCACTATCCTCATCATCGTCATCGCCACCTTCTATTTGTGCTGCTTCAGCTTCCAACTTCAAAATATGCTGAATGGGTAATCGCATCGTCAATCGACAGGGAGCATAATAAGCTCCACAAAAGTCAAATCCTTCTTCACTGGTGATCAGGTCGAAATACTCCCATGATATGGAGGAGGTGTCTTTATTGTTTTTTAACTGCTCTGCCGTGAAGATGTCTTTTGGATTCCATGGCTTGACGTTCCAAACATGCTGTTGGTGATAGATTTGGTCCTCTGCCGACAAAGGAACCGGAGGAGCAAGGTCTAGTAAATAACCATCAAGAAGTTCAGGAGTGGAGCAGTCCCAAGACTCCACTTTATCCTTACCCGCTGCCTCATCGTCATCGTCATCGTCATCGTCACTGTCCTCCTCGTCGTTTATGGTTTCCATGCTTCGAGATGTATGAAAATTAAGTCCAATGGCGATGCGGTAGGGGAAATTTTCTTCGGGTTGTTGGTGCCGTATTTCTTGCACTGAGGCCGTAGTAATCGGTGCTGAGGCTCCATGAAAGAGTCTTGGATCAAAGGCAATATGTTTGTTGGTCTTGGGCATGGACACATAGGCAGCCGACGGCAGATGGACAATTTTTTCATGACTGCCATTATCCATCTCACCCTTTGTACTGCCGTCATCGTCGTGAAATAAGAGTTGAGTCTGCTCCAAAATAAGGGTTGGTTCACCATAATTAGTAAGGTAGGTGACTGTGGAAAGGAGTGGATAAATCATGGGCGTTTCCGGGAGGGCATAATCCGTTCCCTCATCGGAGTCATAATGAAAGACAGCATCCGCAAATCCTGGTTCGCCCAGAAGAACTCTCCACGACACGCCAGTGACAGCCTTGGCAATATGCGCAGGCAATACATGCTTCAAATCCGCTTGCGCCATGTACACAATGGCTTGCTCTAGGACATCCTTTGGTGGGGGCCAAGCGTCGTCCGTATTGCCGCTCAATACGGCACTCCCACTCATATTCATCCACTGCTCCTTGCCAGAAGATCGTAATTTACATTCCACATAGCTCCTTTGGCGCCCACTCCGGAAGGTCGCGGTCATGGTGACGATGGACCGTTCAATCTCGGCAAGCGTCGCTTCCAACAAGGGCACGGGAAGAATTTCTTCAATAATCACAAAGGGAGCTCCATTATCATGTATGTTGTCTTTTGTGGCATTGACTCCTTGCAAGTTCCATTCCAGTTGTGGTTGAATCATGGTGGCGGTGATCCGTCGCTCCTTGACAACAGGCCTCGCCTTTTCCGCCTTTACTATTCGTTCTCTGGTAGCCATTGCCAGCTCCTCTGCCGTCATAGTGGGTGTATCTTGCAGTTTGCCTTGCTTGCTTTCTTTGACCAAGGCAGCCAGCAACACAACCACCAAGGGCACGACGATCGTTGCCAGAAATTGGATCATCTTACTCCGCTTGCTACGACTTGTAGGATTTTTTTCAGAATCGATTTTGGAATGACCATTGGCATTATTTACAGCATTGTCTTGTTTGGTTTCGGCCTCCTCCTCTTTGCTAGCCAGCGGTTCCCAATCGTTCATATCGTCCTCCTCCTCTACTACTGCCGCAGAGGGATCCATCGTTCTGTTTGTTGTTGTTGAAATTTTCGCCTAATGATTTTGGTTCAATCGCGAATCTTTAAAGTTAGAAAATTCAACTCTTGGAGGCTCGGAATGATCCTATTATATATATGTCTCTGTTGTTACTTCGCAGCAGTGCGGCGGGGTAGATACTTCTGGTAGCTTACTTTACTAGTATGGGAGTAGGATAGAAGGAGCAATGATGTCCTGCTGGACTCTTCTTTGTGAACAGTTATCAACAGCAAATAGATCTTTTAGTCTTATTGGTATGACGCAGTATGACCGTTGTGGCATGGTTTTCTTCTTCATGGCTCAATCAAATGAGAATCCTCTTACGTCGTACCTGGTAGACTACTAGTACTTCTCGTGTTAACTTCTTCCTTACTTGGATGACTTTTTCTGCGATGTGAAGGTTAGGGATCAATGTTTTCGGACAGGGGTCTTACGTCCACCCGAACAACTATTGTTTGATAAGGACTGGGCTACCTGGTACGTACGTCGTACCGACTGGGTAGACTAAGCTACTGCTGGTATTGGTAGGATTTATTTACCTTAAATTGCCATGGCGGACTGTCCCGTCCCACCAATTCTAACTGCAGTACTGCTCTAGTTAGTACAGTAGTAGGCTCACACCCCGGTGCAACGCTATGGCTAAAGAGGGACGCGTCGCTGCCCTCATTGGTTACTGTACTTCTTAGGCCCTTTTGTAGCAGGACTGTCCAAGCTGTTGGCCAAGCTATTGGAAAGCAAAACCCACGTTCTGGAGACGGTAAAAGTGGTTGCTCCGATCTGGAAATTCACCATTGCCAGTCAGTGCCTGCAAAAGCTCAACGCGCGCAACCAGCTGCACAACAACTCGCAAACTTTGAATGTTGCACCCAGGGGCAAGGTCGCAACGCGCCGGCCCTTATAGGCTGCATCGCTGCCAGCGTGGGTCGAGCCCACGGCCAATTGACTTGGTAACGCCAAAACATTCTATGGCTTTTCTTTATGCTAGCAAAGACGAGGACGAGTTGCGTACGCAGCTAGCTAGAAGTAGAGAAGCGATGTATTTGCTCTTCGCTGTCCCGAGACGCGATCACGTTGGCGCCAAGAACTGGTCGACCCGACGGATGCGTCAGATCGAACGCCATGAGCTGATCCCGAAGGCATACCTCCACCTTGATTCATGAGGCCGCTGTTGGTGCCGAATAGTGTTGGCGAGCACAAAATGGTCCCCGTCCATGCTCCCATTCCAATGACAACAGCCCGAACAATGATACTCATCAAAAAGCCTTCAATCGTATTCTCATACACAGTTGTCACCAAGTAGGCTCCTGGTAACAGCACGTAGAGACCGGCCACTGTATTCCCGAGTGCTTGGCGCCCTGTAAACCTGGACACAAGACCCGCACAGAACGTGACGGACATGGCTGCCAAAAAGTTGTTGATACTGCTGCTAGGAGCTGCCTTGTAGAACTGCCAGGATACCACGTATCTGGGCACGACAACGCCCAAAAAGAATTTAAAAAGGGTGAGAAATACAGGGACCTGGCAATAAATTTTCTTAAATCATGGTATGGCCATAGTCCGGTGGCGATGACAGCTCGCTGGTGATGTTACTTACCCCAGAACGCCATGGGCTGCCATAGAGGGAAGATCATAGTAATTCGGATTAAAGAGCCCACTCCAAGAAACTGCCGCCATCGGGACCAGGAAAATGTACCACCTAATGTGAAATTCAGTGGATGGAAGACACATTAGATCAGAGCCCCAAACCCACTGAATGGAACTACGTTCCTTCTGTACTTACCACTCACTGACACCGTGGTCGCATGTTGCATACTCGTTGCTATCAGCCTTGCCGTGAATCTCCGTTGCGGCGTACAAACCAAACTGGAGAGACGAAATTGATGTAAGACAAGGCTCAGCGCACGCATTATTCAAGAGGCGTGGGCATGTTGGAAATCACACGTATCTCACCTTGAGAAAATATGCTATTAACGTCGTAAAGAACAATCCCTCGAAGAAGTCCGCCCCTCCAGTGACCGTGTTCCGGCTCATGATTTCGATGATCGAATATACAACACGAAAGCCCTGCGCCACGCAGAAATGAACGCTTAGCGAGCCAACGTAAAAGATTCACCACCACTAAAAGAATTGATACAACTTGTGGACTTACCTGCAGCAAATCTATCGCAGCAACAGACATTTATCGGATGAGCAAAGATGGACTAACCGCGAACCCAGATAATTCATCACCGGTGAGAGGATTGAACATGATTCGATTCCTTACCTAGCACCCCCGAGATTGCAATCGCTCCAAAGCATGTATAACTTGGCCAGTGCAAGGCAACAAGGCCGGCTATCAGCCCGACCACAAAACTCGCCACAGCTTCAAAAATGATGCGTTCTTGATTGCTCAACAGTGGCGAAGCTCCAATCCACGCCACAATTATGGCGAGCACACCAGCTACAATGGTATCTAAAAAGGACCCATTAAACCAAAACGCGCAGGCACCGGCTGATGATCCAAATCGAAAAAGGGTAGTCATTCCCCGGGAATACATGGTCTTGCGATCAGCATCGATTTTGTGAATGGAAATGATTGCTTCAATGGCGGCCAACCGAGAGAACAGTTCGGTTGTCGTATCGTCGACGGTCCAAAAGTCATCCAATTCTGATCGTGTCCGTCGGTGCGCATTCTGGCTTAAATCATAGCTTTGTTTGTCGCGAGTGTAATGAGTTTCCTGCGAGTTCCAGAGGTCGTAGTAAACACGTTGAGAGTCAATACAATCACATTCATTCCTTCAATTTGAATACAGAAGGATCACTTACTCTATACTTGCGTGAATTGATATAAAAGAACAAGCCTTCGGCTTCGGATGCTAGGTTCAATATTTCTTCGGCCATTTCTTCTTTGGAATAATGAAATCCTGCTAGACTTTCGGTTCGAAATGCCTGCCGCAATTCTTGTGGTTTTGGCCATCGTGCCGGTACATTTGACGTGGATTGTGTATTGCTGGCAAAACTTGCAAGTCGAACAGCCACCCGTTCCATAGCATCCAATTTCGAAATATCATAGCCTCTGATGAAGGGTTAGGTAAATAAAACAGTCGATGAGTTTGGCAGTTTTGTATTTTCAAATCTTGAATCCAAGAGTTGTCTCCCAGATTTCAAGAGTTGTCCAGCTGATGTGGTCGCCGCAACCAGGAGGAAACTCCTGCAATACTGGAATTTTGCGACCCAATATTTGCTGGACCTACCTGGTAATACGAAAGAGCAGTGTACTTTTACTTTGTCCGAGTCCACGCCCACCGCTGTGATTGGAAAAAATAAAGGCTCGTCGCGGCAAGAGAAAGAAATCAACGCCCCTCTGTCCCGTTAAACCTTCTGCGACTTTGCGCATCACCGGTTCCAGTGTCCACAGCGGCGCTCCTCCCGCATACAAATCTTTGGTAATCTCTCGTAATATATAATCGTGATCATCCTGTCCTCCTTTTTTTGGCATTCCAAACCGATCGTGATATTCCCTCAAAAGCGACAACAACCTTGCCAAACTATTCAGATTGTCTTGAATTTCTTGATCGGATTGTTTGGTTTGGGCAGAAGCACCCGTGATCACCCACCGTACAAATTGGGTCGGGCCACTGTGGAATGTATTTTGCAAAGAACGGCAAAGTTTAGAAATGGATGTACTGCATACTTTTACATTGCAATGCTGATGTTCAAAAGGCTTCACGTGGTCTCGACACTTTTCAATATTGTTTCAACATATTGTTTTCACTGTTTTGTTTTCAATACTTTCAGCAAACATAGCATCATCAAAGTGTCGTCCCGCCAAGTGCAAAATCCACCAACGAACCAATCCACCAACCGATCACTTAAAAACAAACGTACCCTCCCTTGAAGAATTCTCTCCAATCATAGTGCGATGTTTCTTGATATTCCTCGACCATATTTTCTTTGAATTCTTCCAAATTCGTCCACGCTTGTTCGGCAATTTCAGAAACCGCTTCAATTTTTTCCATGACTGTGGATGCCAATCCATCCGTGGCATAGGTCAGTTGGCCGTCATCGTCCTCATCTTCATCGTCACCACTTTTACTGATCAAGGATGATTTTTCACTAAAGCTCATTCGCACATTGTTGCCTTGACTGTTTGGTTTTCGTTGAAAACTACCTGATTCTTCATCATAGTCATTGTTATTGTTGTTGTCATTGTCACTGTCCAGCCGCCGAAAACTATCCCCACCACCACTTCCACCACGATTGTGGTTGGCATTCTTGAAATTGCTGAAAAAATCATACGTGTATTGGTTGTTGGAATCACTGTTGTTACTGTAGGATGGAGGAAGAAGCCGAGGATTAATTTCGGCAGCAGCCGATGGGTGGGAGAAAAATGCAGACCCTGAAGCAGCATTCGCAGGAGTTGCTGTTGTAGTAGCAGTGGCATCGGAACGGGCGTGTATTGTGGCAGTATTTGCTGCTAAAGGCACTGGATCAAAAGGCGAAATATTGGTGCCATTGTTGTTCGTATTGGAAAACAGATCTTGAAAGGCTGATTTTCCAAAACTGTCATGCCGCAGTGGCGTAATTTTATCACGAAATTCTGACGCCATGGCCGCCGCTTGTACGGCCACTTCTTGATTTATATACCCAGCGCTGGTTCCTAGATCAAAAGGTTCGGGACTATCACTGTCTTTGCGAGCATCTGGATCCACTTCTGGAGAGCCAATGGGACTGACACCATCGTCTTCTTCCACTTCGTCGTCATCATCGTCATTATTATTATTACCATCATTGCTGCTATTGTAGAGACTGCTGCTGCTGTATTTGTTGTTTTGGTTGCCCAACAAAGTCGTTTTGACTTCCTCACAACCACTCGTAGTGCCATCTGCAACACCACTAGCCATAGCGACAGCCTTGTCCTTTTTTGAATCACCACCCACGGCGGTACCACCGCCATCTGGTGAGGGATTGGGATGTTTCTTTTTCCATTTTTTGGGAGGTACCAGAATATCTCGATTTTCCACCGGTTGCTTTTTCGTCTTGTTCTTCTTCTTGGCAGAAGAGAGACTTGTAGAGGTTGGCATTTTTACTTGTGTTTCTCTTTTTCTAGTTCTTGTACTTTTGAATAGAGTAGAATCCAATCATAAACATTACTTGTACCTTTACTTGACAAGGTTGGCAACAAAATAAATTATGTCCGTGATGGACGAGAGATCTGTCGTTCCCCCCACGGGGAATGCACTGCTCGTGAAAGCGAAGAATTCTTCTTTGGTGCGTGTGTGCTCTCCTTTTTCACGGAAGCTTCGTTAGAGCACATGAACGTCCGATTTCAATAATGAGACGCCACCCGGTGAGTATAAAATAATAATACGAATGTTCCAATCCCCGTTCGACGTTATCTATTCAACTGAAGACTTCCAACATGCGCATGCAACTATTTATTCATTAGCTTATTCCTATGAAAGGCAACCAGAACTATCGGACGAGCAAGATCATGCTCTTCATCATCGCTTAACTTTCACCTTTATCTGCAACTGCCGCCGCTGCTTCCTTCTCTTGCTGCATTGCGAGAACACCCGCTTCCTCAATCAAAGCAACTTCATCCAAAGCGTTGGTAGACGAGCGGAGGGGCTGGCCATGTCTCACCCGTTTCAAAATGTCTCCAACCTTTAGGACGTATTCTTGGTGGTTGCTCACCAAATCAGAAATATCAATATTTTCCACACCTGGAACCGCGACCGTGCAGTTACCACAGACTGGTTTGAAACTTTCCATCATTTGCTTGTACTTGAACATGAGAGATAGGATGCGGTCGGTTCGAGAATACACATTGACAAATCGTCCTGAAACAACCTGACGACATGCCTTCCAGGAGGATAAGCTCAGGTACATGGGTGCCCCCATCAAAATGACATCCTCCACGACAGAAGCAGGTTCTCGCTCGAATTCCAGTTCATGGAGCATCCATTTTTTCTCCTTGCGACCGGGGCTTTTGCCCTCTTCGTCGTGTTGCGCAAACCCAATCGCGCGGGAGTTCTTTTGTTCGTGGTACTCTTCCCATTGTTGCTGATACACAGCGAGTTGCTTGAGACAAGAAAAGGCAACTCTGGCGCCAAATGAATATGCAACGAGCGTCACCGGACGGTGCCCAGCTTCGTTGATGAGAAGACTCCTGGCGAGTTCTTTTCCGGCTTCCTCAGCTCTCGACACAACGAGCGACCATGTTTCATCGATCGAGTTCATCGCTTGTACCAAGTAAATCGGCACCGACGCTGCCAGGTAGAGTGTATTTGCTACCATGAGACGAATGGCTTGTTGGCCAGCGCTAGCGGTCGCAGAGAGAGCAACATCACGAAAACACAAACACAACTTCAAGAGCACTTGGGATTCCCAGTGGAGGGTGTATACTTCGCCACCATACCGAGAGCTAAAGTCCCAAACCGTCGCCAAGTGAGCCGGGGGGATGAGCTTATCCAATGACGAGGATGGCGCCACTTGCTCAAACACGGATGCGTAACACTGTCGCTGAAAACGATTCGAATCACCATCGTCGTCCTTATTTTCGCTTCCTTCTGGATCTTCCATCTCACCGCCACCGCTGCCATGGACGGCGACCATGGCACCACCCTCAGGAGCTAATGATGTATCCACTCTGTTTGTCGACTTTGATGAGGCAATGGCGCTCTGAATGTGTATTGGTAGGTCGGCATTCTCGGCTTCTTTTCGTTTCCCTCGAGCCTCCCCAATCTCCATGATGAGCTTGTCCAACAAAAGGATTTCTACTTCCGTCAGTGCTGCGTCATGCATGGGGCCAAATCTTAGCGGAAAGAGCGTATCCGGATTACAGCCATACTTGTCTTCCAACAAATCCCAAAAGGTCGACATTTCTTTTTTCCACCTCTTGAGTAGATTGTTACAAACCGGTATCAAGTCTGGATTGTAAATTCTGTAAAATCGTTGTAGCTTCTCCAATTTGATTGGCGCCGGGGTAGTGGGGGTGAGCCCCCATGGTCGTTGGAAATCGCATTTGTCCGTCAACCACCCTGAAATACAAATGGTCCGGGAAAGCTCGACATTTGTGGGGAGTGCATTTTGATCTTTGGCATTGGACTGGTTCGTACGCCGATCCTTGAAAGCTTTTGCCTTGTCGCGCCAGCGTGCTAGACGTGGTTTGTTTTTGGCTGGTTCTGGCGGACGCTCCCCAGGCAAGAGATCATCGTTCGTCGGGGTTTCTGTTGGGTCGTCTGTTTGTCTGGATGCCGTCGTTAGGGATTGTACAATTGTGAATTCCGTAAGGCCCGCAGTTCTTCTTCTCATCTTGTAGGCCGCCAAACTACCTCCGGCCACACCAAACAGATGAACCACCGCGCTTGTACTCGCCAACGTAAGAAAGGTCCCCGCCACGGCTCCCATTCCCAGAAACGTCAAGGCACCGGCAATAGCTGGAGCTGCCATGCCACCCGTGACAGCCAACAACGTTCCTGCAACCACACCGACTCCCCCAATCTTGAGCCCGCGTACCAAATGCTTCTTGGCACCCGCGAGTTTCTTTTTGTTTTTCGAGACCGTGACAACTTGAACGTCATCTTGTAAATCATCCTCCAATTCCTCCAAGCTAACTTGTTGGGCAGCCTCATCCTCATAGGGATTTTCAGCGCTCGACTGCTCCGCTAATTTGAGCAAGCGGTCGGCCATGGCCGCTTCCACTTGCTCGAATTTTCGAGTCGCAAAGGATACCCATGTAGTGTAGTTTTTGGCCTTCCACACACTGTAATCGCTATTGTCGTCGTAGCTCAAAGTCCGTTCAATATCTTGAACGAGCACTGCCACCGCCAACGACTTAAAGGCAAATCGTACCCTCGAATCGTACCCACGCTTACTGGCATTCAACAAGTGTTGAAAGAGCAACCAACAGACACAACGATACCCGGCTCCAGCAGATAGTTTTGGCAAATGATCGGCGAGCTGTTCGTCATATTCTGTCATCCATTCATGTTGCTTGAGATATTGTTGTCGCATCTGTCGTTCCCTGGCTTCCTTGTCACTCTCTCTCTTACTTTTGCCAATGTCATCATCACTGCTACTACTGTTGCCACTGTGGTCGTTGTTTTTATTGTTGTTGGCATACGCATCGTCATTGTTGTTGTTGATGTTGACATCCTCGGCAATAGTAGTAGAAGGAGCCGTAGGATTATTACCAGCGGGTGGTATAATACGCGGTGACTTGAGCGTTTCCAATTGTGGTTTCAATTCTTCATATACAGATTCACTGAGTTCCTTGTCCAATAACAAGTGATCACACGAGGCTTGCAACAATTGATCGGCCACGATAAATCGACGAGCGTAATGTCGTTGCGAGGCGAGCCGTAATTTCTTTTGAGCTCGCGACAATCGTTTCCGCTGTTGCTTTTGATCCATTCGTTTCCGCCCACTATTGGTCAACGCATCCAAATCACCAGTGCTTCCGGCGGCCGACGTCGTGGACAAGGTCAGTGTGGTAGAATCTTTTTCATGGTTGGTTCCATTGCCCGGAGATTCATTTTGGCTGCCCCTTCGAAAGCGCGGTCTCCATCGCCGGCGGGGAGTAGTCGCTACGCTTGAATTTGTATTTGTATCTGCCGTTCCAGCAGTGTTGTTGTCGTTACTGCTACTTGGATTGGTGTCCCCTTCCTTCGTGTTGTCGTTGGCACTTCCTTCTAAATCTTCTTCTTCTTGCTGCTCCAGTTCTGCATTTACTTCCATATTTCGAACATTTCCAATAGCTTGGGCCTCCTCCTCCTCCTCTTCTAAAAACATGGACACTTCATTGGCCGTTCCAGGAATATCCATCACGTCCTCTTCGCTCGTGACCGAATCGCCACGTCGAAGTCCACTTTTTTCCGGCGTTCCAAAGGGTGGGGTAGCACCTCCGCTACCCATAGGTGTTCGTCCGCCTTTTGCAAGCGAAGCAATGGCCATGGCCGCCAAATCTGCCTCTGCTTGATCAATGGCATCATACTTGTACGAAGATGTCAAAATACATGCCAAGCAAGCCTAAGGTTTATTTGCAAAGTCGAAACGAAGAAAAATAAGAAGAAAGAGAAGAATGAGAATCACCGCACTTGGGGAGAAAAACAGCTCCAAAGTTAATGACAACAAATACGCACCAAGAAGGTTTTTCGATCTCCAAAAGACGGCAATTCTGGCTCCTCCTCAGCCGATTCAAGGGACGCAAAATCGGCATCATCTTCGCTGCTTTCCGCCATTTTCTTGTTTTTGAAAATGGTCAATCGCGGTTGTAGAGGGAAGCGAGTACTTCTGTCTCTTATACACATCTGACGCTGCCGACGAATAGAGAGGTG
>ENA-ORBV01015075-ORBV01015075.1-microbial-mat-metagenome-genome-assembly--contig:-NODE-15075-length-11438-cov-3.764281_pt1 | contig 11438 bp, 8 predicted proteins | sample MGYA00237777_ERZ505514 | MGnify/ENA primary metagenome ERZ505514 (study PRJEB26160, sample SAMN06269048) | microbial mat metagenome | isolation source: Oligotrophic lake microbial mat | place...
CGCATAACGCGCGAGCCGCTCGACGCCGAGCTTGCGGCCCAGCTCGTAGAAGTAGACGTCGCACGAGCCCGCCAGCGCGCGCTGGAGATCGACCGTGCCGTGACCACCCTTCTTCCAACAGCGGTAGGTCCGGCGGCCGAGGCGGTAGTAGCCGTTGCAATGGGCCGTATTGGCGGGCGTGATCACCTTCTCTGCGAGACCCGCCGCCGCGACGAAAGCCTTGTAGGTCGAGCCCGGTGGATAGACACCCGCCACTGCCCGGTTGCGCATCGGGTGCCATTCGTCGGCGTTGAGCGCGCGCCAGATCTCACGCGAGATCGACCCGGCGAACGCATTGGCGTCATAGGTCGGCGAGGAGACCATGGCGAGCACGTCGCCGTTGTTCGGATCGAGGGCGACGATCGCGCCCATGCGACGCGGCTGTGCGGGATCGTCCGTCAGGAAGGCGGCCTCCGCGGCCTGCTGGAGATCGAGATCCATCGCCAGCACGACGCGGCCCCCCGGCGTCGGCTCGATCCGATCGAGTTCCTCGATCTCGCGGCCCGCGACGTCGACGATCCGATTCGCGCCGCCGCTGCGGCCCCGGAGGTGGACCTCGTAGGAGGCCTCGATGCCGGTCTTGCCGATCGTCTCGCCGGAGCGGTAGTCGGCAAGATCCTCGCGGGCGAGCTCCGCCGGATCGATCTCCCCGATCGTTCCGAGCAGATGGGAGGCCAGCTCCCCGTACACGTACTCGCGCAGCGGCTTTCCGTAGAACTCGATCCCGGGCAGCGCATAACGATGTTCCGCGACCATCGCGCGCTGCTCGAAGGTCAAATCCTTCGAGAGCGACACCGCCTGGAAACGCCGGCGACCTTTCGGACGTCCCACCTTGTCCGAGATCTCGGTCGGATCGCGGCCCAGGATCGCGCCGAGGACCGAGTACGTCCGCCATGGCTGTTGGATCTCGTTGGGCATCACGTCGACGTGATAGGCGGGGCGGCTCGCGGCGATCGCGCGCCCGTCGCGATCGACGATCATGCCGCGAGGAGCGTCGAGCTGGACGGTGCGGACGTAGTTCGTCTTGGAGCGACTCGCGAGGTACTCCCCCTCGAGGATCTGCAGCTGGAAGAGCCGCCCGATGAAGAGCGTGAAGATCGCGAGCACCACGAAGACGAGCGGCCAGAGTCGGATGTCGCCCGGCCCGTCCCCGCTGTTCGAGAGCCGACCGTGGCCCAGCAGATCGCTCATGGCCGCCCTCTCCCCGAATAACCGAGCGCGAGCCCGCCCCGCCGCGACAGCTCCTCGTCGGCAAATCGGTTCACGATCCACTCGACGATCCCGATGACCGCGCCGGCGCACAGCATGTTCACGAAAGCCTGGGCGACGGCGACGGCGACGCCCTCGACGCCGATCGCCTCCGCGATGAATCCCGAACCGAGCGCCGACCGGAGGCCGGATCCGAGAAAGACCGCGCGGGTCGTGACGATGCCGAAGCCGTAGCCGAGCGAGAGCGTGAAGGTCAGAAGCGCCGTCGGGATGCCCCCCGACAGGTCGAGCTGGCGCGCGGCGATGGCCGCGACCAGATAGGAAACGAGGCGCAAGAGCGCATGCTGCCCGAGCAGCGAGCCGGAGACGGCATCCATTGCGAACCCGAGAATTGCCGACAGGACGAAGCCGGATATGAAGCCCGGCCAGCGCAGCCCGATCCCCACCACGACCAGCCAGGCGAGATCCGGGCACCACGGCGGCGCGAACGCCCGATGATCGATAGCGATGATCGCGTCAATGTCTTCTGGCACAACCGAGCGCAGGGTGATCCCGTCAGGTGTCATGTCAGGCAGGACGGGCGGCGCATCCCCTTCGGAGTAGCCGGTTCCCGCATGTGCCGCAGCACGGCGCAGCGTGATGATATCCTCGCGCGGCGCGAAGCCCAACGGCGCAACCAGCGTCCCGATCCAATCGCGCAGCAGCAGCAGCGCCACCAAGGTCACGCCCGTCGCGCGCAGTGCCGCCGCCGCGTCCAACCACAATGCAGCCAACAATGGCACAGGATCATGCGTGTCATGAAACGACGCAATCCGAATCCAGCAGGTTCCACCGAGCGGTTCGCTGAATGCCAGCACGCCGATCAAATGCGCGCCCATAAACGCCAAGCGGGTGACGCCTTCTTCGCCGTCAAGCCATGTATCGGTCTCTTGCCAGTCGAGATGGACATGCGTATTTTCGTGTCGAAAGAGCAAATCCCGAATCGCCTGTCGATGCCGACGGTGATACGGGAGGATTGAGAGCGCACTGGACGGCGGTTCGCGCCGGGAAAATCTCACCATCGGCTAGGAAGATGCCCTTTCGCCTCGCGCATCCGCAGGCTGTACGGAGTGACAGGAATCTCGATCCACGTCGTCGTTTCCTCATCCAACAGACGAACGTACAAGCGCGGATCGTCCAGATGGGTGAGCTTTTTGGAACTGGTCATGAAGGTCGCCTTACGCGCGACGTAGCGATAATCGAGGATTTGGAACAGCTTCTCACGCGCCCACGGGGTTGAGTTGTCGGTGCCGACATCTTCGAGGAACAGCACATCGATTTCGCAGATGAAGCGAAATAAGACATCGAACGAGATGATCGAGCTGGACGAGAACGACGCGCGCAATCGATCCAACAAGTCCGACGCCGACAGCATACACACCATCAAGCCGCTCGCTTGGATCACCTTTGCCGCCGCCGCCGCCAAGTGCGTCTTGCCGACGCCCGCTTCGCCCTGCAAAAACATCCACATGGCGGGTTCGTGGGCAAACGACCAGGTGGCATCGAGCGCCCTTTTCAAGATTTCGCGCTCTTCGGCTTTTGTATAGAGCGCGGGATCGAAATTGTCGAACGTCATCCGAGTATAGCGCGTCAAGTCGGTGATCTGGTACATCCATTGTTGATGCCGCCCCGTCCGATAATCGGCAACATCAAGGCTGAGATGGTGGACGACGCTTTGATCCAACATCCGGCTGGAAAGGCGCGGCGGAAAATGTTCGGGGATGATGTTGCTGGTGATGATCGTGGGCAAGCGATGGATATAACGATGATTTAAGAGTTGGAACAGCTTTTCCGTGACCCACGTACTCTGATTTTCCACGCCCAAATCGTCCAAGACCAAGAAGGGGATGTTACGCACGCGCTCGAAGACTTCATCGTAGCCCTCGTCGCTGTCCTCTTGATAGGTTCGGCGCAGATGATCGAACAAGTCGGGCGCGGTCACGAACATCAGGGCATGATGCTTGGCGACCACGACGTTGGCAACGCCCGCAGCCAGATGCGTCTTGCCCGTGCCGTTGAAGCCGGTGATCAACAGCCACCCTTCGGGCTTGGCGGCATAGGTGCGCGCGCGCTCGACGGCACTAGCGAGGGTGTTTTTATGTTTTGCGGGCAAGCCCTCGCGTTCGGTCACAAAATTATCCAACGTCTTATCCGCATATGCGGACAAGTTGGCGATGTCGCGCATCTCCGTGATGCGCGTCTGTTCGGCTTGCAACTGGCGCGGACAGCGCAGCATCTTGCCGAAGTTGGGATGCCCATAGGGGACATTGTATTGAATGTAGCCCAACCCGCCGCACATCGTTTGGGCTGCGCCGCACAACGCACACCCACTGACGGGCGTCGCGGCATCGCCGGGCATCACACCCGTATCCAAGAAGCGCCGATATGCCGCTTGACGTTCGCCGTCGTTGCTAGGAATCGAAGATGCTGACGTAGAAGTCGGAGGCGCGCGCCGCGCGCCCGTTGACGGCAGCAGTTTTTTGATTGGTTTCATCGTAGCGATGCCCTTCTTTAGACCGACGCGCCAATACCGCCTCGATAAACCGCCAATGGCGGGCGTTTTTCTCCGCCGCCACGCGGATCGCATCCTCGATCCAGCCGGGCGGATAGTCGCGTTCCGCGTCCTTCAACGCCTCGACGATCAGCGGGGTTAGCGCGCCGATATTCTCTTCATACAATTGAAACACATTTGGGCGTTCTGGCAAGATTTCGACGGGCAATGCGTCGCCGGGATACCACGCGCCCGCCGCGATCTGAGCCAGCGCACGGCGTCCGGGTTCAGCGTTGATGAAATACAACGTCGCCTCTGGGCGATAATCGGCGCGCACGACCGCGCGCAACAGCGCGCCACGCACGCACGCCGCCGCCAGCGCGGTATCGAGCGTGATTTCAATGTCGGCGTTCGGCGCGACGGCGCGCAAGCCCGCGATCAGCCCCACATCGCCCCCGAAGTCGGCGCGCGTCAAATAGCGAAACTGCCCCTCGCGCTGCTGCACCGCATAGAAAGCGAACAGCGTCACCTTCAGTTCCGCCAGATCGTCAATCAGCGGCAGCAAATCGGTGATGAAAGCGGCGGGCAGTTTGATCGTGCGTGGGACGCCCGGCGCGAATCCGGCGAACGTGGTCATAGATCACCCAAATCGTAGCTATTGCGTTCAGCATTTTTGAATTTGGTCAGCCGCTTGTCGAAGAACAACGAGACGACGCCCGTGGGCCCGTTGCGATGTTTCTGGATCAGGATATCGGCGCGATTGGGTTCTTCGCTGGCTTCATTGTAGACGGCATCGCGGTAGAGGAACATCACGACGTCGGCGTCCTGCTCAAGACTGTTACTGATCGTGATGTCGTTGCAAACAAAATTGGCGTGCGGCGGAACGGTCAGATCGTACACATCGGTTTCGCCGTCGGGTTCGATGGACACAATCCCATCCCAGTAGACATCGCTGGTCAGATTTTGTGCATTGAGGCGCGCGCGCGGGACACCAATCTGATCGTCTGTCGTCAGCGTATCGAGCCGTTTCCAGCCCGCTATCGTATAGAATTTGTGGTTCGCCGTCGCCCGAATCGACCGACCTAATTGCGTCGTGAGCTTGTAGACGGGCTTCGTCCCCGTACAAAAAGCGTTCGTGATCGGCATGGATTCGAGCTTCCATGTGTCAAAATTCAACATGAGAACGTTCGTCCCGACCTTGCCGATCAAGTCCCGAATCGGAACGGCATAGCCATCGTCGGGCAAGAACACTTCCGAATCGCCCGCGACACAGCCGGACTCACGTAAATCGCTCAACTGCGGACGCTTATCCTGCCGCTGTTCAACCGCGCGCGAAAGCTGTGCCGCCGTGAACACGGGGACGTTGAGTTCGCGCGCCATCTCTTTCATGGCACGGCTGATATAGCTGATTTCTTGCACACGGTTGTTCTGGAACAAGCCGCCCGCATTCATCAACTGGATGTAATCCACGATGACCAGTTCCAAGCCGAATTCGTGCTGCAAGCGGCGGCATTTGGCGCGCAGTTGCAGCGGCGTCATTGCGGGCGTGTCGTCGATGAAGATGCGCAGTTCGCTCAGGTTGCCAATCGCGGTGACGAACGTCTGCCATTCGTCGTCGGTCAGCTTGCCCAAACGCAGGCGCTGCATATCGATGCCCGTCTCCATCGAGACAAGGCGCTGCACGATCTGTTCCGCGCCCATCTCCATCGAAAAGATGCCGATGCGCGAGCCAAACTTGGCAGCGTTCATGGCGACGGAGAGCAGGAACGAGGTGTTGTGATTGACAATGCCGTTGCCGATGAAGGCATGTCCATCGGGAATCGTCAGATCGTAGCAGGGCTGCATCCCGCTGTCCTCGAGGGTTGCCACACCGTCCCACGCCATGCGATCATCGGACTGCACCGCCACGAAATCGCCCGCGCACAGTTCCCCTAACGGCGTCCAGCAGTTTTCACCAGATGGCGACAGCGTAAGCACCGGATGATTCAACGTCCCCGTCAGGGTAAATCCGGCGCGCGTCGTCAAGCGGCGCGTCAGACGCACGCCGCTGGCATAGAAATAGGCAGTTTGTCGCAGCCCAATCGGTGTTTGAACGCCGATTTGCAGCGGATAATAGACACCGCCTTCGTCGTCTGGGATGCCAGCGGTATGGGTCGGCTTCAGCGACACAATCGGGAGCAAGCCGCGTTCCGTCGGGATCAGCGTGTCGCCGGTCACACATTTTCCCATGCCCGGACGCCCTGCAAAGATCAGCAAGTCCGAATTTTGCAGCCCACCCAACAGCCCATCGAGCGCGATGAAGCTGGTCGGCACGCCCGTCGGCGCATCCGGGTTCTGCATCCGCAGTTCCATTTGCTCGTAGTAGTCGCCCGCCACCAAGCGCAGCGGTTGCAGTTCGCGGCGCAGACTGCGTTCGGTCACGGCGAAAATCGCGCGTTCGGCGCGCGTCGTCACGTCCTCGGTCTCGATCATCTCGTCCAACGCCAGCGCCTTGATCGTGTCCGCCGCTTCCATCAGGCGACGGCGCACGGCGGCGCGCTCGACCAAACGCGCGTAGACCTCCGCGTTGACCGAGGTCGGCGCGTCCGTGATCAACTGCATTAGATAGCCCAAGCCGCCGATATCGTTCAACACGCCCGCCGCGCGCAGTTGTTCTTGCACCGTCACCACATCAATCGGATCGCGGCGCGCGTTGATGCGCTCAATCGCTGCCCAGATATCGCGGTTGCGCGCGATGAAGAAGTCCTCCGCCTTCAAGAACGAGGCGATGCTCACGAAAGCGTCGGCATTGAGCAAGACCGCACCCAAAACCGCTTGTTCGGCTTCTTGGCTGAAAGGGACATTCGTCAACGAACTATTCGTCATGGATGTTTCGCTTTGTAGAGACACAAAACGGCGCGCATGACGCTTGCACGCGCGGTTGGCGTGTCAAAACATCGGGCTGCGCCGTCTAAAAAATTTGGCTCGGTTCGGTTGGGGGCGGCGGCAGCGCTGCCGCCGCCGCGGTTACTTGTCTGAGTCTTCCATGTTGTCCAGATCGAGGGTATCGACAAAATCGGTGAAGGCGCTCAATTTCTCGGTGCCTTCAACCGGGCGCGCAGCTGCTTCGCGCTCGACATCCTCTTCCGGTTGGATCGCGGCACGCTCCATCACCAATTCCGAGACGAAGATCGGCGCTTTCACACGCACGGCGAGGGCAATCGCATCGCTGGGACGCGAGTCGACTTCGACCTGACGCCCATTGATTTCGACAACCACGCGGGCGTAATATACATCGTTGCGTAAATCGCTGATCAAAATTTGGGTGACACGCCCGCCCAATTCGCGGATCGTCGATTTCAGCAAGTCGTGCGTCAGCGGACGCTGTGGCGGCACTTCCTGAAGTTCAATCGTAATCGCGTCCGCTTCGCAGGGTCCGATCCAGATTGGCAGGTAGCGGTCGCTGTTCACGTCTTTCAAGATGACGATCCGGTGCTGCGACATCAAGCTGACGCGAATGCTGTCGATGATCACTTCTATCATGAGTTTGCTCGTACAATCCTAAACCCGCGGCGGTCACGCCTGTTCATATATCCGTCATTATAGCGTCAAAAAGCACATCGGCAACACGAAAGGCACAAACATGCGCCGAATCACCCGATCTATTTTAGCAGTGTGGACTATTTTCGCGCTCCTGCTGCTGTCGGCGTGCGCGTCCGAAACGTTGTTCGCGCCGCAGCCATCGGCACGTTACGCGCGTGGCGAGGTGCTGGCGGAGGTTGATTTCAGCCAACCTACGGACTGGGAAAACTACGCTGATCCGGCGCTCGGCGTCGATTTTCGCGTCGAGGACGACGCCTATCGCGCGCAAATCGACGCCCGCCGACTGCCGCGCGGGGATGCGGATGCCTATGCGACGGGCGTCAACGCCGCCAGCGCGCGAGCGGGCGGCTTCATGTGGACGCTCCATCCCGCGCAGCACAGCAACAGCTTGATTCAGGTCGATACGCTGCCGTATTCGATCTATCGAGACAACGCCTACGGCGTGATGTGCCGGGCGTCGCCGGACGACAACGGCGATGGCTACTACTTCCTGATCAGCGCCGACGGACAGTACACAATCCGACGCGGCTTCAACCGCGAAATCCAGCCCTTGATCGAGTGGACGGCATCGAGCGCAATTCGGCAAGATACCGCGCCCAATCGGCTGCGCGCGCTGTGTTTGGGCGACCGACTGGCGCTGTACATCAACGGACAATTCGTCGCCGAGACGCGCGACTCGCTCTACCGACAAGGCAGCGCGGGGATTGTCGCCGCTGTGCCAGCGGGCGGCGAGCTGGATGTGCAGTTCGATCAGGTGATCATCTGGGCGGCGTCGGATTAGGCGCGTGCCGTTTGTGCGAGGGCGGTGATAGGCTTGAGTGCCTCATCATAGTTGGTGAAGTAGCTCATTTTTTGTTTGATGCGCAAAACCTTCGCTGTCGCGCCAGCGACGTTTTTCAGCAGTTCCGATTTCAAAACCACCGCCACATGCACGCAGTTAGGATGGGCGAGCGGTGTTTGCCGAACCACATTCAGAAAATCTTCTGGCACGGCGAGTTGGAGTTTGGTGCCATCGATAAGCAGGTACTTTTGTCCTTGATCCAAGCCAAGCGACTCGCTTGATAGGCTAATGTCGGCTTTTGTCAGTTCACTATAGCCAATGACAATTACGATGTTGGGCAGGGGGCCCGGTTGAATAGTGTGTGCCAAATCAGCGTCCTCATTGTGACGAGTGAAATTTTCAGGATATTTTCATCATATAGCCAATTGCCTAGAGCAAGATTGAGGCTTTGGCAACATTGGCGTTTAGAATAGAACGCATCGAACGAAAGGATTTGGGCATGACGATTCAACGGCATGATCTGAGCAATGACGATTGGCGCGTCGGCATTCTGCCCGCTACAGGTGCATCCATCGCGTTCGGGCGCGTCCAAAAGAGCGGGGCGTGGGTGGATGTGCTGCGCCCCACTGCTGAAGCCGATTATGGCAATTCGAGCAACAGTGCCAGCTTCATCATGCTGCCGTGGGCGAATCGCATCCGCGACGGCGTGCTGCGTTTGGGCGATCAGTCGTGGCAGTTGGCGACCACCAAAGACGACGGCACGGCGCGACACGGTGCTAGTCGCCACTTCGCATGGAACGTCGTTTCAGCCGACGATCTCCATATCCACATGTCGTTCGACTCGGCAGATTACCCAAACGTCAATTTTCCGCTCCATTTCACCGCATCCGCCGAATACCGCCTCGAAGGTCTCGATTTCATCTGGCGCTTGTCGATCACCAACGCGGATGCACAAGCGTTCCCATGCGGCTTCGGGCATCATCCGTATTTCGTGCGGAATCGCGCGCACGAGCCGGAAATCCTGATCCCATGCGACCTCGAATACCGGATGGAAAAGGCGATGCCATCCGATCCGCCCGTTCCCGTCTCGCCGCGCTTGGATTTCCGCCAGTGGCGCGCGCTCGATAACAACATCTTGGACGATCTGCTGACCGGACGACAGCGAAACACCGCTGTGGGGCTGCGCTTCCCGGATACGGGCGTCGAACTCTCGATGCACGCCGACGACATTTTCAAGCACGTTATCGCCTTCGCGCCAGATCACCCTGATTTGCCAGCGTACTTCGCGCTCGAACCGCAGACGAACGCCAATGACGGCTTCAATCTCCATGCGCGCGGGATCGACACCGCTGGCGTGATCGTGTTGCAGCCGGGCGCGACGGCGGCGGGGGATGTGGTGTTACGGATCGAAACGAGTAGTGTGGAGAAAAAAGAGTAGCGCAAAGGCGCAACGACGCGAAGGCGCAAAGGCGCAAAGGAAAAAATGTTCTCTGCGCCTCTAGGCTGAAACTCTTTCGGTTTCTCTCCTACCTTGAAAAGGATCAACCGATGTGCGGTATCTGTGGGGTATTGAATCTGGACGGGTCGCCCGTCGATCCTGATGTGGTGTTGCGCATGAACAATATGCTGATCCATCGGGGACCCGATCAGGGCGCGGTCTTTGTGGACGGCAATATCGGCTTAGGCAATCGGCGCTTGGCGATCCTCGACACGTCGGACGCTGGATCGCTGCCGATGACCGACGGTGAACTGACGATTGCGTTCAACGGCGAAATCTACAACCATCAGGACATTCGCCGCGAATTAGAGGGGCGCGGCGTCCGTGACTGGCACACGACGGGCGACACCGAGACGATCCTCAAGGGCTACCGCGAATACGACGGCGATATCGACCGCGTGCTGAACCGTTTACGCGGCATGTTCGCGTTCGCGCTGTGGGACGGCGCGCGGCGGCGGCTGGTGCTGGCGCGGGATCGCATGGGGGAGAAGCCGCTGTATTTCTATCGAGATAACGAAAAGATCGTGTTTGCCAGCGAAATCAAAGCGATTTTGGCGCACCCGACCATGCGACGGTCGTCTGCGCTCGATGCCAATTCGTTGATGAGCAAAATCCTCGCCCATTATCTATGCGACGGTTATCTGATGAGCTACACGCCATTGCTCGGCATTTTTGCGCTGCAACCGGGTATGTATATCGATGTGCCGCTCGACTCGTTCACGTTCGATCCGCTGACCTTCAACAAGTTATATTACACCCCGCCGAAACCAATAGCCGACGCGCCTATCACGCCTGCGCAAGAAGCCGACTGGCGCGCTCAAGTCCTCGACACCCTGTCGGACGGTGTACGCGGCTGTTTGCTGTCCGATGTGCCGTTGGGCGCGTTCCTCTCCGGCGGATTGGACAGCAGTTTGATCGTCGCGCTGATGCGCAAGCACTCCAATTCCACCATCAAGACGTTCAGCATCGGTTTTTCGGGCGATGCGAGCTTCGATGAGACGGCACACGCCAAGCGCGTCGCGGAGCATCTCGGTACCGAACACACAGCATTCACCGTCGAACCTCAAGCCCTCGATTTACTGCCCAAATTAGTTTGGCATTACGATCAGCCGTTCGCAGACAGCAGCGCGATTCCAACGTATCTGGTGAGCAAGCTGACGCGCGAACACGTCACCGTCGCGCTGACGGGCGATGGCGGCGACGAATTGTTTGTCGGTTACGAACGTTTCTACGCGGCGGCGCTGGCGCTCAAGATGCAAAAGCTCGTCCCACGCGCGGCGTGGAAGATCGCCCATGCGGCGCTGTCCGCTGTGCCGGAGGGAACAGGCTATTACAACGCGATCAAGCGCGCGCGGCGCTTTGTGGCAGGCGCGGCACAGCCCATCGGCGCAGCGTACCAAGACTGGATCAGCGTATTCAGCCGCGATCTGTGCGCCGAATTGACCGATCAACGCGCCGCGATCCGCCCGCTAGAATTGCGCGATCTAGCGGATATCGTCGCGTATAATATACAGACGTATTTGCCCGGCGATCTGCTCGTCAAGACGGATCGATCCAGCATGGCGGCGTCGCTCGAAGCGCGCGCGCCGTTCCTGGATCATCGGCTGGTCGAACTGGCGGCGCGGATTCCCATGAATCTCAAGCTGAAGGGCAGCACAACCAAATACATCCTGAAACAAGCGGCGCGCGGACTTTTGCCCGACGATATCATCGACCGCCCAAAGCATGGCTTCGGCGTGCCGATGGGGACGTGGCTGCGCAAGGATATTCGTCCGGCGCGCGATATCCTGCTCAGTCCC
>ENA-ORBV01015076-ORBV01015076.1-microbial-mat-metagenome-genome-assembly--contig:-NODE-15076-length-11437-cov-4.458187_pt1 | contig 11437 bp, 6 predicted proteins | sample MGYA00237777_ERZ505514 | MGnify/ENA primary metagenome ERZ505514 (study PRJEB26160, sample SAMN06269048) | microbial mat metagenome | isolation source: Oligotrophic lake microbial mat | place...
ATCGCGCTCTCCGCGTTGGGCCATCCACTCCCTCAAGGCGCTGACGGCCAATTCTCGGGCCAAAATGACACAGGTCGGCAGTGCCACAATGGCCCCGTGTCGTCCCGCCAATAAAATGAGGGCCGTGGATACCATGAGTTTGTCGGCGACGGGATCCAAAAAGGCACCAAAGGCCGTACTGACATCCCATCGCCGTGCCAAATAGCCATCCAAATAATCGGTAAAACTGGCAAAGGCAAACAAACTGCCGCATGCAATGTGCTTGCCAGGAGCGTAAAAGAGAGCACACAAGGCGGGAATGGCCAAACAACGCAGATAGGTCAAGTAATCGGGAAGTCGATGATAGGGAAAATGAGGAAAGCTTCGACGGACCGGTCCTGGAGGCGTACTTTTGGGGCCTTGTACGAGTGGAGAAGTTGTAGAGGAGGGTGGTACAGCATCCTCTGACGGCGGCGGCGGCGTTGGTTGTTGTGCTCCCCAGGCTTCGGTGGTCCCTTGTTCTTCATCATTGTTGTAGTAGTTGTTGTTGTCGCTACCTCCACGAATCATCATGGTCGATTGATTATTTTTGGACGAAACACGAGTATTCCCACTGAAACGCTTCATAATGGTGGGTTGAATTTTGTTGGGTAGGGGTAAAAACAAAGCTTCCGACGAGGACGGTTGTAGAGTGGCGGCCAAACTCAATGCTACCAACAACACAATGGTGCGAGGAACCGAAATCAAAAGGATCATAACTACTACTTCTGTACTGTATTTATATTGTATCGTTGTGTCGATTTGCAGCTGAATTCCCAACCTTTTTTATTCAGTGCTTGTTGCTGGCGAATAATAAGTATAGGAATCAAGTCAAGTCAAATCAAATCAATAGCTCTTTTGTATACTATTACCCAAATGGCTAGTGCTACCTGGAGTAATGATGTTGCTGTGGTCGGTCGTTGGTGTGGTGCACCAACTTCATGGTGATGGTGTCATTGATGATGATTGGATTGCTTGATTGCTTGATGTTGCGGATATTGTGGGAGGGAGGAAAAATGCATAGCACAAATGACGCTAGGGCTTGGGATATACGCAAGCTCATAACCAATTACCCAAGGCTTGGGACCCACACAAGCTCAAAAATAAACCTTGCAGAAAACAATTCCTGTTGGCACTCTTGCTTGTCACAATTGCAAGATCAGTGCTAGCACCTCCCAAGGGTAAAATAAAGTGGGCGGATGGAAATAACAAATGACAGACGGGAATGTGAAATTGTGACACACCAATGAACAAACACCGCTCATGAAGAACTTCATGCAAATGTCAGTGTCATTGTTTCTTGTCTTTTTTGGCCATGACTGGCCATCTCTGGTAAATGAGAAGGAAGATCAGCTGTTCAGTTGCAGAGAGTCTTGGGAGCAATTGTGGAATTGCTTAGAGGAGTGAATTGCACATGAAATGTCTTTGCCAGCTGAGATTTTTCAATTTGATTTTACTATGAGAGAGGATTTTGTTGGGAGCAAGTGTGAGAAGAAAGAAGGGAGATGACATCATTATTTTCAATGACGTTTATGACGCAGATATGACGTGATTAGGTGAAAAGGAAACCGAATTCCTTGCTTTTTAGGAACACATCACACATGCGTAATTCGAAGCGGTCAAAGCGAACACGACAGCATGAGAACCAACGCCAACAACATGGTTGGATCAATATCATACTGATGGTTGTACCGTAAGATACCTAAAATTAGCGTTCATCTGCCAGCAGATACGTAGCCAAAAACCGAGGTAGCCAATACTTTTCCACTCCAATCTTCTTCTTTTTTGACGCCATTTTCCATCACTTTTTGGCCCAACCCTTCAGTATTCGAACCGTGCCGAAAAAACCAAAACCATGAGACTCAGCATCCCCGCCATCATTTTTGCCGTCTTGCCGGTCGCCAGTGCCTTTGTGGTACCACAACATGGCCGCACGGCGCTTCACTCTGTTGGCGTCAAGGTTGCTCCTCCGCCAACAACTCCATCCTCATCGATCGTCCTTCAAGCCACGGCCACGGCGTCTGCCCCCAAAACGTCGGCTCTGACAGGTGGCGCAGTCTTTGATAAAATCAAGAGCACCTTTCCCGATGCCATGACCAACGAGGAATTGATGGAATTCATGACCTCCACGCTTCGTGCGAATGGGTATGACGAACGCAAGACCTTGATTGCTACCTCCCTTTGTTGTGATGAAGTCAACCGACCCTTGGAAACCGAGTTATCGGCTGTCTTTGACACAAATTTCAACATGGGAGGCTTGGCTGGTTTTCCATTTGGAGGGGCTACTTCCTTTGGAGCCATGGCGGCCCATATTCCTGATGGAGGCTCCTGCGCGGTCATTTATGGACCTCATGTCGGTGTGGATTCCAAGGGAAATATTGGAACCGTCGAACGTCGTGGTCGCAAGAATGGAGGAGCCTGTTGTGGATCCGCCGTGGCCGCCAGTGGGTATGTGGCGGGAGTCTTGGCGGGAGAACCCAAAGCCTCCTTGCCAACCTCGCCACTTGATGCGCAACAGTATTTCGTCGGAAGCATGTTGATGCCCTATGCCGAACGTCTCGATGCTGCCGAAAATACCATGAAAGAATTGCCCTATGCACTCTATGACGCCCAAACCGATTTGATGAAGCGCATCTTGGCGCAATCGGGGAGTGCCGTGGCCGGAGATGGAACCACGGCCGTGCTGGGTGGAATTCAGATTAATACCCCTCCTGGGTTCACCGATTATTTCCTTCCCCTCAGTTTTGACTTGTACAACAGTGAAGGAAAAATGGTCAAAAAACTCTTGAAAACAGATATCAAACCCTTCCCCAAGATTGAAGACACCTTCCCCGGCGCACTCACGAATGAACAGTTGGTCGATAAGCTCACGGCGGCTCTCAAGGCAAAGGGATACGATGATGGCAAGACCCTTGTCGCGACTTCGTTGTGCTGCGATGAAGTGAATCGTCCTTTGGAAACCGAACTGTCTGAGGCCTTTGATACCAACTTCAACATGGGTGGTCTCGCTGGATTCCCCTTTGGTGGAGCTACCAGTTTCGGTGCCATGGCCTCTCACATCCCAGATGGCGGTGACTGTGTCGTGGTCTATGGCCCACATGTGGGAGTTGACTCCACGGGAGCTGTAGGAACGGTGGAGAGAAGAGGACGTAAAAATGGTGGAGCTTGCTGTGGGTCGGCGGTGGCTGCGTCTGGTTATGTCGGTAGTGTTTTCTCTGGGAGTGCCGAGGAAGCAACTCTCCCCGACGATCCATTGGATGCTCAGCAATTCTTTGTCGGATCCATGCTCATGCCATACGCAGAGAGGTTGGAAAAGGCAGATGCCAAGATGGTGGAGCTTCCCTATGCCTTGTATGATGCACAGACTAGTCTCATGGGTCAGATTGTGGAAAAGTCGGCTGGAGCTGTTGGAGGGGGTGGCCGAATTGCTGTTTTGGGAGGCATTCAAGTGAACACTCCTCCTGGATTCACGGACTACTACCTCCCCATTAGTTTCGACCTGTACAACAACAAGGGCAAGCTCATCGAAAAGATTGATCTTTAAAGGATATATTCTCATTGGAATGCAAGGGCCGCCAAGTGCGTACGTATGTGGACGATGAATAGAATCATACTTTTTGAACGCTACAGAAGCTGCAATTTGAAGTCACACCGTTTTAAAACACTATTTGAAAGTACATTATTTTATTGCTGCAGCATCTATCTTGTTACCGCGTCGCTTTTTTTACTAAGAGATGCTGCCTGAACCAAGACAGAATTGACAGTCACAAACGGGAAGCGAACGACGTTCCGTTCCATTTAGATTCGAAAGAAACAGTTCCTCTACCGTGCCTGATGATTCAAATCCCGTCTCAAAATCTCGAGACAGATTTGCCATGGCTCCATCCTTTCTTGACGTACCGCGATCTTCCAACGTAGACCTCGCGCTGATCAAATTTGTTTCCGTCTCAATTGCCCCGCAAATGGCCAAGCCTTAGTCCAGGTCGCATCATGGCATCCTGATCTTTTTCAAGGAGGATGAGACTGAATCAACCTCTTGACTGCAGTGGCAGGTGTACCATGGATTCGGAGTGCAGCGTCTGTCTCGTTGACCCCTATGGGAACCAATCGAAGGAGACACACAGAGCCAGCTATCGTCAGCACTCACTGCGGCCACCCAAATGGCTTCCTACTTGTCTTGGACGGGGAGACTTAAAAATGCTAGTGTTGTAGGGCCTTGGTTTCCCCGGTCGCATCACACGTGGGACTCTTTGACTCTTGAATTATACTAGCTAGGTATAGTAGGTGTCTCCGTCGAGACTTGCCATCTCGCAGTATTAGGTATGTACTGTAGGTAAGGATCGCCTTCGCGTGGCTTACAATGTCCTTTTTTTCCCAAAGTGGGAATTTCGGGTCTCCTTCCAAGGGGTAGTATTTGAAAATGGATTCACCCGGGCGATGAAAATTCCAATCATGCGAAAAAATGAGGAAACACAAGATGGAATCCCGAATCAACACTCATCGGTGTTGCTGGCAGCACCATTCATGCAGCGACAACCTCCAGTAATATTCAAAAGAGATACTGTACACGAGGACGAACACATGACAAGTTGACCCGCCTGTCGAAAAGGGAGAGTACTAACTACTGATATTACCAGCTATACGTAGCAAATTAGGAGTAGTGGTAGTATGGAGAGATACTAATAAGAATGAAGAATGTCTTGTTTGTCTTTTGGGCGTCGCTACTTTCTCCGTGGGACAGTGGGAAGCATAGCAGTTCTGGTGTTGATTTCCGTCATACGATTTTCGGGTATCCCGTATGGGGCAACATCAACCGACGCCGTCATGGACCAGCAGCACGATGAACTTTTGGATGTACCGAAGAATAAAAACAGCAACAATAATGTTGCTACTACAAATATCAGCAACGGCAACAACGCCTCTTCGACAAATACTAAGGTATATGTGCCACCCGTCAACCTAAAACTCCCTCCCAAACAACCGTGGATCCCTCCTCCAACGCCACTTGGCTATGCTTATTGTGATCGGAATTCGACACATCCCGACTGCTGTAATGAAAAGCACTGCCAGTTGATTCGGAAATCCACCATTTATTCGGCATGCTGCCATCATGTGTTGCCGCCATCCACCACCACAATCCATGATAATAATAACAATCATAATAATATCAGTGGCGATACAAAGCAACATCCAAGACGATTTTTGGTACGACGGTGGCAAAATCCTCCTCCCCGCCACCCAACCTTATTTCCCCTGTTGATCACTGCCACACCACGCAGTGGCACGGTCTTTATCAAGGAACTGCTCGAGCAATTGGGCGTACAAGTCGTCAATGATTGGCATAATCCATGGAAAGATGGCATGGTATCTTGGATGCACATTGTGAATGTAAATGACAACGGCAAAAGTGGTAGTGGCGGCGGTTATTTTGGACCCACGAATCTTCGGCAGAGTTTGTTTTGGGCGGGATGGCATTTACTCCGGGATCCGCTCAAGGCACTCACGAGTTTGGCCTTTACCGAGCCCATCGGTTTTGATGACAACAATTCAACTGAAAGTAATGGACGAAATAACATGGTATTCTTTTTGAATCAACACATTGCACTCACACCCAAGCCGACGGTCTACGAGTTACTGCAACGTCAACGACAAGCACCGGAATCGCGACCGGAATCGCGAAAACTGCTACAAGAAACTTTCGATGTTGGCAACAGGACTGCCATGCTATTACCACCACCACCACTACCAGCAGCAGAAAATCGTACTTTACAAGAAGATGAAGAAGATGATGAATTGGAACAAGATTTTTTACTCTACCGCGGCTTGGAATTTTACCTCCAATGGCATGCCTTGATTGCCTTCCTCAAATTGCCACGCTTCCAATTGGAACAATTGACGGTGCAACACGACCTTACGATATTGGATGCCATTTTGGAAAGCATGGGAAAACCACGTCTTGACCAGGAAGCCCAAGCCAAGGCTAGGACCATTCTAGCCAATGCGGCCAAACCAAAGCAACAACAAGGCCGACAACGTGGACTTGCCACGAAACAAGAAAGTGAAGCATACGCCAGTACCAACAGTCGACGCCATCGAGCAACCGTTACATGGAAGGAACTTTGTGCTGTCAGTGTTCAGATGACAATCTCGTTTTTGGAAAGGAGTCATGCTTTTGGATATTACTTGGAGATACAAAATGTCTGCCAACAACTGCCATGACAAAAGGTACATTACTAAAGCAAGCGAGCCAAAACATGGTCGATCAACTTGCAGCTGCATCTTGGAATCCATGTATGTTTTCTATACAGACTTGTAGCTACATAGATAATAGATATTGCTATGTACTCTTCATGAAATGTTAGGGATTCCCGGCTTTGTCTTCGGTTCCTTTTCCTACGCACGACTCGAAGCCGATCGCGCCAGGGGACCCATCAAATCTAACTATCCAACTGACCCGTCTAATAAACATCAACATGTTGGCGCACCTCTTGTACAAGATACTATCGAGTAGTTATTGCAGGACAAGATGAGCCCTACTGGAACAGTACAATTAGACCACGACCTGCAAGCTACCACCGTGGTACCGTACTGTACCATTCGTCTTTTGCAGCTAGATAGTATAGAAATCAATATCCAGCTTGTAGGTCCTATGTCCTAGGAAACAGCTTCCCAGACCAACATTAACGGTCTCTCAACAGTCTCTACTGGGACAACAACAAACTTCTAGCTAGTTGTCGCCGTCAAGATGCCAGCAACCACAAGAGGCTGCAAGGGAGCATGTGCTTTTGGCGGCCATGGCCGACGACGACGGCTTGTTGTACCATACTTCATGAGTGTGGTGGTGGTGCTGTTGGGCATCTTTCAAGTGCCACCCCCCGTGCATGGACTTGATCATACTACTACTACTACAGGAGGCGAGACACGCAAAAAACGACAACCACGCAGGCTACAAACACAAGGGGGCTACGAACAGGCCTTTCAACTACCCAAATGGGGTGGTGGTACACGGGCAAACAACGACCAACCAAAAGAGTACGATTACCAACCCCGCTTTGAGACACTCCAAGATTATTATAATGTGGATGTCAGAAGTGATCGCGCCGACCATGGATTTAGAGAACAATCTCCAACGGATCCGACTGCCAACACCAACTACAAGTACCGGCATGGGAAAATGGTGCAGACACAAACACGGTCTCATGAAGTGAGTGGACCGTTCTACTATTCCTCGGCGAGAGCCACGGTCCCTCTTCCATACGACTCATCGTGCAAGTCAAGCAGCAAGAGCAAATCCAGTAAAAGCAAATCCAGTAAATCAAAGAGTAAGAGCAAAAGCAAGGGGAAGAGCAAGGGAAAGGGAGCCTCGTGCCAAGACAGCAACATGCTTGCCAGTGACAGCACCGACATGAACGACAATGCTGCTCTGCCGCCACCCCAAGAAATTGCTTGCAATACCACTATCGTGGAATACAATTCATCGGTTATGGCGACCTTCAATGGCCAACCAGAACGCCTCACGGGCAATGAAATGCGAGTCCTCGAAGACGCCTTTCAAGGCGTCTACAATGAGATGACGTATGCGAATTGTGATAAATACTTTCGTACCATCCAAGCCGTGACATTGACCGTCCCAAACACAAATCGTCCACGACGAGGCCTCCAGCAGCAAGGTGATGATGATCGGAGAGAAGACGACAGCTTGCCTGCTGCGTTCAACGCCAAAGTAGGGACTACTGACTACCCTATCACAGAGTCTTCCACCTTTCTTCTTTTCGATGACGCCTCGAGGAGACGGGAATTATTATGGAATATACCCCATGCAGGCAACGATCGAGTTGGCGCTAACACCGCTAAAGGCAGTAGACACACAAGAAGAAATCAGGAATTATCCCCAGCTTCCTCCTCCTCCTCCGACATGGGTCTTTGCCTATGTCCTATTCCACCTGACCAAATATCCGGCCCATTGCAGCAGGATGATTTGGAACCAAATGCACCCACCATTGATGAGTTTCTACGGTCCTTCAATCTAGAAATTGAGCGATTGGTAGACGAAGGGATCATTGTCAATATTGATTCCATAGGAGCCTTGGAGGAGCAACAGCAAGAGAGTGGTGAAATGGCATCGGATGATTCACCGACAGAAATCGCCGAGGATGCAACATCCCCTCCAACAGAAGATGGAACTGATATGTTTTTTTTGCTGCCTGAAACAGAGCCACTGGCGAATGCTTCAGACGTTGGAGAAGTTGTACCATCGGTCACACGAAGACCGATCCCAGGCAGAACTGGGCAGCACCAGAAAGAAAAACAACCACCAACTCGCAAGAACAAACCATCTGCCTCGGCAGTTGCAGGGGCAGGGATTCTGATCCTTTTGCTGGCGGGAGGATATGGATTTGTTCTGATTTGGTCCCTTTTTACCAAGCACAAGGCTATCCAAATGGCGGAAAATGATATTCGGAGCTTGACCAAGAACCCATATGATTGTTATTTAAAATAAATGCCATTTATTAATATAAATCCTGTAATCACCCCTCCTTTTTCTAAATGGATTAATTCACGAAATGTTCCAGCGTTTTCGAGACTGCAATGCCGGGAGCAATAATGAAACGAGGGGGGTGCACGGCACAAAATGCGACAAGACCATTTCCTAAAAGGCATTGTCGGCGGCATATTTCTCCCAGTCGAAGTCGGCGGCGGACTCGGAGGCGCGGGCGACCGTGATGTTAGTCAGCCCGGGCCTCCCTGTGCGTAGATTCACAATCTTATCGTGAGCGGCAGTATATGTCTCCCAGTCAAAGAAATCGTCGCAGTGCATTTCGTCGATGTTTGAGGAGGTCGTTCTGTTATTGAAGCGGACAAATGCTTGCAGCCTTGCGTCCACAGACTCTGGCATCGTCATTTCTACAAGAGGCAATTTGGCGGCACAATTCTTCATGTAACCCACACTTGGCTTGCATCGGTCAAATATCAGTTGAGAGTCAACCATTGGTGCACCGTGGATGTAAAAATGTGCACCATTGTGTCGAAAGTTGCATTTCGAGAATTTCCGGTTGGCTCGACCTGGTACAGTAAGAGCTTGTTGTCGTTCTTGTGAAATTTAGAGCTTGTGGAAGCAGACAGAATCGAAGGACCGAACAAGAAGGTCCAAGGCATCTTCTTCTACAGGCAATATGGGCAACAAATCCAAGGCATATCCTTCTACAGGCAATATGGGCAACCAATCCATGCTTGTAGTCGACCAATACATGCTTGTAGTCGACCCGGGCCGGACCACCCCTGAAAGGATCTTGATCAAGGCACACAGAGGCTCCACAATACCCATACACGTGCTCGTATAAAGCATGAGCCTGGCTTTTTTTACGCCATCACCGTCTTTCCTGCTGATGTCAATTTTCACGGTTCCTTGAAAGCCAAGCAGCTTGCAGAAGAAGAGTTCGAAATCACGGGTCGTGGCTTTAGGGACACAGTCACCTGAAAAAGTGTTCTGGACAAAGAAGCAGGAATGCTCGACCTTTCTTGACAATTTTTTGACAACAAGCACGCGGGGTCCGATCTTGAAAGTTCCAGCGAGGGACTGTGTAATCCGTCCCTTGGCATGGTCAAAATCTGCATACTTGAACGCTTCCGGCGCTTGCTCGATCCCGAGGGAGCTGCCATGATCGGACTTGTACATGTCCAACGTTTTTTGGAGGCACAGACTGACGCGATTCAATGACATGGTGAAGATGCGAAAGCTAAGGCGATCGCCGGAATAGGAGACGATCCGAAATATATTGCCATTCACCTTGTTTTCTACCAAGAGGTTTGTGTGTATGCCTTCTGGTCAAAACCGCCAATCAAAATTGTCGTTGTCCTCTTCGTTGTCATTGTCGTTTTCGTTGTTGGCGAGCGCCGCTTCCTTTTGCTCCTCGTCGTCCAAGGTATCAGTAACAACAACACACCCCGAAGGCTTGGGATCCCTTTCGGGGAAATACTCGAAGCATCCATCATATCTTGTTTTCCGTTTGCATTTCGATGAACTCAGAGAAACATAGCCGCTGATAGTGTGGCAATCTCGGGAACTGAAAAAATCCTCCCTAAATTGTTTGCAGTTAGAATAATAATTCGTGCTGAGGATGGTGTAGACCCATATGTATCTGAAACGGTGTGAGACCGTCCATTTTTGGCTGTGTGTTGTTGTGGTGAATGACACGGCCGCAAACATCCAAGTAGGAAAAGACGGCAACGAACAAGACAGAACTGATCCGAAGCTGTACGTCGGTCGGTCGTGTGGTCAGTGGGTTGGTCGTGTGATGGCTCTAGCGTCGTCGCTCGCTTCTAGATCTCCAATCTCGCGTCTGTGGACCCGTCCTTGTAGTAGCTATTGTAGCGCTGACCGAGTCAGTCAGTCGTGTCACCGTTGTGTGGTTGTCGGTCTTCTCCGAACGATCCCTTGCCGAAACTACTGTAGATAGTACAGTATCCCTTCCCTTTGTCGTCCATGCAATAATACTACAACGTAGTGTCCCTTTTTGAGAGCTGCTAGCTACCAGCCGTCAATTGTTTTGGCCCTTCAAGAGACGGAAAAACAAAACCACGGACGACATGAATTTGATGGATGGATTCAGCGTTGTGATGCGATGTCGTCTCTGAAAATCCAGCCTGCAGGTGAAGCTTCTCATCGATGCCAAAGCAGGGGGCGTGGAAATTCCGCATTCCCTCCATAGATTACGTCCCACATCTGACCCCATTTTTTGAATATGCAGTTTTGCGCAACTGTGCGACGGATGGAAATGGGGACGCCCCGCTCATGGTCATCGATCGTACTTTGCGCGAAAGGAAATAAAGATTCATATCTCTGATTTGTTTCACAAACAACTATTAGCTAGCTAGCTAGCTAGGGCGGCACCCACCAGCTGTGGGTATTGCACTATCAGCTATCAGGTATCTTTTAGTTCTCACCGTCTTTGTCACATAACGAAAAGTATTCCAAATACTACTACAAAGTAGCTAGCTAGCAAACTACGCCATTCCAGTGGCTATAATAATAATAGTGTAGTAGCTTTCTTTCTTCTAAAATCTACATTTTGGAAGAAGAAAAAAGCATGCAGCGTTTGGTTGGTTTCACCGTGACAGCATTCGCGTTGCTGCTCCTTGTAGTAGTCACATTTTCTAACGAATACTCAAACCACGTGGTAACGGTAGAAGAAGAAAAAGAAGAACTTGCCAGCTTGGATTCATCCTCCGATTCCGTCAACAACAACCGCAATCCACACAACAGGAATCCCAAAGAAGAGGACGCTGATGAAGAATCCCGCTCCTACGTTCGCCGCCATCATCATCATCATCACCGAGTGCTGACCGATACCTCTGCTTTCTTTCAAGCTGCCGACAACAACGCCGACAACGCAAATATGGATAGGGACAACACTACAAC
>ENA-ORBV01015077-ORBV01015077.1-microbial-mat-metagenome-genome-assembly--contig:-NODE-15077-length-11436-cov-5.675412_pt1 | contig 11436 bp, 5 predicted proteins | sample MGYA00237777_ERZ505514 | MGnify/ENA primary metagenome ERZ505514 (study PRJEB26160, sample SAMN06269048) | microbial mat metagenome | isolation source: Oligotrophic lake microbial mat | place...
ATCAACTTTGTGCTTAGAAGTACTAGTACTCCAAATAATTTTTGATCCACAACAATGACAACAACAGCAACGACGAGGGCGGCAGCAAACACTCGCCGGCACGAACAACAGCAACAACAGCAAGCCGAAAATGAAAAATCGTCCTCCTCTCTGTCCTCGTGTATGGAGTGTCTCAAAATGTGTTGTGAGGATCCCAAACCGGTAGGACAATATAATGGAATTGTCATTCCGGAACGAAGCGACATGGAAGCTCCCAAATGCTACGAGATGCGATGCCCTCAAGATAACAAATTCAAAGGGGAAGAAAAAGAATTGCCAAAGCTTCCCGAAGGATACCCCAAATCCTACCTCATGAGGGGATCCATGTACTAATGAAGCGGCGTGGGGATTTCTGGAAACAGGACAAATTAAGGAAGGCAAGACTGAAATGTACTGTAGAGAATAAGAGCTACCTCTCTCTCTGCTACACAGTACGCTAAACAGAAGCAATGGCTGTGTCAGACGCACTTGTGCCATTTTTCTGACAAACGAAAAGCCTTGCTCGCTTCTTGCTTTGGCCCAGGACAGTGGAATTCGTTTCTCTCCCAAATTATTGTATCGATGATCTCTGTGTACTTAAAAGCACAAGCTAGATCTAATGATTGGGTGAGGCTAATTATTCTATTATGGACAGCTTGGGTGATATCCCTGCTTCTTAGCTCTGCTGACAGTAAAAGGGTCAGCCCCGGGATGGTGATGGAGGTTTTTTGCTCAGAAAAAGTCAACGAGACTGTCTCTCGGCTCCTTTTTGTGTGGGAAACATTCGAGGGCACAATTATCGTGCGTTGGATGGGATTTACAAGGTACAGTAGCAGTGGAGCAAAGTAGGCGGCCATCTAGAGAAAAGAAAAGAATAAAATCACCAACGGCACAACAATCACCTGTCTAATCATCTACAGATATCGTAAACCTACGATATACTTGTTGCCTTGTGTCAGGCTGGCATACGTGAAAACATCCTTATAGACACCTCGAATGACTGATTTGAACATTCAAGCATCCTTTCGTTGTGCAATTACTTTACTACTGTCGGTACAATAGATCTGGCTCTCGCTATTGTGATCTCCAAGTCCAGCTTCTTTTCGATCCGACAGCTTTATCTCTACTAGACTAGTCTCTGTTGCTACCTGTACAGCCAAGACTCTATCTTGCTAGCTAGTGGCAGCAGAAAGACAAATTGAACTGTGTCAAGCTTCCACAGTATCTACTCGCCCAACGCACACGTATTCCTTCTATTTTTAAGTCTGACGTCACACCACGGTCTCGAATTCGAAGAACGGGGAGCTTTTGGCACCGACCATGGCGGTCATGTTGTCAGATCACAAGTTTTTGCGGAGACAGACTATTAGTGGAGGCGACTCAATATAGTTTATTTATCAGATAAAGATAGAAATTTGGCTTTGGGTGTCATCACAGAACGAAACCAGTATTAGCAATTCCAATAATTATTTTCTGGAAGCAGCCTTTCGAGACGTTCCCTACTGTACTTGGAAAATCGACATATTTGATTGTCGGAATTTCTGCGGAAGTTTCCGCCCAAGAACTCTGTTATACATACCAATACACTCCCAATACTTACTTTTTGGTCCTTGCCAAAGAGTGGCGTGATAATATCAATTTTAATCATCAAACGAATTCACACGAAAGCAACAAAAGCAACAATCAAGCAAATCAATCAATCATCATGTTTGAAAGTATGGACTTTGCGAGCCTGCTCCCGACAAGGCAATCGACGGAGGAACGTCAAGCCGAACCACCCGAAGAGGACATGTGTGGGTTGTTACCAACTTTGACGTGGACAGAACGTCTAATAGGATGTGGGGCTTGTGTTGTTGCCGGTTATCTATTGGGATTTGGCTCCCTTTTTCGAGTCAAGGAGCTGATTGTGGGAAATCCATGTAAGTTATAGCACAATTGAAATATTGAATAGCACCCCTAACTGTGATGCATGAATCGACTCGAAAAGAATGAATTTCACCTCGAAACTGACTGACCTTTTTGTTCATTGCAACTCCCCACCTTAGTACCGTTTGTGCTGAATGCTACCGTCGGAAATATCATTGCTCTTTGTGGCAGTTGCTTTTTGAGTGGCCCGACGGCCCAAATAGGAAGAATGTGGTCCGAAACAAGGAGAAATGCCACAATCATGTATCTCGGGTCTCTCTTCTTGACCTTGTTCGTTGCCTTTGTGCCGGGTATTCCGGGGCCGAAAGGAATGTATCTCTTGGTCCTCATGATCTTTCAATATATCAGCATTACGTGGTACACTTTGTCGTACATACCGTACGCACGAGAAACTGTCTTGGGATTTTTGCAACGTCGGATCAATAGCTGGTCGGGAGACGAGTAAATAATAGCTGGCAGTCAGTCTTTGGGGTTCGCAGGAACACAGCAATTTACTTTTCAACTGTTATGTTCTTTTTCGGCATACACACATCAATAGCAAACCCACTGATGGAACCAAACGTATTTGTATCAACAAGGTTGTCACTTTGCCGCCAAAAGGAAGTCTCTACCTACAACAACATTCACCACTGAGGAACACCTCCTATTGTAGCTATCAGATGGCTTTTATGGCTACAAAAAGTTCATGTTACTATAACAATGCAATCATAATTTGCTTAGCCCTATCCAGGGAAGGCCTGCCCCCTTGTCCTTTCTTTCTCGGATAGCTAGCAATTGCTCAACAGATCGTGATCATTCATGAGGATCTGATGCTCTACAATAGCTTCTTCTTCTTCTTTTTCTTCTTTGGGGGTTGCACAGGCACATCAACATTATCAAATGACATTTCAACCTTTTCTTCTTTCATATCATCAACATCCACGAAATTCTTGACGCGTGTGGGGAAGGCAGGTCTCCTTTCATCAGCCCCCCCAGGATGACTCGGACGATCCGGTGGGTTTTCACGCATATTGCGTCTTTGCTGTTGTCGTTCTTCCCGGAGTTCTTCTTCCCGCTTTCTTCGTTCCTCTTCTTTGCGCCACAAGTCAGGTTCCGGATCTACCGCCATCGGTTCCGCGCCAATCACAGGACTAGGAACTAAATCGAAATTCGCTCCACAATCCACCAAGACAGGCGGGACCGGTCGTTGGTCTTCTTCGTCCCACGCTTTCATCATATATTCATCGTGAAGTTGAGCCTGTTCCGCGCGAAGAAACTCCCTGTGCTTCTTAATTAGATGCTTGCGAAGAAAATTCTTGTCTTTGAATAGCTTGTGACAAAAATGGAATGAACACCTTGCTCGTCCATCGTCGTCAATGATCGCATGGTTTTCCAACCATGTATCTTTCCACTCCTCTTCTGCTTGTTCCAATTCTGCGGCTTCCTGGTCCACTCGGTCATTGACAATAGTTGTGCCGCCGCTGTTGATCCATTGATTGCATTCGTCCAAAGCGGTGGCAATGCTAGAATCCAATCGACTCACCAAAAGATCCTTCGGCGGCGACGGTGCCGACGCGTCGGGTGTTTCTACAACTTTGGACGGAGGGTTGTCCTCTTTCAAAATATCGTCAGCATTGTGCAATCGCAAATGAATCGTTCCAGCGGGATGCCGTCCCGATAACACGTCGGCCACATTGTTGGAAAAGGTACAACCATTATAAAAGGAAAAGAGATGCACTCGCCTCAAATAAGCAATGGCAATATCAAGAATATCTTCGACCATCCCTGCATCTTCGGTTTCGTCGTTATTCCGATTCTGCCCAAACAATTTGTCGAGAACTTCATCGAGTCGTTGCCCTGCGGGGATGTCCTTGGTCACATCCAGCGCTCGTGCCATCATGATTGCCGCTCCCTTGTCGCGCCCCAACCTTTCTTTGCTCGACACGGCGGCGGACAACACCAAGGAAGATGGAGGTTTGTACTGCGTATTGACCCAAACGGTAGACTTTCGTGGTGGCACACCCACACCATCATCAGGTGCACCCCCCTTGCCATCGGCATCCACATCAAGACGACCGTATGGATCGGAACATTCAACATCAAGCGGAAGAGTAGCAGGAGTTTTTCCATCCTTGTCTTTTTCCTTTCGAGGTACCACCACTGCCTGTTCGCTGTCGGCTTTGCTTTCTGATTTATTATTGCCAGCAGCATCTGCGTGTGCGTTACTACTTTTATCATGATTTGCCGTCGACGAATCTCCTTCGAGCTCGGCCTTGGTTAAATGCGTGATAATGTCTTGTTTGACAGCTTCGCTGCAAATGAAAAACGCCTCTCGCCACAATGGGTTTTTGAGCTTGTCGGCCGTAACGGTGCACGAAACCAACTTGACACCCTCGGGAACGGGTGATCCCTGGGCTTGTTCATCCGCAGGTATCATGCAGTGATCCATGAGGGCCAGAGTTAACTGTTCATCCGTAATATGCGGTGGTACCTCCGTCAAGTGCAAAACATGCGCGGGGTCGGATAAAGACAATTTATGTGTCGCGGGCATGGGAGGAACGGACAAGGATGTTTTGATGCCTCCTCCGAGTCTGGCTTGTTTGACAAAGGAACATCGCTCCGTGTCATCCGCATTACTGCTGCTACTAGCTGCTTGTAAGGACGCCTCCATTTGAGATGAAAAGACTTGGGCTTCTTGCTTGGCCCGTTCCCGTTCCGCCATGACTGTGCGTTTCTTTCCCAAGGGTGAGTATCGACAGCGAAACCAAGAATCGTCCATGTGTTGATTAAAAAAGCTTCGGACGTAATTCAAGCAATATCGTTTGCGATAGCCAGCATAGTTTTCCTTGATACCTCCACTGCCACCTTCCTCTGTCGTCTTGTTGTTACTATTGTCTTCATCGTTATTATTGCTGGCGTCCTCCTCCTCCTCTGGTTCGTCTTCCTTTTTGACAGTAACATCTTGGTTGCTGTTTTCGTCATTAGTATTTTCTGTGGTGTCTTTTTCATTCGATTCCTTTTTGTCTCCCTCTTTCTTGGCACTTTCTTCTTGTTGTGCTTTCCAGACAAACTCACACACCATGGGTTCTTCCACATAACGATGGGAAGCATGTCGGAGACGAGACGTCGACGACCGCGGAGTTGCGGAAGGCGAGGCAGAATCGTGGCGGTGGGACGAGGAATGATGGTGATGATGATGAGACGAATGATGATGGCGAGGATGCGAAGACGAACTGGGTGATCGAGGACGTTTGCGCCATTCTCGATCTCGTTCACGGCCTCGGCTCGTCAGATGATCGCCGCCGCCACCGCCACCATGGTGATCTCGATCACTACTACTACGATGATGATAGTCACGGGGTCCTCCTCTACCTGCGGAATGATGATGGTCTCTACTACCACGATAGTGATGCGAGCGACTGCGACTCCGGCCACGGTCAGCACCACGACCGCCACCGCCGCCACGGTATGGTGGCGGTGATGCCGATCGTCCTCGATCTCGCGGAGGAGGACCCCGTGTTTCCCTGGAAGAAGGCAGCGGCGCTGTCGCCGGAACTACACGGCCGAACTCATCCACCGTTGTGGCCATGGTGTGATTATTTCCTAAGCACAGAGACTACTTGCTTAAAACTAATAATCCAATACACACATGGAGGTGAAAAGGACCGTTTGCTTGAAGAGCACTCTCTCTTCGTGTCTTCCTTATACAGTATGTTGTTGTCCTCCTCTCTGTTTGCCGTTTGTCTTTGATGAGTGGAATTGTGAGGTGCTGCTAACGGAAGGCCGCACACCGACCTGTCGGGGTGAGTGGTTTGCAAAAAAACGGATGGTGAACAGACGTTCCCGAACGCTACTGTATTATTCAATTGCTCTAGCTAGTAGTAAGATTTCTGATGGTCAGCTATCTATTACTAGCTAGCTACTAGTAGTCTAGCTAGCTAGCTACTCGGAGTACCTAATTAAATAGTACGTCGTACTAATAGCTAACTAGTAGCTAGCTAGTAGCTAGTAGACTAGCTAGCTAGCTAGAGGCTGCAATACATTATCGCCCCGTCCTACTAGATAAAAAAATGGATGAGATTTTTTACGTTTTATGATTACTCTGCAATAGAAAATTGAATGCATAGCTTATTATGGCAGACGAGCAAGAAACAAACACCGTCATTTTTTAAAGTACGCAGTGGTCTAATTTTGACGAAATTAATCACTGATTGATTCAACGAGAGCTATAAAAAATATGGAATCATCGCCCTCCTTACTCGCAGCGGCTGTTCCATTGGGAACGAGTCGAAAGAGACCCAGACAAACTACTAACAAGGAAGACGAAATCCCGTTTTCTATTGAATGGCCATCCTCGTCGACTTCACTACAAGGTGGAGGCGCACATGAGGAAGAATCTCTCAAATTAAACGCCGTCGTGACTTTCTTCGCCAATCCAACGACTACTACTACTGGTACTGCTGCCTGTGCGAGTGCAAGTTCATCGAGGTCCAACAGTTTGTCTCTCATGGGAAGAGCCCAAATTAAGTGCTTGCAAGGGTGTGTCGAAATACTGGGGTATCGTCTGGATCCATCTCATGACAAATTATGTGTTGAAAGTCCGCCTTGGAGCAGCTTTCTAGTGCTGCAACCTTTAGTTTTGGACAAGAAGGAACCAAAGGAGCATGCTATTATTTTGCAGGTGGACTCGTGGTGGCCACAACAAGAAACAGTTTTTGGTTGTCCTGACGAGAAGAAGCAAGACCATGCTTATTTAGAAGCAACCTTTGAATTGGCTCCATCGACTGCCAAAGGATCCAGACCAACCATCATTTCTCCTTCCTGGCAGCATGCCATTGACACAGTTTTGCCATGTCTACGAGAGGGGATGACTTCAGTAGAAAACCACACCAGAAACGAGAACAACAACCAACAGGATAGAAACAAATGCTCAACATCATCCAATTTGGGGAAAGTTGAGAAAAACAATGAATCTTCTGCTGCTGCTGCTGCTGCTGCTGCTGCTGCTGCTGCTGCTGCTGCTGCTGCTGCTGCTGCTGCTGCTGCTGAAAGAAGCCATGGTGGTTTTCGAATGGCAATCTGCGGAGCCAAAGGTGTTGGAAAGTCCACCTTTTTACGCTATGCGGTCAATCGGATCTTGAGCGACCCCCTCCTTGCGGCTGTCGCAGAATACTCCAATAATAACAATATGCCAAGACAAGTTGCCATTCTGGATGCCGATGTGGGACAGCCTGAAATGTCCCCACCAGGACTCGTGACTCTCACTGTCGTATCCGAACCTCTCTTGACACCACCTCATTATCGATCCATGGCGGATTTTCCTCGTGTGCAACAATTTTCCCACTATTTTGGAAGTGTCACGTCCAAGACGGACCCTCATCGATACATGGCATTGATTAAGAGCTTAATTCAACACTATGAGCAAAACATGTTGTCCACGACGCATGGTTGTGATATTCCCTTGTTGATCAATTTGGATGGATGGGTTAAAGGTTTAGGCTTTGAATTGCTGTCCACTCTCCTCACGGAAACGATCGACCCGACCCATGTGATGCAAATTATGGGAGATACCAGATCCAAACAATTCCAGTTGCGGGAGGTTTTGAATCCCGAGACGTCTCGGGCACAACTTCATGTCATTTATGCCTACAATAGTTCGTTGAACAACAACATTTCGCAACTTCCACCAGCAGACGCCCCGAACGGCGAAACAGTAGCACTAACAGCAACAATAACCACACCCAATCATGGCACTGAGTCATCGTCTGCTCCACAAACACCAGGGACTACTATTACGTCAGCACAGATTGTGCCAGTCAGTTGTACCATGCCGGCCAATGCCTTGAGAGCGCTGCGATTGTGTACCTATTTCCTGAACGATGTGACCATTTGGTACAATTTGGGTTTTGGCAATGAGGGGATTGGTGACGATACTTGTGAAATAGGTCATCGCATGGCAGCAGCTTTGCCCTACGTGGTACCCTTTGAAGCTGTCAATATTGACTGGGCGGGATCCGATCATTTTGCGGATCTTTGCGGCGGCGGCCGGTTGAATAATAATAATTACAACTTGATGCTGGACGCCATGAATGCCAAATTTGTTGGATTGTGTTGCCGGCCAACGAGGAGTCTCGTAGATGATGACAACGACGATGGTAATGACAAGGATGAGGGTGCAATTGACTGCAACTATAACAACGAGCCGCTGCGATGCGTTGGCCTGGGACTGGTTCGTTCCATAGATCGCGCCCGAGAGATCTTTTACATTTTGACACCCGTACAGAGCGAGCTCCTCAAGGATGTCAATGTACTCGTCGGAGGAACCCTTGACGTGCCCATTGAATTTTGGTTCCGCGGCGTTCATGCTGAGGCCTTTCCTTATCAATCCTATGCTCCTCCTAGTATTGATTTAGGGTCAGACCCTATGAAGAGTCGTAACAATATCACCAGGAAAAGTCTTGCACGTGGCTGAAAAAATTATATAGATTGGAAGAAAAAATCTGTTATATTTTCTAACTTTCTAAAGGGCACAAGACAAGTTTCATAGATTGGATATATCCGTAGGTATAGACACTGGGGATTTTTCAATGTCCTCAAGGGTGTGGGGATTGGGTTCCCCATCAGGGCCCGTTCCTCCCAAACGCAATCGCTTGTCATGGTAGGAAAGTAAGCTTGGGCGATGGCCTACCGAGATATAGGTCAAACCAGGTCCAGACCACTTGCCCTTCTCGAAGGTATTCCTCGCCATATTCTGTAGCAACATGTACATTCTTGCTTCGGCCACCATGTCCAAAGCACTTGTCGCTTCGTCAACTATAACAAGCCGAGGACGATTGACAAGTAGTCGACCAAAAGCGAGTCGCTGTTGTTCTCCCAGGGATAAAGTATTGCTCCAATCCAATTCTGTGTAGAGGCCCTTGACAGGATCTCCATTTGGTGAGGAGTGAGATGCCAAATCTTTTAGATCTACTGTCTCCAAAACATCCAGTAGATCCTGATCGGTCAACGACTGCTTCAGCACATGCGACCGTCGAAGGGCTTGTCCCTCTGGATCTTTACCCAGGCCGTCTTGTTCGTCCAGACTAGGATATAATAGTTGGTCTTTTAGCGACCCAAGAGAGCAGTACGGTCGCTGGGGTAAGAAATACACTTCGTCATCCGATGGTCGCGTTATAGCTCCGTTTCCATTAGTCCATAGCCCAGCAATGGCACGAAGTAAACTTGATTTACCAGCGCCACTAGGTCCTACTATGAGCAAGTTTGTCCCCTCTTTCAGCTTAAAAGACAAGTCCCGGATCAACATGCGCTTTCCATCTGGAGTGGATAGATCCAAATCACTGGTGGAAAGAATCGAGTCTGTAAGCACTTCGCTACCGGGAACAATTCTTTGCAAGGCAATCGTGCCCGTGTTGACTGTAACAGCACCACCGACATCATCCCCGTTCATGATCAGTTTGGAGACTTCACCAGTAGTACTAGTATTTTTCTCATCAGCAGCTGCGGTTTCATTGGCTGGGGGGCGCAGCAAGGGTGTTTCCGAATTCCGTGTCGGGTCCGCTTGCTGTACAGCTTCAAAAAACTGCGCCAAACGATCGATACCAGCGGCGAATCCAGACAAGCGCTCGAATTGGTTGACGATGATACTCAGATCGGACAAGATGTGGTTGAAGGCTCCGACGGATTGAGAAATTTGTCCCAACTGCAATTTTCCGGCAAAATAATTGGGGGCCACCACAGCGACAGGCAAAATTTGAATAATGTACCTATATCCGGTAGTAAAAAATTCGAGGTTCCTTTCTGCGACATTCACTTGGCGTGTATTGTTGACAACTTTGTTAAACCGATCCTGAATAAGTTTCCCTTCTAAATCTTCTCCGGCATAAAATGCAATGGACTCTGAATTTTCCCTCAGTCGTACAAGAGAATAGCGAAAATCAGCTTCCTTTAGAAGCTGTTGAAAGTTGAGCTTGACCAAACTTTTACCCAAAAAAGCGGTTACAACAGTACCGAATACACTGTAGATAATAATCGCCCCAAAGAGCTGTGGGTAAATAGAATACAGAATGAACGAAAATGACACCAAATCAATAATGCTCGTGACGATGGTGATGAATAATTGCAACGAGTATCCCGTAAAGGCTTTGACGTCCTCGGCAATTCTGGTCGATAATAAATAGAGAAGAGTCAGCTTGAGAGAGGGAAACAAAAGAAACAAGAAAGAGCAATTCCAATCCCATGCCTGTCCGCGTTCCTTACCGTTGATCAGGATTATCGATTTCCTTTCCTCGTTCCAAGGCATAATAAACTCTTTCGCTGGAATAAATTTGTAAAGTCCTTTCGGTCATCCATTCTCTCCAGCTGACAGCCAACTGAGCCCGTTGGAATTTATAATAGGTGGCGACGGGCGCCCCCACCAACAAGGCAGGGACATACTGTTTCAAGACGCCATAAAAGGCCTCTACATCTTTGCTGGAAAGGGCATTCCAGAAATCCTTACCAAGATAGGAGAAAGCCACACTGACACCACTGTTGAGTAGTGTCAATCCAATCACGCCCCAAAACAACCAACGACCTGATTTGGATTCTCCATAATAAGGTGACGCCATTTGCCAAAAAAGGGAGAACAGTTGCGATAGGGTTTTGTCGGTAGGGAGAGCTTTATCCACAGCAAGGTTGTCTTCTTCCTCACCATTGGGCTCAATTTCGCCACCATCGCCTCCCCGAGTGGATGCCAATGCAACAAGGAGTCGATTGCGTTGTTTGCACCGCGACGCAAGCTCGTGATGGTCGTTGCTGATACCCTGACGATGAGACGAAGAAAGATCCTCTATCATACATCCCAACCAGAGACTGCGAGATGTTGGCGCAAGGCCTGAAGCAGTAATGTCCCTTGGGGTATGGATTTGAATTGGAAACTGGGCATTCTTTGCACTTCCTGTCGGCGTCTGGAACCCACAAGCCAATGTCGGCGTTCCGACAAGATACAGCCATAAAAACTGCGACCAACCGATGCTCTTCATAGTTGATGACTGATTTCTTTCGTCACTTTTAGCCGAGTCGTTTTTTGGTCTATTTCTATTCTTTTAATTGCTGCACCCTTATCCTTGCAGTAACTGCACAGGCCAGCTACTCAAAATTGTAGCCTCAACTGTTTTATTCTCTATTGATTGATGATGGATGTGTCCATCTATCTTTCATTCATTCATTCATTCATTCATTGATTCAGTTTTTTCTGCAGGTGAAGTGGTGAACGTCATCGGCTGAACGGGCAAAGCAGAAACTCGAAGATTTGTCGATCGAGATTTGCAGCTTACCACCCGGTTGTGTTTTTAAATGTGGATCACGAATTCTCATCAATCAATCAAATGAATGCATTTTTTTCATAGCCATCTTTCCTATCCTGATTTTGACCATCATGAAGTGAAGAGATTAATTTAGTTCTTGTGATTGTCTAGCTAAGTTGATTTGACCAAAACCGGGGCAAGCAAAAGGGAAATCCGAATCAGAAGTGTT
>ENA-ORBV01015079-ORBV01015079.1-microbial-mat-metagenome-genome-assembly--contig:-NODE-15079-length-11436-cov-4.238137_pt1 | contig 11436 bp, 8 predicted proteins | sample MGYA00237777_ERZ505514 | MGnify/ENA primary metagenome ERZ505514 (study PRJEB26160, sample SAMN06269048) | microbial mat metagenome | isolation source: Oligotrophic lake microbial mat | place...
GAACCGCCGCGTCCGGCCATCAGCATCCCCAGGACGAACCACCGGAAGGCGGGCGACACGATCATCAGGCCGAGGACGACGATGATGCCGACGACAGCGAGCCAATTGACGCCATCGGCGGCGGGATCGCGGTCCACCCGCAGCGAGGGGCGCTTCTGCCACTCCGAGGCGTCCGTCGTCAGCACCGTGATGATGTCGTCGATGCCGCGCGTGATGCCACCGGCGAAATCGCCCGACTTGAAACGAGGCGCTATGGCGTTGGTAATGATCACCTGGGAGAGCGCATCGGTCAGCGTTCCCTCGAGCCCGTAGCCCACCTCGATGCGCACCCGCCGTTCCTTTGGGGCGACGAGCAGCAGCACGCCGTTGTTCTTCGTCCGCTCGCCCAGCTTCCAGGCGCGAAACAGCTCGTTCGCATAGGGCTCGATCTCCTGGCCGTCGAGCGACGCGACGGTCGCGACGACAAGCTGAATGCCGGACTTGCTTTCGAGATCGGCAAGCTTGGCTTCGAGTGCCACCTGCTGGTCGGCCGGCAGGATGTTGGCCTGATCGACCACCCGGCCGGTCAGTGCCGGAAAGTTTGCCGCGAGGGCCGCGATGCCGACGGCGAAGGCCAGAAGGCATGCCGTCACGCCAGCGCCAATTCGCAAGAAACCGTGGCGGGCCGCTAAATCGCTCATCCCGCCCCCGCTGTCTTGGCGATCAGAACTTCACTTTGGGCGGTGTCTGGGCGGTTGTGTCCGCGGCGAATTCCGCCATCGGCTTGCTGGAACTGAAGACGGTCTTGGCCCACAACACGCCCGGGAAGGTTCGGAGCTCGGTGTTGTAAGCCCGGACCGCCTCGATGTAGTCGCGACGCGCCACGGTGATGCGGTTTTCCGTGCCTTCGAGCTGCGACTGCAGCGCCAGGAAGTTCTGGTTGGACTTGAGGTCCGGATAGTTCTCGCTGATCGCGATCAGCCGACCCAGCGCACCCGACAGCTGGTTTTGCGCATCCAGGAATTGCTTCATCTTTTCCGGGTCGGAGAGCTGGCTTACGTCGATCTTGGTCTGCGTCGCCTTGGCGCGCGCCTCGACGACGGCCGTCAGCACATCCTTCTCCTGCTTGGCGTAGCCTTGGACCGTGGCGACAAGATTGGGAATGAGGTCAGCGCGACGCTGATAGTTGTTCTGGACGTCAGCCCACTTGGCCTTTGCCTGCTCCTCCAGCGTCGGAATCGAGTTGTACCCGCATGAGGTCAGAACGAGGCAGAGAAGGACCGGGAATAGACGCCCGATCAAACCGCGCGAAAGTGGATTCTTGGCGACTGCAGACATGAACCACCGTCGAGTGAAAAGCAGCAGACGAACGAAACGTTTAGGGGGAGCAAAAGTTCCTCGCGATGTTCGTTAGTCGTACCGCGGTCGTCATGCAGACCCGCGCTGTGTCGACGACTTTTTTTGGAGCCTAACCAGCAAGCGCCGAAAGGCGACTTTTTATGCGTTCCATGTCGCCTTCCAGGTTATCCGAGGGCAGGAAAATAAAGTTGTAAAGATAGGTGCCTCGCTCCTCAGACGGATGGGCGAGCAGATTGGGCCGGTTCTCCGAGTTCTGCAGCAGTTCCGGCCTGAATTCTTCGATCGGATGCAACGTGCGTTGATTGATGAAAAAGCCCCGATAGCCCAGCTTGCCGAAGAAGGCTTCCGCACGTTGCAAGCCGCCCGGTGACATCTCCTCGATGATTTCGATCAACACGCGAGGCCGACAGCGGCGAAACGTTTCAACACCTCCCTCGAGGACGGCTTGCTGATGGCCTTCGACATCGATCTTGATGAAACCGGCGTCGCCGCGATAGACGCTGTCGAGCTTGTCCATCCGGACCGAGATACTGTAGCGACTCGCATATCCCGCGGCGGCCTCGTTTGCCACCGTCGCACAGCCAGTAACGACCACGCCGTCTACCACCGGAAGATGCAACTCGATCGTCCCCGGTTCGCTCGACAGCGCCAGCGGATGGATCACCACCTTGTTGCGACCGAACTTGCGCTTCAGGGTCTCAATCTGCGCGGGCATCGGCTCGAACGCGTGTACCGTCTTCGAGTGGCCGCTCAGGAAATGCGCAAAGCTACCATCATTGGCTCCGACATCGAGCGAGTCGCGCGCGGGATCGCACAAGATGTCCAGCAGGTGCAGCTCGACCTCGCCAAATTTCGCGTAGAACTGCCTTTCGCGCAAATTAAGAAGCCATTGCGGACTGATAGGTTTCAGGGTGCGCTTCAGGTTGCGCCAAGCCCGCTCGTGCAGAGCGGGTACGCCCGGATGTGTCGAAGCAAACATTTGCCAAGCTCCACCTTAAAATCGCTGAATGCTATCGCCGTTGCCGGGACGACGATGTGGTCAAAGAATGATCAAAGTGTCGGCGTTCCAGGTGGCGCAGCCTGCGCGGCCGCTCTCCGCTATTTAGCGACGACCTCGGTCGGAAATCGATTGTCGGAAGTGTCGCTGTAATAGCTGGTGACAGTCTGGCCCGCGGTGGCTGTCTGGCTACCGGCCTGCTGCACGCCGGAAACCAGATGACGCCCGAGTCGTGCCCAGTCGAAGCGGTCGGCGCAGGCAGCGAAAGCCCTCTCCTGTCGTGCGTTGAGTTCGGGAAAATTGTCGATCAGCGCGACGACACCTTCGGCCAGAGATTGATGGTCGTCGTACAACCCAACGCTCAATCCATCCTGCAGGGGCATACCGGGAAGCGCGATCCGCATCGCGAGGATCGGCAAGCGATTGAACACATAGTCGAGGCCCTTCAGCTTGAAGCCCCCGAGCAGATCGGGCACAAGCGCGATGCGCGCGGCGGCCATGTACGGCCCGACATCGGCCACGGGCCCCACGAAAGTCACCGAGGGAAAGCGATTGCGCAGGCCAGCCAGGTAGTCCGCTTCGGCGGCGCCCACGATCTGCAATTCCACGCCCGCGCGCTGCAGCACAGGCGCGGCAGCGACCAGGAACGCCTCGAGGCTAATCCTCTTGGGCAACCAGTCAAAGCTGCCGACAAGGATGGCGCGGCGTGGCAGGTGGCCACCGAGCGTGCGCAGAGCCACCCGTGGGCCACCGTAACCGGGCGGAAGGAAGGCGACCGGCCGCCCAGCCGCCCCGGCGACGAAGGAGCGGCAGTCCTCAGGTGTATTCGCCGTCACCAGATCGGCTGCGGCGACAAGACGACGTTCCAGACGAGCGACTTTGAGGGCATCGAATTCCCTGTACACACGCATGACGCTGCGCGCGCCCTGGGCAATGCGCCGCGCCACCTCGACCTCGTGATTGTGTGCAAGGTAAACGATACGGGGTCGATGTGGACTTGCATCGCGATAGCGCATGACCCTGTCCAGCGCCCACCCCGTGCAGATGCTGTCGAAGACCACCACGTCCCATGCCCGCGACGCCAGGCATGCCTCCAGCGTGCTTTCGATCTCGGGGGTTTGCGCGTGGGTGGCGATGAAAGGGTTGGGTGACAGCAGGCGCAGCCATTTGGATCGCCGACGGTCAGGCACGGTGTACCAAGATATGCCGTGCTCGACAGGCGCCCGTGGTCGGCTTTCCGGTCGCGCCACAGCGATCACCGAGAGCTGCGCGCCCGCCTGCGCTGCGCCTTCGATCAGGCCCCTGGAATAGATGAACTGGCCGTTGGTCGCCGGCTCTGGATCAGCAAGGGTGAGCCACAGCCAATCCATGACGATCCTCCAAACTGACTGCGGACGGTCCGAGCCAGAGAACGGGAGGTTGTTGATCAAGGCATCCGATATCCAGTGACTAAACTGTGTTGCTCGTTACCAAGGCGCATTTCCAGAGAACTTGCCGACAACCGACACGCCGAGCATTCCCCGAAACTCGGTCGCTCCGGAACCTTCGAGGTATGGCGGGCTTTGTGTTTGTGCCGATGCCTGCGAGGCCTGCGATGTGGACTCTTATCAAATCGACCGTTGAAGGCTTCGTGGCCGACGATGCCTGGAGCCGCGGCGCGTCAATCGCCTATTTCACCCTGTTCTCCCTGGCGCCAGTGCTGTTGATCGTCATCGCCACCGCCGGGCTGGTGTTCGGACAAGACGCGGCTCGAGGCGCCATTGTCGCCCAGCTGAACGGATTGATGGGCACCAAGACCGCCGAGGCCCTGCAGGCCATGATCGAGAGCGCTTCGACGCCCCGAGAAGGCTTGTGGGCGACCCTGATCGGTATGGTCGTCATCGTCATCGCGGCTTCCGGCGTGTTCGGCGAGGTCCAGGCGGCGCTGAACGCCATCTGGAAGGCCAAGCCGCTCACATCAACCGTGACTCGGATGGTGCGCGCCCGTTTCGCCAGCCTGGGCCTGGTCGTCACCTGCGGCTTTCTTCTGATGGTTTCCCTGGCGATGAGCGCCGCCATACAAGCCTTCTCCGCCTATATGGCCGGGGTCTTTCCCGCCCGCGATTTGGCCTTAAAAGGCCTCGATTTCGTTATCTCGATCGGTTTGATGTGGGGAATGTTCGCGGCCATTTACAAAATACTGCCCGATACACCGGTGGCCTGGCGCGACGTCGCTATTGGTGCCCTGGTGACGACGAGTCTGTTTCAGGGCGGCAAGTATCTGATCGCTCTCTACATAGGCCAGAGCGACCTTGCCTCATCGTTCGGCGCCGCGGGCGCACTCATCGTTCTGCTGGTGTGGATTTTCTATGCGTCGCTGATCTTCCTGCTCGGCGCCGAGTTCACCCGCGCCTATGCCGAAATCCACGGCAGCCGCCGGAAAGAGAACGATGCCGGCCAAGGCCGCCCTGAAGCGGCAGGAGGAGATTCGAGGCTTTCGAGGAAGCAAGCCTGATTTCAAGCCTTGTCGATTTTGCCCGCACTCTTGGAATCATACTTGAACGACGGCTTGGCCCTCAGGTCGGGCGAAAACTCCGCGCGGACAAGCAATGCAATTCGCTCGACGTCATCCCTTTTTTAAACGCGATCTGGACTTCTCTATCGCTGGCCGCTCTAGCAGAGCAATCCCCGACAGGCATCACGGCGCTAAACCGGGCGGTCTGTTCCGCGGTCTGCTCGTGTGATGAACGCCATAAGCTTGATGAGCTGCTGGTCGGGTGTTGGCAGGCGCGCCACCCGTTGACGGCCGATCTCGGTCAGCAGCAAGCGTGGTCCACGCTTTTCAACCAACGCAAGCTGTGTCAGGTGCTCGACGTGGTGAGGGATCATTTCGCTCGCCTGTGCAATTCCGTAGTGGACTCGGCGTAACGTAATCTCCTCGCTAGGATTGAGCGGTACGTCTCGATTCATAGCGTTGTCCCCTTCGTCCGACCGCAGCATCAGTAGCGTGTTCCCTGACGCGAGGCGCGCCCAATTCAATCCGCGCCACCAAACGATCACAGGCTTTGGGAGCAACAAGTTAGCGACATCGTGCGCTTCACGCCGATTCCGAAAAAACCCAGAGACGACATGAGTCGCGACATCCTAGCGGTTAATGTCAGATCGAGGGATTGGAAGCAGACAAGTTGAAGGAGTAGGCTTCCGTCACGAACCATGGGGAGACACGATGGCGACACAGGGACAGCTCAGGACGACCAACGGGCGCGGTCGCCTTTACGACAGCATACTGGACACGATCGGCGACACGCCTTGCGTCAGGGTCAACCATCTCGGACCGAAGGGCGTGCGGATCTACGTCAAGGTCGAGGCTTTCAATCCGGCGGGGTCGGTCAAGGACCGGTTGGCGGTCAATATCATCGAGGCGGCCGAGCGCAACGGCACGTTGAAGCCCGGCCAGACGGTGGTCGAGGCAACCAGCGGCAACACCGGCATCGGCCTGGCCATGGTGTGTGCCCAGAAGGGCTATCCGCTGGTGGTCACCATGGCCGACAGTTTCTCGATCGAACGGCGCAAGCTGATGCGCATCCTGGGCGCCAAGGTGGTGTTGACGCCGCGCGCCCAGAAGGGCTTCGGCATGTACCAGAAGGCGGTCGAGCTGGCCAACGCCAACGGATGGTTCCTGGCGCACCAGTTCGAGACGCCGGCCAACGCCGAGATCCACGAGGCCACCACGGCGCGCGAGATCCTCGCCGACTTCAGGGGCCAACGGTTGGATGTCTTCGTTACCGGCTATGGCACTGGCGGCACCCTCGCTGGCGTGGCGCGCGTGCTGCGCAAGGAACGGCCGGAGACAAAGATCGTGCTCTGCGAGCCGGCCAATGCGCAGCTCGTCGGCAGCGGCACGGCGCAGGAGCGCAGCGCCGACGGATCGCCGGCCGTCGGCCACCCGGCTTTCGAGCCGCATCCGATCCAGGGATGGACGCCCGACTTCATCCCGATGGTGCTGCAGGAGGCGATCGACAATAAATATTTCGATCGGCGCGTGGCGATCGCCGGCGCCGATGGCGTGAAGTGGGCCCGGGCGCTGGCGCAGAAGGAAGGGATCTTCACGGGCATCTCGGGCGGTGCGACCTTCGCCGTTGCCGTCCAGGCCGCCGAGGCCGCCGCCGCGGGATCGGTCGTGCTTGCCATGCTGCCCGACACCGGCGAGCGCTATCTCACGACGCCGCTGTTCGAGGGCATCGCCGAAGGCATGGATGAAGAGGAAGTCAGGATCTCCCAATCGACGCCAGGCTATCAGATGCCCCCGTCTTGAATCGAGAGGGCTTGAACCTTGAGGTCCGGCACCTAAAGGGCGGGGACCGTCACTCCTCCGGGATGCCGAGCGCGCGCATCTGCGCGGCCATGCGGTCGAGCGTGCTCGGCGAGAACACCATTGCCTCCCGGTATTTACGGACGGTAATGCCGGGGTGGGCGGCGAGAAGCTTGGAGATCGATTCTCTCGCCTCTTCAAGGCGACCGGCACCATACAGAGCCGGCGCAAGGTTGCGGTGAATCCAGGCGGCGTTGGGCCGCTCCTGCAGGGCGCGAATGAAAAGGTCGGCGGCGCCGGCATCGTCGCCCGCCACGGCGCGGGCGCTGGCAAGGCCGACCAGGTTGTTGAAGTTGATGGGGTCGAGAGGGCTGAGCCGCATCGCTTTCTCGAAATGGGCCCGCGCCTCGTCGGGGCGGTCGGCGTAGACGTCGAGCCAGCCCAGACGACTGAGCGCCCAGGCGGCGTTGGGGTCGAGCGCGATGGCGCGCTCGAGCATGACCCGCGCCACTCCATAATTGCGCGCGAAGGTGTGCACGGTACCAAGGACGGCCAGGATCAGCGGATCGTCGGTCGATTGGCTGGCCGCCCGGTCGGCGAGCTTCAGGGCCTCGGCTTTGGCCGCCGCCGTATCGTCCGCCCAGTTGTAGACCGAGCGCTGCGCCCAGCACCATGCCGTCAGCGCCAGCGCCAGCGGGTAGTCCGGATCGATCTCGAGCGCCTTGCCGAGCAACTCGAGCGCCCGTGCCGCGGCATCACGCTCCAGCAGCCAGGCATGCTGCATCGCCCGCATTGCGTAGTCGTAGGCGCCGAGCTCCTGCGGCCGCTTGCGCCGCGACCGCTCGATCTCGGCCAGCCGGATCGAGGGCTGCAGCGCGCCGGCGACCGCCTCGGTGATGCGGTCCTGCAGGTCGAAGATGTCGTCGAGCGAGCCGTCGTACTTGTCCGCCCAGAGGTGCATCCCGTCCGCGGTCTCGATCAGCTGGGCCGTGATGCGCACGCGCGCACCCACTCGCTGGACGCTGCCTTCGAGCACGTAAGCCACGCCGAGTTCGCGACCGATCTCACGCACATTGGTCGGGCGACCCTTGTAAGCGAAGGCGGAATTGCGCGCGATGACGAAGAAAGCGCGGATACGCGACAGCGCGGCGGTCAACGATTCGACCACACCGTCGGCGAAGTGTTCCTGTTCAGGATCTGCCGACATGTTGTCGAACGGCAGGACGGCGATCGAGGGTTTGTCGGGCAGCGCCAGAGGGGCCGCGGGGACGGCGGCAGGGGCTGCCGTCAAGACCGCCTCGTGGGCGTCACGCCAGTCCGCCGGCTGCCATTGCACAGAGAATGTCTGGACCGGCCGTTCGATGTTCTTGAGCAGCAGGCCGCCGAGATCCTCGAAGCTGGCCTTCATGCGGCCGACCACGGCCTCATGGACCGTGCGCGATAACAGGATGCCGCCAGGCGGCGCCTCCGCTTCCAGCCGCGCCGCGACGTTGACACCGTCGCCGAACAGATCGTCCCCCTCGACGATCAGATCGCCGAGATGTAGCCCCATCCGGAACAGGATGACCTGGTCCTCGGCCTGGCCGCGGCTCTCGTCGAGGATCGTCTGCTGGAATTCGATCGCCGCCGTCAAAGCCTCGACTGCACTGGAGAATTCCACAAGAACGCCGTCGCCCGTCAACTTGACGATGCGCCCGCCGCGTCGCGCCAGCACCGGCACGAGGTGCTGCTTGCGGATGGTGCGCAGGCGACCAAGGGTGCCGCTTTCATCCCGGCCCATGAGGCGGGAATAGCCAACCACGTCGGCGGCCAGGATCGCCGCAAGTCGTCGCTGGTCACGGGCCAATGCAACTTCCTCAATTTTCTGCAGCGGATCGTAGAAGTCTCCGACCGGCTAGGCAATGAGAGGTCGGGCGATGTCACAGCGTCTTTCCACGAATGCGAGCGAGGCTCGCATGGCAGGCCTGGTCTGGCCGTTTTGCGATTGCGCGAGGCGGCAATAGGCATGACTCTCGCAGAGCGGTCACCGGCCAGTTGCCGAGGTTGACCTGATGAGGGCAGCGCCCGATTTTTGGCTCGCCTAAAGGAGCGACAGCAAATGGCCGCCTCGCACGAAGCCCAAGCCCTCGACTATGACGCCATCATCATCGGCGCGGGCATATCCGGTCTCTATCAGCTCTACCCCCCCTGGCACAGCAGTAATGCCATCGAAATGCTCAGAACGCCCGGACGATCGTTGATCGTATAGTACCTGAGATTCGAGAAGGCGCCGGTGACCGAATCGTAATTGATGAGATAGCCCTGGTTAATGCCCGTACCGTTGTTCGAACCACCGGCGATTGTATATGACGAACTGCCGATGCCATTCTGCCAGACGCCGTACGCCGTGGTGAGCTGGTTCGTGCCACCAAAAGGCGCATTGAGGACCGTCCACGTCTTCGTGGCCATGTTGTAGATGAACCCATTGCCGGAGGCGGGAACACCCTGCAGGTCGTAGTCGCCCACCACAAGATCGCCCATCGTGCTGTGGGGAATGGTATTGAGCACAGTCGCGCCACCAACGGCGTTGGAGGGCACATCGATCCTGGTCCACGTGCCGCCGCCGCTGACGGGCCCCTGATAGATCATACCGTGATTGAGGGCCGTGCTTTGCGCATATTGGTAGCTGCCCACGGCAATCACATTGCCCACGCCGATTGAAGGCGTGAAGATCGAGGTATTGGGCCCATAGAAGGTCGACGTCGTGATAGCTTCACCCGCGAATTGCGGCGTCAGCGCATAGGCCTTCCCAAGAGCCGTATCCTGCAGCGGACCGCTGTAGAGCATCGCCACAGTTGCGCCGCCGGCGAGTGGTTGATCGCCTGTCAGAACAACCTTTCCATGATAGTCGGCTCTCACACCGGTGATGATGTAGGACTGAAAAGCGGTGGCATATTCGACAGCCTCGTCCGATTTATTGGCGTAAAGATTACTTGCCGCCTCCGACGCAAGTAGGCTCGTGTTGTTGCTGACACCCGACACGGCGCCCGTCATTGCCGCCAAGGAGGGTGTGGAACCCTCTGTCAGGATGGTGAAATACCCTGCGGCCGTGAGCTTGTAGTTTAAGACAGTCTGGTCGGTTGCCTGGGCACCGTACTCAATGTTGTATGCCAACGTGGAGAAGTTGGCTTTGCCAGAGAATAGTTGGCCCAACCAATAGTCCGCTTCGCCGGCGGCCGCCGTCCGATTGAACGAGTTCTGGTAGATTTTCTGGATGAATGACTGCGCCAGGGCAACCTGCTGCGGATCCGCCGGGTTGAGCGTAGCTGTGGCCAGGGCCGAATAAGGCGCATTCTCAGGTGATGCTGCGAAGCTCGCCGACACGCTTGTGACAGCCTGAACCATCGACACGCCCTGAGCCATCTGGCCCAGCGTTTTCGTCATCCAATAGTCCACGCCTGCCGCGTCACCCGCACGCCCGAAATAGCTGATACACAGGGCCTCAATTTGAGCCATGACGGCCTGTTCGGGCAGGCCGATCACCGTCGGGGTAGGAATCGGCGTATTGCCGACGACGTAATTTCCGTAACTGCCATTGATTGCGATGGGCTGCCCGACATTCGGCACCGCCAAGCCGAAGCGGTCGACCCCGATCGAGTTGCCAATGATTTGGTCGCCGGCAACCCCCGATGCCAAGGTGACGCCGTTGCCGAGATTGCCACTAATGAAGTTGGCGCGGGGTTGCGAGGGATTTAACGAAAAGCCGCCAATAAGGTTGTTGCTGCCAGTACTTTCGAGCAACACCCCACCCGCGGCATTACCCAAGCCGGTCGTCAAAATGGAGTTCGTGCCGATTCCACTGTTGAAGATCTGGTTGTTGTAGGCAGCGCCTATAATGGCGACACCATATCCGCTATTGCCGGAAAAAGTGTTCTGGGGAATCACTGAAATTGTATAGCCGCCGATCACGTTGTCATGGGCGGTGTCGCGAATGAGCAGGCCATTATTGCCATTGGCCATGCTCGGGATACCAATTCCCGTGTTGACTGTCTTGCTGCCTCCGGTGGTATCGAGACCCGCGATGTTGGGATCGACCGTGACGCCAGACGCGTTGCCGGCGATCTCAATGCCGTTGTTGAGGTTACCCGAAAAAACATTCGTACGGATAAGATTGTTGCCACCCGTGGAATCGATCAAAATACCGTCGTTGCCGTTCGGTGCCGCGCCCTGGAAGGCGAGCAAGCCGCCGAAGGTGTTGAAAGTCGTGAACCCGCTGACGGTGCCAGTAACGTAAATGCCGTTGCTGCCGTTACCGGCAGAAACGTTCCCGAGGGGGATGACACCACCGACCTGCGTATTCTGCGAATCGCCGTCGACGAGAATGCCGTTCCGCGCGTTAGCGACAGTGGTCGCGTTGTTGGCACCGATCCCGAAGAAGTTGGCCTGGACTGTCACGTTGTCGGAGTTCGTGATGTGCAGGCCGTTCCCGCCATTGCCGCTCACGACGTTGTAGTAAACGAACGGATTGTTGACGAACTGGCATCCAATCAGTGAGTTGTCGTTCGCGTTCAGGATAAGCACGCCGTCAGCGCCGTTGCCGAGGCTGCCGTTGCCCGAGGCAATCGTTCCGATGAAGTTGCCATTGAGCACATTGTTCGTGGATTGGCTGTCGATCCGGACACCGTTGAGAGCGTTCGCCGAGATCAGGTTGCCAAGAGGCGGTACGACGAAGACGGGCGCTATCGTCCCTTTGTTCCCCGTTGGGTCATTTGTTTGGCCTGTAGCGGTATCGGTAAAAAGGGTTCCGCCGATCGTGTTGTTGGTCGAACCC
>ENA-ORBV01015080-ORBV01015080.1-microbial-mat-metagenome-genome-assembly--contig:-NODE-15080-length-11435-cov-4.930534_pt1 | contig 11435 bp, 9 predicted proteins | sample MGYA00237777_ERZ505514 | MGnify/ENA primary metagenome ERZ505514 (study PRJEB26160, sample SAMN06269048) | microbial mat metagenome | isolation source: Oligotrophic lake microbial mat | place...
TCTACACCTCTCTATTCGTCGGCAGCGTCAGATGTGTATAAGAGACAGGTTTTGGGCGATCAGGAATCCTTGCAGAAACTCTGGGCATCCAATCGCCGCTGGGTCGCGGCGATTCTGCTTGCGCACAAACCCAAATGGGCCGATGTCGAAGACCTTTTGCAGGAAGTCGCGCTCTCCATGGTCCGAAAACTTGGGGAGGTTCGGGATCCGCGAGCGGTTCGGCCCTGGCTGCGGACGGTGGCGGTGAACGTGGCGCACGCCGCGGCGAGGTCGGGAAAACGGCGGGCCGCTGATGAGCGCATGGGTGAAAACTCGGATGACATCCGGGAAGGCCGGACCCGCGACCATACCGCAGCGCCGGAAGCGCTTTCCGATGATGAGCAAGGGCGGTTACTGATGCAACTGGCAGCGCAGTTGCCTGATGGGTACCGCGAGCCGTTGCTTCTCAAGGCGCTTCACGATCTTTCGTACCGCGAGATCGGCGAGATCATGGATTTGCCGGAGACCACGATTGAGACCCGCATCGCGCGCGGGAGAAAACAACTGCGGGAACTCGCGGCGGGAAATCGGGCGTTCGCAGGGGTTTAGCTGGTCGCAATCAGACTGCTCGGACGGATCAGACCGATCCGGGCTTTGCTTATCCCCCACCGCTGCTGGCCTGAGCATTGCTGCGCTGGGGCAGCAGGTGCGCGGAAGCCGAAGAGGCGCTGCGATCCGAGCCGCGCTTCACGGCGTTGCCCTCGCTCCGCTTATCACGCTTGGCTCCGGTCTTTTTCTTGTCACCGGCTTCGGCGATAGCCTGGATCGCGCTCGCCGCGGGCGCGGTTCCGATGGGAAGCGGGGTGTAGATGGGATTCTGGGCGGGTGCGCTCGCCGGGCCGGCCCCGGGGACCGAACGGAAAAGGGTGCGTGCGTTCATGCGGCAAGGGTATGCACGAGGGGTTCGGCGAAGGGGTGCGGACTGGGTTATCCAACCAGCAAATCGCAAACCGCAGATAGCACATTCCGAGCACGCGGGTTGTCGTTTGACCGCCCGTTCGCTTCCGCGCCCGTATGCTTGATGTGCTTCGCCCTGCGCTGCACAACTCCCAATCATGACTTCATCCCCCGCCTCCGTCCTTTCCCACGTTTCAGACACCCCTTCGTCGATCGCCATCATCGGCGCCGGCCCCGGCGGCCTCGCCGCGGCGGTTTTGCTTGCCGCATCCGGGCTGAAGGTCCGAATTTACGAAGCCGCGCCGACCATTGGCGGGCGAACGGCCCGCGTTACCCACGGAGGGTTTTCGTTTGACAAAGGCCCCACGTTTTTTATGATGCCCTACGTGCTTGAAGAGGTCTTCAAGGCCGCGGGCAAGTCGATTGCGGAGTGCGTCCAGATGCACCGTCTGGACCCGATGTATCGCCTCCTGATCGGGCGGCCGGGACAGAAGCACCTTACGCTGGACGCGACCCAGGACATCGCGGAGATGTCGCGGCGGATCGGCGAGATCGACGCGGCGGATGGTCGCAACTTCGCCCGGTTCATCAATGACAACCGTTACAAGTTGCGGCACTCCGAGTCGATTCTGCGCAATCCGATGCGGTCGCCGCTGGATTTGTTCCGCAGCGGGACGTGGCTGGACACCCTCAAAGTCGGCCCGGTGCTGGGGCCGCACCTGTCGGTGCATGATCTGCTCGGACGGTATTTCAAAAACCCGTATGTCAAACTCTCGGTGAGTTTCCAAGCCAAGTACCTTGGGATGAGCCCCTTCGAGTGCCCCAGTCTGTTCACGATTCTGCCGTTCATCGAATATGAGTGGGGCATCTGGCATCCTGTCGGCGGGTGTCACTCTCTGATGCGGGCGCTGGCTGATCTTGCGGAAGACCTGGGTGTGGAGATCGTGACGGGAGCGCCGGTGGAGGGGATCGTGTTCGCCGCCGATTCTCGACGCGCCACCACTGCCCCTCGGGCAACCCACGTGCAAATCGGGGGCAGCGGGGAATACGCGGGGCAGACCATCGCCCACGACCACATCATCATCAACGCCGATGCAACGTGGGCGATGAAGAACCTGATCCCGGCGGAGGTTCGTGCGAGAGCGGGCGGCGAATACACTGAAAAGCATGTGGATTCGCGGCGGTATTCCTGCAGCACGTACATGCTCTATCTGGGTGTGAAGGGAGAGGTCGATCTGCCGCACCACACGATCTATGTCTCGGAGACGTACAAGCAGAACCTTGAGGATATCACGAACCTCGGGAAACTCTCGGACGATCCATCCGTCTACATCTGCAACCCATCGCGGCTGGATGCCTCAATGGCCCCCAAGGGCAAGAGTGCGCTCTATGTGCTCATGCCCACCGCCAACTGCAAGAGCGGGATTGACTGGAAGCGGGAGTCCGCGACGCTCCGTGAACGCACGCTCGATCAGGTCGAGAAGCGATTCGGCATCAACGATATCCGCTCGCGGATCGAAACCGAGTTGCCCATGACCCCCGCGGACTGGGAGCGTTCCAACATCAACTTCGGCGCGACATTCAACCTCGCGCACAACCTGGGGCAGATGTTGCACAAGCGGCCGCAGAACAAACTCAAGGGATTCGACAACATCTACCTCGTCGGCGGGGGCACGCACCCCGGATCGGGGCTGCCGACGATTTTTCTTTCAGCGCAGATCTCGGCAAGGATGTTGTGCGGGGCGCTTGGGGTGGCATTTGCGGGTGATGCGCCGGCCGTAAGGGCGATCGCGGCGGCGCGGTGAGGGTGGTTCGCGGACTCACTCGTGCCGATGTAAACGGAGCGGCTGGCATCGACGGCTCTGATGTCAGTAATTTCTCGCCGCGTGGGAAGCGGGCGGGTGTTGATGATGTCTGCAACTGCCCCGCGCAATACACTCGTGAAGCGATCCGCGGTACCTCTGCCGGATAATTCGTGTGAAGGGTGCAGATTTTGCTTGTGGCGCGTCAACTTCGGAGGTAAACTACCGGGGTGGTTTCGGGTTGTCTGCCGGTCATTGCGCGATCACAAGAAAGCAGTGCGGTATGGAGCCCAAAATGCGAGTATTTCAAGGCTGTTTCTCCGTCGCCCCGCTTTGCTTGGCTTGCGCTTGGTGCTTGGGGGGGGGGGCGTTTGGCATTTGCAGATGTTGAGCCGGTGCGTCCCACCATTGGGACGTGGAGTAAGCCGCCTAGTGGGACCACGTACCCCGCCGGATTCGATACCGAAACGATCAATGCAATGGTTCGGGTTCAGATTGTTGTACACATTCCCAACCCGCCATACACGACGTTGTCACTGATTGCCAGCGCCGAAGCGACCGCAGCAGCGGTAAATGCGGACATGATGGATCAACTCACTCAATCCGGCCCGCAACAACTGCACCCTGATCATGTCTACGTGCTGCTGCAAAACTTCGGACACGAGCGGTTTGGCGGGTACACCAGCTTCTTGCACTCGGATGATGCAGTTGATGTCGATCTGAATAACGATACTGACGCGGACTGGCCATTGCCGGATGAAACCGGAGCGATCGCGTGTGCAGCGCGAAAGCCCCTGGCTTGTTTCACCGAACGCCTGCAACCATGGATGACGAACGGCAAGGTAAACGCCAAAGCGTGGATGGAAGCCTTTCTTGCCAAACTCAAACAACTGTGCGATGGAAACCCATCGCCGTACACGAGTATCTACCCATCACGGTTCGACTTCGATACCGAGTTTTTCCTTGCGACCACCGGAAACCCCAACCTGGTGTTTATGCTCAAGGCGATGATGCTGGATGGTGGCGGGTATCGGTGGACCAACACGCCGGTGCCGGGAAGCGACGGTAAAACGATGGCTGAGTTGTGGAGCGAGGTGCAAGACCAAAACTATGATGCCTACGAAGCGCAGAAAAATGCGATGTATCCGGGGGGGCCGCCGACAAACCCTTGGACATCCACCGCGGGTCCCGAAGATATGATTCATTTGAGCGGTAATCCTGCGGAGCCAGGGGGATTTGAGTTTCTCACGAATCGGGATGTATTCCTTTGGGCTTCACCAATCTTTCAGCGCGCTGTTGATGCGTTGATGGACCACACCGCGCATGCTCCGATCCGCGATTTTGCCGACCTCGTGGAGCATCCCATTACATGCAGCAACTACGGGGACACGACTTTCATCGGGAACATTGAGAAGGTTGACTGGGTTTATGACCTGGCCGAACCGGTGAATATGTATCGCAGTGACCAGTTTCCACGGGCTTGGCGTCGTGATCTTCGCGAAGGGATTCCGGGCACCGGCCAGCATGGCTTTTATACCATGGCGCTCAGCGGCGGGGATTGGTTCCTGACCGCACCGACGAGTTCTTCAGGGCAGGATGGCGCGCCGGTTTTCTATCTGGCCGGCAATGGGCAGGAGATTCCCGATGTCCGGCTTAAGGTGTAAGCGATGGACGAACCCCATCTTCACTTCGTCCATTTGACTGCCACCTGCGGCTCACATCAGATTAAGCATCGTGGCCGCGGTCGAACTTGCTTCTGCGAAGTTACCTGGGTGGCCGTTCACGTCTTTCCCTCATAACATTCCCTATGTACACCTACATCCGGGACTATGCCGGGCGAACCGGGCGGGTCGTGCAGGTTGCCATCAGGCAACCTTCGTTCTTTGCACGTCTTGCGGCGTACCTCGCGATCATCCTCGGTTTGGTTCTGCTGCTCATCATCATCGTGCCGCTGATCGTGTGCGGGATAGTGTTCGCGGTGGGGATGTGGGCGTATATCAGGATTCGGCGTTTTTTCGGACAGGCGCGCCAACCCAATGGTGTGTTCGATGGCCGCCGCAATGTGCGGGTGATTATGCGGGGGGAGGATGAGCCGGGGGTGTAGCAGGGAGATGGCGGCGGTGCGTGGCGCTGCCTCCGCCAACCACGCGCTCGAGAATCGTCGGCCTCACCAGCAGCGCGTATGTAACCAATGAAAACACAGTGGCCGCGCTCAGAATCACTACGAACTTGATGCACGCCTCAAGCGGGCCGGGCGACGATCCCATCAGGGCCACATCGGCGAGAAAATACTGCAACCAGTACACCGCCGGAAGGTGGACCAGGTAAACCCAGTACGATGAGTCCGCGAGCCAGCGCAGCCAAGGCCGCGGCCGCCCGCACCAACTGAGGAACAGCCCGAAGAGACCCAGGATCATCATCCAGGTGTAAAGCGCCTGCACCGCCGCGGCGGGAAGGATGGCAAGCCGTTGATTCATCGCGCTCGCGCCCGCGGCCTCGATCAGTTTGGGTGTCACGCCCATTCCTACCACCAGCAACGCGGGCAGCACCACGATATTGCCGACGATCAGCAGCACAGGCCACCGCCACTTGCCCCCTTTCAATCCGGCTAGGGCGTTGTGGCGCTGGATCGCCCATCCGATGGCGAAGAAGAATGCGTAGTACACGAGGGGTTTCCAGGGTGGAATCCACCCGCCCGGTGTGTCGATGGTCCATGATTCCATAGGGAGGGTCAAGAGCGTGGTGGGCACGACGAAGATCAGCACGGCCCAGGGAGAGATGCTCGCCGCGGCCAGCCGTTCCCCGCACCACGTTCCCAAGCGGGAAACACCCATCCATCGCCGCGCAGCGCCCGCGAGGACCGCCGCGGCGGCGCTGAAGATGCTCAATACGACAAGGAACCAGAGGTGTACCGGAGAATCGATGAGGTCGGCAAAGGTCCAACGTCCTCCCATCGCGCGGTAAAAAGGCCAGACCGTAAGCGGAGCCACCGTCAGCGCGCCAACCAACAGGGGCAACGCCACTCGGACCAGCCGCCCCCGCACAAACGCCTCCGGCGATCGTCTGCTGAGCAGCAGACCCGTGAATATCCCCGCCACGATGAAGAAGAGTTGCATCCGAAACGCATGGATCGAAAACACGGCGATATCGAAGGCGACGAATCGGGAGCGATCCATGCGGGGCGTAAAGACATTGGCCGTCAGCATGAGACCCAACGCCGCGTGAAGGACCACGCCCAGGAACATGGCCAAAGCGCGCAGGGCGTCGATCATGTGGAATCGCTCGCCCGGAGGGGTTGAGGGTGTGGGTGTGTCGGGCATGGGCCGGGAGGATATGCGATAGGCGCAATTCCAAGGCATCAATTGCTTCTCACGGCGCGACGAAGTTGCACCACTCAGATCCGCGGTTCGGTGTGTGAATGCGGCTGTGGTGGGATGGTCGTCCTCTTCCGGCGTATTCGCAGGCAAATCGCATGGAGATGTGGCTATTTCAAGCCAAAGACGGCGGCGAAACAGACGAACAACACCGAAACGCAAGAGGACCGAAACAGAAATTGTCACAATTTCGTGAAAATCTTCAATCCCGTGCGCGTATTCCGTGATTCCCTGGGCTATCCTTGACCAATGGCCGTTACGCAAATGTCACTCCACCAAGGAGAGAAATATGACAACGCAATGGAACGTTAGGCCTTTGGAAACTGTGCGATGGGCCACCGCCTGCATCATATTGATAGATCGAACATATGATTCGTTCGACCTCAAGCCCACCGCGAATCAGGAACGATCACCGTCACGCCGGTTGAACCGCGCGTGCATCGGTTTCTTGGCGGCAATCGCGGCGGCGATTTTCGGGATGAGCGTGCCGGGGCACGTTGCGTTCGCCGCTCAGCCCGACATCACATTCGCGCAGTGGTTCGAAGGTGTCGCCAAGCGCGGCGCCTTGCCGGATTTTTCCTCACCCCTGTTGATTGAGTGCATGGTGACGCAGCTGCCGGCGCCCGTTGACCGGGCCAAGGTCAAGGAATTGATGAGCCGATACGACCGCACCGGGGACACGGGTGCCCGACAACAGGCACTGGCGCTGGAAACCGCGGGGGAAAAGTTAGTTTCACGCTTTCGCCTGTGGCGCGGCCCCGAGGCGTCACGGGGGGCGATTGATCCAGTGGGCCACGGACCTCCCTTTGATTTCGCCATCCGCTCGGATGAAGTCTGGCAGATGAGCGGCGAGGATCAGATTTATGTGGCGAGCGCGAAAGCCGCGCCCGAGCCGGGGCGTAATCTTGGGCAGCTATTGTCCGAGCACACGCTTTACTGCCTGGAACTTCCGCTGCGCGGCGGATTCGCGCTCGTGGGCCTCGGGCCGGAGGAAGCGGTTCGCGTTCCGCAGTTGAAAGGGGATCGGTGGTCCGGGCGCTGGAAGCGCGCGGATGGTGATGTTCTAGCATCCGGCTCATGGAACGAAGCCGAGCATTGGGGGAGCGTTGACAGGGTGGAGATCAAACATTCCCGCGATCCAACGGGCGATTTTGTGGTGACGGCGGGGAACTGGGCGTGGAACCAGGACTTGTCCGCGGGGGCCGCGGCGAGCGTGCGGGTGCTCGGGAGCGGAGACTTTCCATCCAGGGACATCGACATCATTTCGATCTCGCCGATCACCCAGGATGCGTTGACGAAAGCCGTGGCCACTCCATCCCCTGGAAGCGTGGATTCGGATCGGGGATTGGTCGAGGCGCGGTTCGTGACCGATGCCCGCTCCGGCGGCTCGATGACGACTGAGTTTGACGCCGCGGGAAAGGTGAGCGGTCAAGTTTCCAGCGACCAGTATCCGGAAAGAATCGCTCAGAGCCGAGTGCGAACGGCGGGGTGGGCGACGCTCACGTTGCTGGTGATGATTGGAGTTGGATTCGCGATGAGGAAACTAAGGAGAACTACATGAAGTTGAAAGCATCAAACTGTGCGATCGTCGGACTGTACGTGGCGTTCACTGCGACCGCCGCGTGGGGCGTCCGTTCGTGCTTCGAGGCGGTGACGCTCTCATGCTGCGCGTTGGCCGATACCACGCCCCCGGCGCGCTTTCTCTGCCCGACCCCTGGGAGTCAGTACGGGGTGTTTTGTGAGCCGGTGATCACCAGTTCAAGCATCAGGACGGCACACGCTGTTACTCCGCAGAAATACACTTGGTCGAGCTTGCGGGAGGCATCATCCAACAAGTGTTCATGGATCAATTTTCGGTGCATCAACGGGAAATGTGTCGCTGTCGGACCCACGCAGTATTCGACGTGTACTGCGTATGTGGTCGCGGGCGAGCCGTGCGACCCCACACCGTGATCGGGCGGCCACTCACTCCCCGGCCCAATTCACCCAGGAGTAAACTTCGTGAAACTCAAGGGATTCGCTTCATGGTTCGCGGGCGCCGCTGTCGTCATGCTCGGCGTCGGCGGAATCGCCAAACTCTTCGACCTTCCCGCGTTCGTAGGGACATTGTCGGCGTGGCGCTTTCTACCGGTCTGGAGCCATAGCATCATCGCGATGCTCGTGCCGGTGTGCGAGACCGCGCTCGCCGGGGCATGGTTTTTGTCGGGCCGGCGCGATGTGGTCGTGTGGATGGCCCTTGCGTTGTACGTTACGTTTTCGGGCGCCCTCACCGTGCATTACGTGGTTGACAAGGCCGAGACGTGCGGCTGCCTGGGCAAGATTTCGCTTTACTACAGGTCGCTCGACGGCTTTGGCTCGCACATGGCGCGCAACGGGTTGGCGATCGCCGCGCTCGCGGGTTGGGTGGCCCTCAACGGTCGGGCGGGGCGGCGCGATCGGCGTGCGGGCGTGCCGAATCACCCGGAACCAGCGGGTCCACTGGCGGGTCCGCCTGCGGGTCCGCCGGATCGTGGGACTGCTCCACCCGCCGCCGCGGGACCCCGCGGCTTCACCCTTGTGGAAATGCTGATCGTGATCCTGGTGGCCGGAGTCATCATGTCGCTCACGCTGCCCGCGCTCTTCAAGACCCGCGTCCATTCCAAGACCACAATCTCGCTCAACAAACTTCAGCAGCACGCCTCGATCATGCAACTCTACTGCAACGACTTCAAGGGCCTCTACCCCTATTTCGGCGACCCCGCGGCGGGGAAGGTGATCCTCAAGTGCCGGACGCTGGGCATTGATGAGACCGATCGCTACTTCGAGGCGTGGAATCAATGGCACATCGGGATGATCGATTCGTATTACACCGGCGTGTCGTTGCGGATTTTTACCTCTCCCTTCCTCCCCACGCCCGCCGATAGCCTGCCCACTTCGCTCATCAGGGGGAGTCACTATCTGCAACCGTGTGTGTTCATCGCCGACCCGGATTTTTTTACTCGCGACAAATGGGAGCTGCCTCCTCTGCAACTGCGCGCGGTCGCGGACAGTGAAACGCTGTTTCCCAGTGACAAAGCGCTGACGGCATCGTTCGATGTTTCTGACCGAATGAGGCTTTCGGGCGACCGGACGATCCACGCCGCGTTTTGTGACGGCCACGCTCGGGCCGTGCCGCCCGAGCTCGCGGCGGTGACGTTCTATCGCGGTGATGGGCGCAACTATGAGGCGCTGGGGGGGCACCCCGCGGGCATCATGGGACCCCCGATGACGCACACCCTGGGCGGAGTGCGCGGGCGTGATCTCGGGGAGTGAACGGGGCGTGAACGGGCAAGTCCGGCCACTGCCAGCGCCGCCGGGGGCGAACACGGGCATCCACCCACCCCCTGTTGCGTATATCCAAGGGAAGGTCGGCGGATCGCCGATAGAATCCCCAATGCCCGGCACACCGAATACAGACCTGTCCCCGGAACTTCTCGCGCACATGCAGGCCATCAAGGCCAAGGCCAAGGAGTACGGGCTTACGTTCTACGAAGTGGTCTTCGAGGTGCTGCCCTTTGACATCATGAATCAGATCGCCTCGTACGGGGGCTTTCCGGTGCGCTACCCGCACTGGCGGTGGGGCATGGAGTACGAGAAACTGAGCAAGCGGGATGCGTACGGGCTGGGGCGCATTTACGAGATGGTCATCAACAACGACCCGTGCTATGCCTACCTGCAGGAGTCGAACAACGTCACCGATCAGAAACTGGTGATGGCGCACGTCTACGGGCACGCTGATTTTTTCCTCAACAACCTCTGGTTCAGCAAGACCAACCGCAAGATGATGGATGAGATGGCCAACCACGCCACCCGCATCCGCCGCCACATCGACAGGCACGGGCAGGACCACGTCGAAAAGTTCGTCGATGCGTGCCTGACCATCGAGAACCTGATCGATCAGCACGCGCCGTTTGTCGCGCGCGATGAAAAGGTCAAGTATCACAACAAGGGCGAAGAGGAAGAGAGCGACCGGCCCGGCGCGGAACGCGGCCAGCCCAAAGCGTGGGAGCCTGAAAAACTCCCCGCCAAGGACTACATGGACCCGTTCATCAATCCCCAGCGCGAACTTGACAAGCAGCGGACTGACTACGCGGCCAAAATGAAGGCCGCCCGCAGCAAGTTTCCCGCCTCGCCCACGCGCGATGTGCTGGCATTCTTGCTTCGGCATGCGCCTCTCGAAGAGTGGCAGCAGGACATCCTCGCCATCGTGCGCGATGAGGCTTACTACTACGCCCCCCAGGCGATGACCAAGATCATGAACGAGGGGTGGGCGACTTACTGGCACAGCAAACTGATGACCCAGCACTTCCTCGAAGCCAAGGAGATCATCCACTACGCCGATCAGCACAGTGGGGTCGTCCACATGGCCCCCGGCGGATTCAACCCGTACAAGATCGGCGTCGAACTCTTCAAGGATATCGAACGCCGCTGGAACGTCGGCCAGCACGGCCCGCGCTGGGAAGACACCGAGGCCATCGGCGAGAAGGAACGCTTCGATGACAAGAGCATGAAGGGTCGCGAGAAGATTTTCGAGGTCCGCCGCATCTACAACGATGTCAGTTTCATCGATGAGTTCCTGACCGAGGAGTTTGTCGAGCGCTTCAAGATGTATCAGCACAAGCGAGACCCGCAGACCGGCGAACTCAAAATTGTCAGCCGCGATTACCAACGCGTGAAGCAGACTCTCCTCCACCACATCACGAACGCCGGCCAGCCCTTCATCTACGTCGTCGATGGAAACTACCTCAACCGCGGCGAACTCATGCTCGCCCACAAGTTCAGCGGCGTCGAAGTCGAAGCCGCCCGCGCGGGCGAGGTGCTGCGGAGCCTCCGCATGATCTGGGGTCGGCCTGTCCACCTGATGACGCGCGTCAACGAGGATCCGTACGTGCTGACGATGAACAAGGTCGATGGGAAAATCGACAAGGAGAAGGTGACGGAGCAGACGCCGGACCCGGCGCATGAAGTGGAGTAAACCAACGAGCCGTTTGCACCTAAAGTTGCGATATGGCTTGGAAGCACCGGGGAATCACCGCTCAGACGAAAGCCGCGATCCATCGAAGGTCCGATGCGAAGGCGCTCCTGTCCAAGGGGGAGAATCATGCTCGCGGCGCCATGTATCTCGCCGGGTACGCCATCGAATGCAAGAGAGGGTTCGCTGCCCGGACATTGGGTCGCCCTCCCGATTGATACCTCAATGGCCAGGGGTCAGGAAGTTTCAAGGAATCCCCTAGCTGTCTCTTATACACATCTCCGAGCCCACGAGACTAAGGCGAATCTCGTATGCCGTCTTCTGCTTGAAAAA
>ENA-ORBV01015081-ORBV01015081.1-microbial-mat-metagenome-genome-assembly--contig:-NODE-15081-length-11435-cov-4.420497_pt1 | contig 11435 bp, 10 predicted proteins | sample MGYA00237777_ERZ505514 | MGnify/ENA primary metagenome ERZ505514 (study PRJEB26160, sample SAMN06269048) | microbial mat metagenome | isolation source: Oligotrophic lake microbial mat | place...
ATGATACGGCGACCACCGAGATCTACACCTCTCTATTCGTCGGCAGCGTCAGATGTGTATAAGAGACAGGCTCCAATACGAACAAGAGAACCCCACCAGTGCGATTTTGAAACAAGAGGACGTTCACAATCTCTTGCAGGCTCATATTTACAAGAAACAAAACGAACCAAAGAAAGACGATCACAAGCCTCACAATTTGTACCAAGCCCGTATGTTGGCATAAACAAGTCAGCAAGCCAGTCAACTTGCATGGCTGTAGCCACCAAAAGAAAGGAAGAAAACAGAGATTCGGGAAAGTCGCGGTGAACGAAGCGAGGGTATGTTGAAAAACAATGTCACGAAATGAAAAAACAAAACAACACAAAAATTGAAAGAAACAAAAGAAACCAACAATTTAACACATAATTTGTAACGCGCGTCCAAGCCCGCTTTAATAGTAATTTGTCGATTTGATAAAGACGATCTTGTTGCGAATAGCCATAATATTCTTGAAATGAAATGTGCCTTGCTCGTTGATCGGCTATACTGGACCGAGGGATGCTAGCCAGCAACGGTATCTACGAGCTAGCAGTAGCTAGAGCTACCAGAAAGTTTCTACTCCGAGTAGCTCTTAGCCAGTGCCAGTGTGAGCTCGTCCTCTCCTCACTGCCCTTTTTAGTTCCAGGCTTGGAGCTCGACCCGAGAGCCCGCGCAGTGCTGGAGTCTGGTTTGCCGCTGGTAGGAATCACTACCTTTCGGAACTGTCATAATAATAATAATAATCAAAACTGTCACTGCCGCCAGAGCATTTCATGTGCACGTCGTTTTCCGGCGGGTGATGCAAAAGACGAGATTGAGGTTTGGTGAGCTGTCAGTTTAGCTAATCATGTGGTAGCTTAGCCGTCAGCTAGCTAGCTAGACTCTAGGTTCTCTAGTAGATTTGATTCCTGGAGAGTCTTTCATTGTGCTGGTGCTTTCCAAAGCGTGGGGTGTTACTCCCTCACACATTGTAAAGTGCCCCCCAGTTGCCTTGTGTGCAGAGCCAGTGCAGTTTCTACAACAGAAGAGGTGCACATGATGGCACACATAGAAAAATGAGCTCTGATTTCACAATGCAACCCACCCACCCCACTGATGCTGTGAATGATCTTTTTGGGGTTGCTGGTGCTAAACCCATGCACAGTTGTGTGTCCCGGACGATGCTTGCTCATGTCCAATCCACGTGGTTCTCTTTCGCAAAAAATGTGTCTGAATTTGCAACAAAGACAGAATTGTTTGCATGCCCCCCTCCTGGAGCCTTCAACTTGATTGATGGGCAATCCAGAATGCCCTGTTCATTTTTTCCTCTGAAACATTGCCCGTCAAAACAAAAAACAATGACAGGAAGCTGTGTTTGACCATGGACACACCAATGTGCAAAAAGTGTTGGTCATGCATGTTGTCAACTAACATGGGAAATTCAACACTGGCTTCGTGTTGTGTTCCGTGTGATCTGTTCAGAGCGATCCAAATCAATTGATTTTGACATTGTTTTGCTTCATCATTTCTGCAACTGAATTTGATGTTTTGCACGTTGATTCAATGGGCACTTTTTTCTTTTCTAATTTGGATGAAGGCATTTCATGATGTTGGTGAGGCCATTGTTGCATCTGGGGCTTGTCTTTTGTCATTTCGATTTCATCCCAATGGTGTCCATTTCCTTGATTGTTCAGGGAAAGGAAACCCTTTGCTGACAATGAATGGCAACTGGTGGTCAAAATGAAGCAAACCGGCAAATGGCTGCCAGCAAGAACCAAGCCAACTGCATCCACCATGTCTGTGGATTGACGGGTTCAGTCTTCCATTCAGTTTGTTGTGCATTGCATTTCTTTTTTTGTTGTGCCGTCCAAAACACTTTTGGTCTTGCATTCCACCCCATGCTTGGCACCATGGTCAAGAGCTTTGTGTTCAGCTTTGTTAGCTGAACAGTTTGGGAATTCAAATCTTTCTTCTTGTTTGATCAAAAATGGGGTTTCTGCTGTGGACGAGCGTTTTGAGTCATTGTTGGAGTTGAGTTCACATTTTGAATTGAAACCACACGGGTTGCAGCAGTCAATGCATTTGGTTCTTCTCCATCACTGTCACTGTTGTTGATTGACTCTTATTCAGAGGAAAGTCTCGACTCCATGTGCTTTCTTGTGACACGGCGCCATTGCCAAAGGATTTGTGAATTGATTTTTGAATCATGCCAATTTCGAAAGTTGACACCGATGGATGTCTCACAAATTGAAATTGATGCTCAACTGACTGCTGTCAATTCTGCCAATAAAAAGTGAGCTAGTTTCACTTAAATTAGTTATTAAATTGCAGACAATGACACTGCAAATTGCTGCTTTTGTCTTGAAAATCTGCTGTCACTGCCAACAACTGAACGATGGGGTGGGTCTCCAACACTCCTTACCAGCTAATTTCTTGGCACAAAACTACGGGTGTGTTATTGAACAGTGCAGTCGGCCGGCGGTAATTACTGTAATTAGGTACTTGAGCATTTTTCTTTATGTCCGTCTTTGCGCAGGAGCGTCAACAGTTCCGATGTCGGCGACCTAAGTAAATGTTTGAGTGTATTTAGCCTCGGATAACATTAAAAAGCTCGCCTACATGCAATGATTCGAAAATTGCATCCACATGCATCATGGTGAACAGGCTGCTTTACTACTAGCTAGCTAGCATTACTATTAGCTACAGCAGTACAGGGATTTCGCAATAAAAATATGCCGGTGAACTAACTAGCAGCAGGGCAGCACTACAAGATAAAATGATAAATTGCTATTGCTAGTAGATCGATTCATTGAAACAATTATACATCAATTAAATTTGGCTACATAATCGAATATAAAATTACAAAATTGGCCTTGGAATCGCAAAAACCGCTGAAGCATCCGCTGCGAGAGTTGCATAATTCTTTAGAACTACAAAACCGACTAGAATCATTACCAGCCCATCGATCGACCAATTATCTTGTCTTCAAGGACTGCGGAGTGAATACGACGAGGATCGCTGACGATCGATAAAGAAAAGTCGGCACAGACACCAGCACCAACACTTCCTCAAGAGTTGCTTGTTCGCCGCAAAGAATCAACAGCACACAACAACAGTATTGAGTCTTCTGACAACCATGGCATTTCGTGCCAGAGATGAGATGGAATCGGATGATGTGGACATGGATGAAGTAACCGGACGTCAGGATTGTAATGCCATTAGATGCGCCTCCTCTACAACGAATGGACAAGGGGATCCCACTCTGTCTATCAATAACCACTCGAGAAAGTCAAAACAAGCTAAAGCTATGATGGATAAGGAGAGACATGGGCAATCCAGGGTCTTTCAACTGATGGCCATTGCTGTGGCGATGAACATTGCATGCAATCTCCACTACATGATGGACGCAAGGGCATCCTCTCCCAAATTCCTTGCTCCCAGTTCAGAAGAGAAGGCCAGCGAATTAAACAAGGACGGGTGGAGATCCATCCACGTGTTTTATGGGGACTCGGAGCATGATGCAGCAGAGTCCACTTTGGCAGTGCCTTCATATGCACAACATCAACAAGACGATCTAGTCCATGGTCTTTTAAATGGAAAGACGTCTGGTTATTTTATTGATTTGGCCGCGAACGATGCCACTTGGATCAGTAACACGTACAAACTGGAACGAGCGTGGGGATGGAAGGGATTGTGCATTGAACCCAATCCCATTTTTTGGAAGAACCTTTCTGCGTTGAGAACGTGTACCGTTGTGGCAGCGGTTGTGGGTGCAGCTAGGAATCAACAGCATGCGGAATACAATTCTTCCAAAGTCCAATTCCACATGCGGGACGAATCCAATCAACCAGGTTTGGGAGGGATTGTAGGGGATGACTTTGACAATAAACAAGTGAATCAAAGCAAAAGTGCAGTGGAAACAGTGTATACGGTTCCACTGGAGAATGTATTGCAACGATTCCATGCACCACAAGTGGTCGATTATTTTTCCCTGGATATTGAAGGGGCGGAATATTATGTCATGAAAGAATTCCCCTTTGATGTATTTCGTTTCCGAATCATGACGGTCGAACGACCCACCCAGGAATTGGTGGATCTCTTTTACAACCATTCGTATCAATACATTGGTGCCCGTGCGGGGGACGAAACGGTGTGGGTCCACGAATTGTACCTGGATTCGATCAACCGGACTGCGCTAGAGCAATTTGGATACAACCATTTGAATACGAGTTGGATGAGCGTACCGGGTTATGGCGGCAAAAACAATGGTCCACCTAGGCCACAAGTTCTCAAATCGAAAAAGTGTCCAGGTTTTGTACCCTACGAAGTGCTCAATCACCCATTGTACAAGCTCAAGGCACGGTTATATAAATCCCCATGTCCCCCTCTAAGCAATGCTGCATAGCCCTCTCACCAAGGTATGATAAATTAAAACCTGCCCCAAATACTTCTCTTGCACAACGTGGCCATGAAAACGTTATTGGCTGGGCATGCTGGCTAGGAGTGCTAGTTGTTAGGGTTATCTTTTGTAATAAGACGACAAGGAGGCACCCGAAGTGGAAAGATGCGTTGCTATGTGCACTAGTTGAGATGTCACGTACGTTTAGGGCTGGACGTTTGGCGAAAGACCCAGCCGAGATACGCATCCAAATTTGCAGTCTTACTTGTAGAAAGAAGCCGATCTTGTGACTCCTGCTAAGGCGTCGTACTAGCTAGCAGCTACCAGTGCCACTTCTCATGTTACGTTGGTTTATGCATACTGCAGAGTAAGGCGTGATAGCGCAGTTAAAAAAATAATGGGCGCACATGCAAAGCCACCATAAGATGTTGTTCATGCTGTGCAGCCATGACAATAATGCATAATGATTTTTTTAAATAACACTGTAAAATCGTAATCCTCCCACGGCCAAGAAGAGATCCATTTCCCGTCCAATCCCTACAATTCCAATCCGTCGTAGTTCCGAGGGGGGTAGTTGTTCTGGCATATTGGGACCTCCACCGTACGCTTCAAACTGGTCAAAGGGAACTCGAATCGTCTCCCAGGTATTTTCCTGGGCGATTTTAAACGTGTATCGATACGATGCTTGTTGAAAGGTTCCCGGCGTTCGGACATGCATATTGAAAACGCCTGGATTGGTGTCCTCGACTATTTCCTCGTCGACAATCTCACTTTTCTTTTCGACTTTACGATATAAAACATCCAATTCAATCCCATCATAGTCGGAAGCATCCACGGAGGGATTGGAAGCATCCAGGGGCAAATCCGTGACCATTTGCAAAAATCCACCATTATTCGCCAAAGAAACATGTCCCTCCAAAACATTGGCAGGTCGTCCGTTCAAGTCGTTGAAGCGTTCCAACATGCCATTGGACCGACCTCCCATGACACGATCGGTAATCCCCCGCCATTCATTGCCACTGCTCGTAAGTGGAAAGGGTTCGGTCAAATCATCGACGACGCCCGTTACGCTGCATTCTTTATAGGCCAATTTTGATTTGCGCGTTGCCGGAGGCACGGCAGCACCCTTCGTCGCTCGATCGGCGGGAGGTTGGCGTCCCGTACTGCCTTCGTCACTGCCCACGGCATTGACAAAGGATTTATTGGCGGCACCCCCCACACGTCCGATCTTTTTCAAAAAGGCCATACTCTTATTGTCCTTTTTCTTGGATTCGGCATCCTGTTTGCTCTGGTCGAGTTTTTCCACCAATGAATTCAAGGTATCCTCGGCCACAGAAGAATTTCCCTCTTTATCATCGTCGTCAGGTTGTGGTAATTGTCGATCTTCGTCGGGAAGAAAGGCTAGCGATAATTGGGTGGTGGATGACACATGGGCGGTTGCCTGCAAACTGGGGCTGTGTTCTACTATAGGGGGAATGGAAAAGGCCGACGCTGATTTTGTGCTACTACTGGCAAGCAGCAATGTTGCCAGCAGAGCTGCTATTCCGAGAGTAGATTGTGGAATCATTATTGGTATGAATATATGCTGTCTGGGAACCACTTTAGTGATTTAGTTCTGCTTGTTGAGAATGATTCTGAATATATATGCAGCAGACCGGTTGCCTCTCGTTTTAGAATATGTTGTTGTCTTCGCGGATGATGCATGGTGCTCATCATAATTATTTTAGATTTGAGAAAGTTCAACAAAAGATCCTTGGCGGGACCCATTCAGTCCTTGATTTCTCCCGGGTGATTGGTCTTCAGGGCAAAGGCTCATAACCAGAGACACATGCAACAATTTAGCAAATTCAAGCACATAATTTTGCATGTTCTACTACAGTTCAAAGCCTGCCAATGCATCTGCTAGTCATGAACTAACTTGTTGTTAAAGAAGCTTGAATCACATTGAATTGCAATTGGGCATCAATCATGTTGAAATCCCAAATCATGAATCCTTTCTGCCAGCCCAATGACAAAAGCATTGATCACAAAACACAGATGTCTTGGCAAATCAAGTGATTTGGAGGAGTGATGCATTTTAGAATGGCAACAGGCTTTCTCATTTGGTGGCACTGTCAATCCCACAGCTGATTTGAAATGACATTCTGTGGACCAAATGTTCTCTTTCTTATGTGTTGCAGATTGGCAGCAACAGCATCTGCTGCTCACAGTTGACTTAAAAAAAAAAGAAATCATTGAAAATCTTTGCTTTGGCAGCATTGATTGTCCCCACAAAAAGTCAGCTGTTGTCTCAAGATGACCCAAGTTTAGCTGTGAGCTAATAGCAACAATGCAAAAACATAATGACACAGGACATCACCACAAAAACCTCCCCCCTGTGTGTGCCCATCCTTGTCTCCAGCATCCAATTCAATTATCTATGGTTCTCTTTTGTTACTTCAGCCGTGAGGATTTCATCCACAACTGCTTAGGATCTGTAAACCTCTGTTTCCTTCTGCCTCAAACTACTTTCCCCTTGGAACCTTCTCCAATCTATTGATTGCATTGCCCACTTGGACAGTTGCTGCAGCATTGGATAGATTGTATGTGGTCAACAACATCAATGCATTGCCAGGAAAATCTTGGGCACATCTTCTCTCTCAACGCCCTACCTACTGTACATCTACTGTACTTGATTACTGTTTTTGAGATATTGTTCCGTTGGATGAAGGCAACTTAGCTAAGGATGGCGCCGATATTTTTACGTAATAGTTTTTTCTCTAATTCTTATAAATAGCCCTACCATCTGCCCCTGCCATAGCCTTGGGTGTAGTGTGTTCGTTTGCGGGTATGGGCGTTACCAACGAAATATGTAGCGAACGGATGTTCGTATTGCCTTGTCCAATATCCTGCCACTGCTTTTTTGATTCGTTCCTGATCCAGCACTTTCTAAATTTTAAGTGTTTTTGTTCAACGGGGTCGCAATTGACAGACGCCATTGATATCACAGGTATCGCCGTCGACACTGTATCCAACATTGGCCATCTTGACCATGACACGGTGAAAATCGCGCAAAAAAAGCCGATTGTCACGCGCATACCGCAACATGGGTTCAAAAATAGACCCCCGAGCCGGAGGACATCCAGTGCCCGTTCCATCGCGATCCGTAAAGACACAAGGGACTTGTCCGCTTCGAAAGTCCTTGTTGGTATCATCCAACTGCTTGACCAAGGCCACATCCGAGTTCAACATGACGGCCTTTTGTCCCGCCGGAAAGGCCTCCCACTGCCATCGATCGGGAATGTCTCCTCCGTTTCGAATAAAATTTTGTCTCCAACCCGGTGGCGAATTCAAGTTCCCATTGGGCCCTGTGAGGGCTTGGTGATATCCATTATCAAACGTGAAATGATCTGCAGAAAGAGGGCAGTCGAGTCGAAATGAATAAATATAAGATGCGTCGGTTGGATGATGTTTTGACATCCATATATACTGTACTGTACTCTACAGATATTCGTACCTTGTACCCACCCGGTCAGACCATCAAATCCCAAATCTTGTCGTCGCATAACTCCAATGGTATGAGCGCCCATAATGGCCGCGACTTCCGTGGTCGAATATCCAAAATCCCGAGCAAAAAACTCCAAGACTTCATTGGTACCCGCATCGGGATGACACAATTCGGGATCGGGTCCCGAGGTCATGTCGGAGGTACACTCCAGTCGACCATAAAAGGAAAAGGGAAAACTGATGCGATCGGTCGAGGGCATGGTTTGTTCCACTCCCACAAAGGCGGAGAGAGCCCAAATATCGGCCCGGGTCAAACCGGCACTGCTGTAGCGATCGACAATGGGCTGCAAGGTATCGATGGCCACGTCGACACCGGCATGATCGGGATTGCGCTGTTATAGTTATAGTACGTGGATTGTTTGGGTGAAGGAAGAAAGGAATCCATAAAAAGAAAAGGTGAGATATGAGTGCCTGGATGAACATTTTGTACTTTTGGAGACACTCCCTACACTGGATGTCACAAAACGTACCATATTGATACACCCATCGCATCGACCTCCGACACAATCGTGAAAAATCAGTCGCAAATATCGTCCTGGCAGAGTAGGATTGGAGGCCATGAGACTCATGATATCACTTCTGGCATCCAAAATGACTTGGGCCATGTTGGCGGACTGCAATTGTCGATGGGTCTGCACATTGCAAAAGGTGGCGGGGGGTGTCACAATAAACTCGTCGCTGACGGCCACAATGTGATAGTCATCGCTGTCATTGTCTTCTTCTTCCTCAGTCTCCTGTTCTTGCTCCACATGCTGGACCTTGTGGGGAGCGGTATCTTGTGCCAAGACGGCGACATAGCGACCCGACGTAATTTCGGCAATGGTGGTATGGGAAATCCAGACAGTGCCATCCTTGCAGCCACCCTCTTCGCCACAGGCGTAAATCTGCAGAATGGAAAAATAGAGCAAGGCCAACGGAATCATAGAGCAAAGAAAGGGTTGTGAGTACTCGTATGCAGTCAGAGTAGCGGGAAAACGGGAATACAGAAAGACCAGGAAAATGGACCCCTGATCACGCTTTCATTTCCAAAATGTCAGCTTGAAAGGTTCCTTTCCAGTTTCCATTCCAATTCAGAATGTACGGTACGTACCCAATAGTGTGGTTCTTCATGGGCTGCAAAATCGTGGGGATAAATTCCAATCCAATAAGCTGCAGCTTGTTCGTCGTTGTGGTCTTCCTCCTCCTTTTCTTCTTCTGTGACCACCAACTCTGCCTTGTCCTGGTTGTTGCCACCACGAAGTTGCTGCCGACTTTGGGGTCGTTCTTGTCCCAAATCAAACGCCACGGAAATGCCCGTACGATTTTGATCATAACAACCAGCATCGACCGTCACACTGGCAAGCGTTGCCGTCGTCGTGGTAGTAGTAGCACGGGCAGAGGCAGCATCGGCGTCGACGCTGGTAGTAGTAGTACGGCTATGACCATGGGCAAAACCCAAGAGGGTGGTGGCCCACGCCAAACGAACCAAGCTTGTCGTAGTAAACGGCGTCATTGTTGTGGACCTCTCTCTTTTTTTGTCACTGGAACGATTTACAATAATTGTGGCGGGAGATTATTTTTGTCCAACTAATGCTACAGTGTTAGTACCAGGCCTCGTCAATCTGAGTTGCTAGAGCTGTAGCTATTTACATCTACATCTCTCTCGAATGAATCTCTCTACTACTAGCGCTACTACTACTACTATTGGTAGTAGTTCATCTTTCGTCCACATCCCGTTCGCATTTATTTTATTCAAATTTACTTGGCGCGTTGGTTCCGTGTGACTACCACAAATTTTTGGATTCTGCCGCCTGGCGTTGGCCATGTTTAGCGCCATTTCAGCTTGGCCTGCAGCCATGAGAGGCCGGCGTTTCCATCAATTAGACTGTGTGACCATAACGGCAATAGCCAACAGTTATGTTTCATCGGAGTATCATCCTTGTTCCCGGGTCTTCCACATCCAGAACCTGTTGTCACGTCACCGTACTATTCCCGGCACCTTAGGTGCCCTTCCTACGTGTCGTGTCAAATCTCTATTTGCTCCAATGGCAGGAGTGCAGAACCAAGTGCGTACAGTATCTGTCTTTGTCACACGTGCTGTCCCTGTTGGACACGACGTCTCAGCCCGCCAAAACTGCCCAATGAAATGAAATTGACTTGTGCTGAAAAACAAAAAGACAAATAGGCATGCTGGCATGGACAATTGTGAGAAAGCATGGGGGCTAGAAACCAAATTGACAACATGCATTTGGGCACAGGAAGAAGTTAGAACCACCTGACAAGAACGAAGGGTAGAGGTTTTGGAATAGGGGGAGTTGGTCCAACCAAAGTCAAAACAAACCCATGGTGTTTTCGCTTTTGAAGCCAACGGCTCCGTTTCGCAGTGGTCGCATTCTGCAAGCTGCAGCAAACAACTCATGCTTTCAAGCACAGTTGGCAAATCGTGAACCAATGGAACATGTTTTGGGAGACGATCAGACAACACAGCACGACAAAACATGGACAGGAGGTTCATGCATCTCATGTTGATGACTTTCAAGTTCAAGATGAAAGTTGGACAGATCTTGGGAAGAAAAAGAACATGATGGGGTCACGCATGTTTGGTTTTTAATTTCATTTCATGACTTGGTTCTCAAAACGCTCTTTATCCAAGCACCCTCTCTTTTGGTGCAACATTTGCACTCAAGAAGCGGTCATTTGATGACCACAGACAAGACGAATTCATGGATTCATTGACATTTGTGGAAGTTGTGGCTCATTTGCAACATCTCTCAAAAAGCAAGTTCGGCGGACATTGACATGCACAACTTCAGTTCATTTCGTTGTGCACTTAGACGGGGGATGGCAAAAGTGTGTTTTGGATGGCAGAAGCATCTGCTGCAGCACTTTTGAATCAATCCTCTGCCTCCTTTCTCAGTCATCTGTCTGCTGTTAACTTCCACATCGAAGCTCCTTGTGCTCTATGTTAGAGTTCAGGATGCTAATTTTGGCAGCCACCAAAATTAATTGATGGAAGCGAACCCAAGATTAAAGAGCGCCGATGACAAGAACGCAGAGAATCACGGCATGGAAGCAAATCGAATGAATCAAACCCAACCACCCATCAACACTCCTTGCTGAGCCAGCGACGCGGATGAAGCGAGCTCGCAAGTCGCGGCGTGAGTTTGCCCCCCGCTGAGAAGGCTTCACTGGCAGCCCAGCGTCTATGGAGTCGTTCGTCCATGATCGGAGCCAGAGCCGAATGCTTCTCCTGAAGGACAGCAAGAGAAGTGGGTTTAGTGTTCATGGATTCATTATATCCAAGCCTCTCAATTTCATCAGGTTATCTTGGACCGGTTCCTTACTCAAGTGGTACGGCTTTTTCTGCGGTCCGTATGTGCTCGACGTTGTACTTGAAGTTATCCGCGACTGCGGTCACGTTCTCCCCGGATGGCAAACTGGTCGCGGCCGCGCACAGAGGCGGAGTGATTCTGTGGGACTGGAAGGCGAACACTTCCCGGCGGGTGCTTGACGC
>ENA-ORBV01015082-ORBV01015082.1-microbial-mat-metagenome-genome-assembly--contig:-NODE-15082-length-11434-cov-27.434886_pt1 | contig 11434 bp, 12 predicted proteins | sample MGYA00237777_ERZ505514 | MGnify/ENA primary metagenome ERZ505514 (study PRJEB26160, sample SAMN06269048) | microbial mat metagenome | isolation source: Oligotrophic lake microbial mat | place...
ATAGTGTTGTACAACTCGACGGCGTGCGCGAGTTGACGATCATCGGCGATTACAATTTCTGCTTGAGCCACGGCGGATTAAGCCTCCAGGAGGTGTCGCGATGATACAGTAATTCACTAAAAAATCAGGGGAATTTTCTGATCTTTTGCTTCTTAAGATCAGAACGGAATGAAGCGGAACTGATTCATCATGCTCTGGGGCGTTTCGGATTGAGCAAGCATAAACAGGTCGTCGACGATCTGTGGCGCGCTTGCCGGGCGAGTCACGGCGATGATGCCCGACATTGTAATGCCCGAGACGATGCGCCGTTTAGCAAAGCCGAGCATCGATCTCAGGTCGCGCGTCGCAAGCACAAATCCATGCTCGGCAGCATAGTCGAGCAGTTCCGGGTCGGGCCGCGATCGAAGGCCCGCTTGATGAGCCGTAACGGATTGAATGACGCTTGAATAACGCCTCCGAAACAACGCAATCGAATGGCCGTGAAAATCTTCGTCGAACAGGATGGAGATCATTTAAGCAATCCGCGTTCGCGCGCACCGGCCAGCAGGCGATTGCGCCAATCCTGGTAGTCGGGGTTGCTCTCGTGCTCGCGGCGCGTCTCTTGGGCGTGCGCTTCCTCTTCGCGAAGGTAGGCGTCGACCTCATCTCGATTTTCGAGGTAGTAGGTGATGGCGCCGTAAACGTCGCGAAGTCGCAGCGAAGGATAATTTGCGGCAATCTGCTCGGCCGTGTGACCTTCAAGAAATCCATAAACAATGAGATCGAGCGAAATGCGTGTTCCACCGACCCTCATGACTCCAGCGGCGTCGATCGATATTGGAGCAGAAAGTGAAGCGATTGCCGGCGTCATGTGAACCTCTCGTGTAGGTAGGCATACGATATCGCCTATTCGTCCCGACGAGTATACCACACCTTGTTCGTGTGCATTTACCCCGGCGCCGGCAGCGGCCCGCCGCCCAGGCCCGGGTTGGTGTCGGGCTTGCGGTTGTCGGATACCGGCGGGTTATTCCGGCGGGTTTCGCGCTCCAGCAGGTCGCTTACCGTCGGCTTGTTGATCGTGTCGCCGCGCATCAGGCGGTCGATTTCCGGGCCGTCGAGCGTTTCGTACTTCATCAGGGCTTTGGCGATCGCTTCCACGCGCTCGCGGTGGGCTTCGAGGATTTTGCGGGTTTCCTCGTACAGGCCGTCGATCAGTTTCTTCACTTCTTCATCGATCGCTTTGGCGGTTTCTTCGCTGTATTCGCGGCTGCCGGCCAGGTCGAGCATGGATTGCTTGTTTTCGTCTTCGCCGTAATAGACGAAGCCGACGCGTTCGTTCATGCCCCAATCGCGCACCATTTTTCGTGCGATGCCGGTGGCTTGGCGAATATCGCCGTACGCGCCGGTGTTCACGTCACCGGTGAACATTTCTTCGGCGATGCGGCCGCCGAAGAGGGTTCGCAACTGCGCGTAGCACCACTTGCGGCTGTAGTTTTGGCGGTCTTTTTCAGGCAGGCTCATCGTCGCGCCGCCGAAGTTGCCTCGGGGGATGATGGTGACTTTGTGGATCGGGTCGCCGTCTTCTTCAAGGAACTGGATGACGGCGTGACCGGCTTCGTGGTAAGCGGTGGCGAGTTTTTCCTTTTCGTCGATCACGCGGCTCTTCTTGGCTCGGCCCCAGCGTACTTTGTCGCGGGCTTCTTCCAAGTCCTCCTGTTCGATCGCTTCTTTGTCGGCCAGCGTAGCGCCCAGCGCCGCTTCGTTGATGATCGCCGCGAGATCGGCACCGCTGAAGCCGGGTGTGGCTTTGGCCAGCCGAGCCAAGTCGACATCGTTCCCAAGCTTCACCTTGCGACTGTGAACCTTGAGAATTTCCATGCGGCCCTTCACGTCGGGCAGTGAAACGTAAACCTGGCGATCAAACCGGCCCGGACGGGTCAGCGCCGGGTCGAGCACGTCGACACGGTTGGTGGCGGCGCACACGATGACCTGATCGTTGGTTTCGAAGCCGTCCATTTCAACGAGGATGGCATTGAGGGTCTGTTCGCGTTCATCGTGCCCGCCGGATGAAAACCCGCTTCCGCGACGGCGGCCGACGGCGTCGATTTCATCGAGGAAGATGATGCACGGCGAGTTGTCCTTGGCCTGCTTAAACAAGTCACGCACCCGCGAAGCGCCCACGCCCACGAACATTTCAACAAAGTCCGAACCGGAAATACTGAAGAAAGGCACATCCGCCTCGCCGGCGATGGCTTTGGCAAGGAGGGTTTTGCCGGTTCCCGGCTCGCCCACGAGCAGCACGCCGCGGGGGATGCGCCCGCCGAGGCGCTGGAACTTTTTGGGGTTTTTCAGGAACTCGACGATTTCGGAAACTTCTTCCTTGGCTTCCTCCACACCGGCCACATCGTCAAAGGTAATATTGATGTGCTCCTTGCTGGTGATCTTGTGCCGGCTGCGACCGAAATTGCCCAGCATTCCGCCGGCCCCGGCGCTGTTGCGCAGTTGGCGGAATATAAAAAAGTAGATGATGGCGAAAATCAGCAGCCAGGGAATGAGCGGCAGGAGCAGGTTGATCCAGATGCTGTTGTTGGTCTGATATTTGATTTCGATCGGCGCGTTCTCGCGCAGCACCATCAGATCGCGAACGGTGCTCCAGTCGGCGGGGGGGATGGCGACGCGGTAGAGCTTTAAATCAGGCTGGGATGCGTCGGCCCTTGGCGCCGTAAGTTCGCCAAGCAACTCATCGCCCTGCACGGTTACGCTGCGAACCTTGCCATCTTTCACCAGCGCGTAGAATTCGCTGATGGGGATGTCATCGCGGGTACTGCGCTGCTGCTGCACGAGCACAAAGAGCATGATGGCCAGGCCAATAAAGAGCACCCAGCCGAATACCCCGCGCCCGAGCCGCATTCCACCGCCGCCGGTTCCGTTGGCGGGGGTCTTTCTCTTTTCTTTTTTTTCCGGTTTTTGTTCGGACATCAGTAAATCCTTTAACGGCTATACGTCCGAGAACCCGCGCTGGGTCGGCTCGGTCACCGCGCAATCGTGTACCTCTTACGGGAGGTCGTCAAATCATAGGGGCAGGTTGATTAGGATTTCTTGACGCGCTTACCAATCTGCCTGCAATTCCTGCACAATTCCCCGAGCAAGCGATTCGGTGGCCTGTTGGCTGCCGACAAACCGGCCTTCGCCCATTGTGGGATAGAACGTGCTGGTCTGCTCGAAGTTCCGCCGTTCGACCAGAATTTTTCCGGTTCGGAGGTCTTTCCATGTGAAATTGACCACAACCCGGTAAAGCTGCTCTTGCGGGATGGCGGCGCGGTTGTCGCTGCTGACCGTGCTCAGGCCAACCTCCACTACCTGCCCTTCCAGCACCGAATCGGCCCGTTCGGCGGGGACCACTTTATACGGCGTGGTCGATTCAATTTGTTCGGTGATGGCCTTGCTCAGTTGAAATTCCACCCCGCGGGTGAAGCTCTTGCTGACGAAAATTGGCACGGCGACGGTTTTCACGTCCTGACGAAACAGCGACGATTGCGAGTATCCGCCCGCGGGCGAACCCTGGTTGTACCCGCAGCCGGCGACGGCGAACAGAGTAAGGATAATTGCGGCAGTGAGCTTCATGCGCGTCATGGACGATGGTTCTATTGGGCGCGGGCCGTTGGCAAAACCGGCGCGGCTTCGGCGGCGTCGCGGGCTTCTTGGGGAAGTTGATCCAGCGCGGCGCGGGCCTTTTCGGCTTCGGGCACGCCGGGATAGCTCTTCAGCAGCGACTGATACAAATACGCCGCCGCCGTCGGTTTGCGAACGCGTTTGTAGTAGTCGGCGGTCGTCAGCAGCTTCTGTGCGAACGTGCTATCGATGCGATCGACCAATTGACCCAGATTTTCTTCCTGTGCCAGTTCCGGATAAGTGGCGATCAGATCGGTCAATTGCGATTTGGCATCAATCACCGGCGTGGCATCAAACTTCACCCCGCGAAATTGTGCCAGATACGACCATGCCTGCTTCAGTTTAATTCGGGCAATCTCCGGATTTCGGGGATAACTGCGCACGTACGCCGCATAGGCATCGCCGGCCAGGTCGTAATCAGACTTGGCATAATAATATTCGGCGCTTCGAAGCAGCGCCCGTTCGGCCAACTGCGAACCCGGCGACCGCTGCTGGATTCGAAACAGCATTTCGATGGCTTCATCGGTGTAATCGTCGATCGCCAGGCCCAGCACACGGCGCTTTTCACCGCTTAAGTATCCGTCGGCGATCTGGTACTGCATTTCAAGCGCGGGTTGGTAATAGGGGCTTTCGGTGAACACGTCCATCAATTCGTCGCAGTAATAGAACGCCTTCACTTTGTTCTTGCCGACGTAAAGCGCCCGTGCAGCAAGGTACAACCCGCGGTCGCGCTGCGGCGAACCGTTGTTGCCTTTGAGCCAGGCAGCGGCCTGCTTGAAGGCGTCTTTGCCGCGGCCTCGTTCGATCATGCCTTCGATCGCATCCAGCGACGGGTCGCCGGGTTGATTCGGGTCGGCGGCGCTGCTGGCAACGGGCTGCCAGTCTTTCCCGCGCAGCTCCCACGATTGCGACGTGGGCTGATGCGCAAAAACAGAAGCGGCAGCGGTGACGAGAATGGCGGCGGCGAGTCGGGGGATCCTTCCCATATTGCCGGCCGATTGTATTGCCAGCCGCGCCATTCACAAGCCGGACGACAACACATAACGCGCCAGACGCAAATCGCGGCCGCAAGCGTACCGCACGTGTTCGGCCAGCAGGCGGTTGAGCGGATCGGTCTGGTGCCGCGTGAGCACCGGCAGCCGCTGCGGGGTTCCGCCGGCGCGGGGAAGGTTGAGAATGCTCTGCGCGATGCGCAAAAGGCGCGGGTCGATTTCGATGCGCTGGGCGAAGCTACCCTCGCAGTCCCGGCAAATCACGCCCCCCTGATCGATCGCAAAAAATGCCCGCGGGAAGTGGGTCACAGGCTTGCCGCAGTTCATGCACTGCGATAGTTCGGGAAGCAACCCGGCCTCGCGGAGTAAATCGAGTTCGAACGAAAGAAATGATTGTTCGATGCGCGGCGTGGCAAGGTCGGCAAGCGTTTGTTCTAGACGATCAAACGACTCCGTATGCGGGTCGTGCGCTTCCAGCATCGCCAGCACCAGTTCGGCGGCGTAGGTGCCCAGGTAAATCGCCCGCAGGTTTTGTCGCAACTCGCGATGGCCCTCGGTGAGCCGCCATTCGGTCAGCGGCGGCAATTCGCGGTGGGGGGCGTGGCTGAAAACGGCTTCGGCGACATCCAGCAGATCAATCCCTCCGCCGAATTTGCTGGCTCCGGCCTTGGTGGTGCGATGCGCCCCCTTGGCGATCACGCGAATGATGCCGTGTTGCCTTCCGAACAGCGCAAGAATCTGCGAAGTCTCGCTGAATTCGACTTTGCGCAGACAGATACATCGATCAGAAACCAGTGGCATGCGACCCAATCAATTCTAGGCGGACGGGAAAGCCACGCAAACGATCGCGCGTTTGACGCCGCTCCCGGTTTCGGCTTCCGCGCGTTGCTGTTGTTCCCGCGTTGCCGCTAAAGTGGCGGCCTCGTGGCTACGCTGCATCGTCTTGATCGCATCCTTTCCAATCGCGGGTATTGCACGCGCTCACAGGCGCCGGGCTTTCTGCGGCGGCATGAGCTGCTGAACGCCGGCGCGGCAGTAAATCGCGCCGACGATAAAATCGATCCCGCCAACCTCACCATCGACGGCGAACCAGTCGATCCGCAATTGATTCTGGTCATGCTCAACAAACCCGTCGGCTATGTCTGTTCGCATCGCGATGAAGGCAAGCTGGTGTACGAACTGCTACCCGAACGCTGGCCGCGGCGCAACCCGCCGGTGACCACCGTCGGGCGATTGGATAAAGACACGTCGGGCCTGCTGCTGCTCACGGATGATGGCAAACTTGTGCATCAACTTACGTCGCCCAAAAAACATGTGCCGCGCGTCTACCTCGCAACGCTCGACCGCAATTTGCGCGGCGATGAGGCCGCCACGTTCGCCGCCGGCACATTGATGCTCGAAGCGGAAGAGAAACCGCTACTGCCTGCCAGAATGGAAGTGCTCGACGCACGCACGGCACGGCTCACGCTGCACGAGGGTCGATACCATCAGGTCCGCCGCATGTTCGCGGCGGTGGGGAATCATGTGGTGTTGTTGCATCGTGAGAAATTTGGATCGTTGCAAGTCGCGGATTTAGTTGAAGGCCGATGGAGACATGTGCTGCCTGATGAGGTGGCAGAGACATTCCTGTGAGGTGGCACAGACATTCTTGTCTGTGTCTCCGGCGTACCACAAGAAATCGGAGACACAGACAGGAATGTCTGTGCCACCAAGCTAGCGCATTCTTGCGTTGCATATTCCTGTTGGACTGAATCGGTTACAACACCTCGCTCGACATCGAATGGAGGAAGGCGCGTATGCTGCAGATCGGGGTTTTGAATCAAGAGGCCGACAACGAAGCGCGCGTGGCGCTGGTGCCGGCGGGCGTGAAGAAGCTTAAAGCGCTGAACGTCGATGTGCTGATCGAATCTAACGCCGGCGTGCGCGCCGGCTTCCGCGATGCCGATTACACCGCCGCCGGCGCGATCGTGGTCGCCGATGCCCACGCGGTGCAGCAGTGCGATATCGTGCTGTCGGTGCGTCAGCCGTCGGTGACGCGCATCGGGCACATCAAAGCCGGCGCGCTGTTGATCGGTCTGCTGTCGCCGCTGGCGGATAAGGACCTTGTCGACGTGTTGTGCCGTGCGAACGTGAGCGGGATCGCCATGGAACTGGTGCCGCGCATCACGCGCGCCCAGACGATGGACGCGCTAAGCTCGCAGGGAAACATTGCCGGCTACAAAGCCGTCATGCTTGCCGCCGCCACTTCACCTCGGATTTTCCCGATGCTCATGACCGCCGCCGGCACGATTCAGCCGACGAAGGTGTTCATCATCGGCGCCGGCGTGGCGGGGTTGCAGGCCATCGCGACCGCCAAACGCATGGGCGCCGTCGTAAGCGCTTACGACGTTCGCCCGGCGGTCAAGGAGCAAGTGCAGTCGGTCGGCGCGAGATTCATCGAGCTTCCACTCGACACCGCCGACGCCCAAGACAAAGGTGGCTACGCCAAAGCCCAATCCGAGGAAACTCTCGTCCGGCAGCGAACGCTGATGGCAAAGGTGATCGCCGACAGCGACATCGTCATCACCACGGCGCTCGTGCCCGGCAAACCGGCTCCCAAACTCGTCCCCGCCGACGCGGTGAATCAGATGAAACTTGGCAGCGTGATCATCGACCTCGCCGCCGAGCGCGGCGGCAATTGCGAACTGACACAGCCCGGCAAGGTGATCGACCACAACGGCGTGACGATCATCGGCATCGAAAACCTCGCCGGCACCGTTCCGCTGCACGCCAGCCAGGTCTATTCGAGCAATATCGTGAATTTGTTGAGCGTGATGATTAACAAGCAGGGCGAATTCAAGCTCGACTTAAGCGACGAAATCATCAAAGCCGTGCTGGTGTGTCATCAGGGTCAGTTGGTGAATGAGATGGTGGCCGCCACGATTCCGAGCGAAGCGCCAAAGACGACATAACGATTGACGATTGACGATTGATGATTGAGATAAGGTCTGCCTTCTCAATCGTCAATCGTTACCCCGCGGTAAGGAAATAAAACGGAGGTATTGAATGACCGCCCCCATGCCCGATATCAGCAGTCACCTTTACGTCTTCCTCCTCGCCGCGTTTTTGGGCCTGGAAGTGATCCGCCGGGTGAGTCCGCTGTTGCATACGCCGTTGATGTCGCTCACCAACGCCATCAGCGCGATCAGTGTGGTGGCGGCGATTGAGCTGGCCGGGGCGGGTCACGGGGTTTTCGCGACGACCCTGGGCGTGATCGCGGTGATCGCGGCGACGACCAACATCATCGGCGGGTTTCTGATCACCGATCGCATGCTCAAAATGTTCAAAAAACGCGGGGGGCAGAAGTGAGTTTCGACCTGATCCACTTTGTTTCGTCCGCCGCCACGACGCAGGCGACCGGCAAGGGCGAGTTTACCGGCGCGATCGCCACGGCGGCGTACCTGTTCGCCTGTGCTTGCTTCATTTTGGCGCTGCGCTGGCTCAGCCAGCCGGGCACGGCGCGCAAGGGGAACACCATCGGGCAGATCGGCATGCTCGCCGCCATTGTCGGAGCGCTGCTGCAGCACCATGTCATTCACTACGAATGGATTTTTGTCGGCTTTGCCATCGGCGCGGCAATCGGCGTGCCGATGGCGGTTTTCATGCCTATGACCGCCGTCCCGCAACGGACGGCCCTCTCCCACGCGTTCGGCGCGCTCGCTGCGGCGCTGGTCGGTACGGGGCATTACTACCTGTACAAAATGGACGTGCTCCGCCCGCACCCGGTCGAGATGGGCATTCTGTGTCTGGAGGTGCTGCTGGGCGCGCTCACGTTTACCGGGTCGCTCATGGCGTTCGGCAAGCTGCAAGACCTGCTGCCCACCCGGCCCATGGTCTACCGTGGCCAGATACTTGTGAACCTTTCAGTGCTGGGCGCGGCGCTGGTCTGCAGCACGCTGCTAACGTTCAACCCGCAATGGACATGGCTTTTTCCCATCCTGCTGCTGCTGTCGCTGGCGTTCGGCGTGATGCTCATCCTCCCCATCGGCGGCGGGGATATGCCCACCGTCATCGCGCTGCTGAACGGCTACGCCGGCTTGAGCGCCTGCTTTATGGGGTTTGTGCTCGATAATCGCTTGCTGATCATCGCCGGCGCGCTCGATGGCGCATCGGGCCTCATTCTGTCGATCGTCATGTGCAAGGCGATGAACCGCAGCTTCACCAACGTGCTGTTCGGCGCGTTCGGGCAGGTAAAGGCCGGCCCGGCGGCGCAGGGAGAGAAGAAAGTCGCCAAACCCACCACGCCCGAAGAAGCCGCCGGCCTGCTCGCCGCCGCCAACAGCGTCATCATCATCCCCGGCTACGGCATGGCGGTTGCGCAAGCCCAGCACAAGGTGCGCGAACTATACGACCAGCTGACCCGGCGCGGGATTGATGTAAAATTCGCCATCCACCCCGTCGCCGGAAGAATGCCCGGTCACATGAACGTGCTCCTGGCCGAGGCCGAAATTCCCTACGACCGGCTGCTGGAAATGGAAGAAATAAACAGCGAGTTTCCCCAGTGCGATGTCGCGATGGTCATCGGCGCCAACGACGTGGTCAACCCCGCCGCCCGGCACGACAAAAGCAGCCCGATCTACGGCATGCCCATCATCGACGCCGACAAAGCCAAAACGGTCATGGCGATCAAACGCAGCATGAACCCCGGCTTCGCGGGGATCGATAATGAGCTTTACACGCTCGATCAGACACTCATGTTGTTCGGCGATGCCAAAGCGGTGGTGGCGGCGGTGGCGAAGGAGTTGGGGGAGAGTTGAGTGCGACGAAGTTCACGCCAATGCATCGGCGTGCTGAAAGTGGGCCGACTCTCTGTGCGCGTAGACCACCCCGAGAACGCCCGCCCGCCGGCCACCACACAAACGCCTCCACCCCATCCACCAAATCGCGGGCCGTGGCAGAATTATCCCGCCGGGCGCGGTCGAAGCCAGAGCCGCCGAAGAGGGTGTCGATGAGGCCGTCGCGGGCGTAAAGGGTGTCGTTGCCGGTTTGGCCGTCCAGCAAATCGCGTCCGCCGCCGCCGTCGATCGTGTCGTTGCCGCTACCGCCGAAGAGCCGGTCGTTCCCGCTGCCGCCGTGGAGGTTGTCGCAGACCAAAACGAGGACGGCAGACCGAAACGAGGACGCAGCTAGTTGATCCGTGGCAGCGAACAGCGATAGCGGGAAAAACGGCAAAACTAGCTGCGTCCTCGTTTCCCTGCTCGTTTCCCTGCCGTATCATTTTCCCAATAACTCGATCCGAGGTCGAGCTTACGCAATGTTGTCGACGACGACGAAATAATGAATTTCTGCGCGGCACCTCCCGCCACATCCCGCCGGGCTTTGCAAAATAGCGCAGATTTTACAAATTTCGCTTGACACGCCGCATCGAATTTGCGAAAGTTATCGGACTATCCGAGGTTCATCCTCGGAGGGCATGTCTTTTGAAGTCGGTTTGGTTGGTTGTTGTGGACACATCGGTTGACTCGAACGTGATGGGTCACGGAATTCGGGTCTTGAGTTGCAAATAGTTTATGTCGGAGACTGAAACGGGAGACTGAAACGAGGACGCAGCTAGTTGATCCGTGGCTGCGAACAGAGATAGCGGGAAAAACGGTAAAACTAGCTGCGTCCTCGTTTCCCTCCGGCTCGCCTCGCGTCCAGTCCGACCGTTAGTTAGAGTGGTTCAAATGCCAGACGAAAACTACAAGGGACATACGATCCGAAAAGTCGTGGTCGAAACTGAACCAACCGCTTTGTACGGAGGCAAAGAAAAGAAGCCCGATGGCCCGCCCGCCCAGTACGTCTCTTACGAAATCCTTGACGACAAGAGTGAAGTTGTCGGGAAGGCTATCAGCGATGAAGCCGCACGCGCGAAGATCGACGCCATGAGTGCGCCGCGAGCAGCAAAATAAATCCGAGTTGCGGCTCCGGGATCGTGATACCAGTGGCATTGATCGTGACGCCGGGGACTTGCGAAAGTGATTGTCCGCCCGCGACGGTCTGCAATACAAACACCCAGCCACCGGGCCCGTTGAAGCCCGCCATGTCCAGACGCACCGGAACGCCAGCGGTAAGGTTGAGCGTGTGCAGCACGTCGGCGCCGAACGGCCCGCCGCCGACGAAAGCATTGTTGACGAAAAGGCTATGCCCATCGTCGCCGTCAAGGATGAGCGGAATCTGTTGTGTGGTGGCAGAGGTCACGAAGGTTGAGAAAATCAAATCGGCTGCGCGGGGCTGTCCGAGTCCCCACGGCGCATCGGAGACATACCCCTGAAATGTCGCGCCCGCGTATGCGGATTGCGAGGTGACAAAATACTGATCGTTCTCACCAACCGAAGGTTCGGGTTTGATGAAATACGCCCAACTGTTTGTCGGGGTTCCGGTGAACGTGAGCGCGGCGATTGCATTCCCCGAGAAAAGAAAAGCGACCATGATGACGCCGACGAGAGTGCGTAATGACATTTTCCTATCCCTTCCGTTTGGTGTGACCATAACGGGTCACGATACCCCCGCAGTGACAAAATAGCAACAGAAAAGCGTTACTTACTCAAGTCCGTGGAAGCAGTCGTAAATCTCGATTACGGCGAGGACAACCGAGCGAAACGACGGCAAACAGCACAGCAATCCATCCCGCAATGCTCCAAAAGGCAAAGATAAGACCTGCGAAACCAGTCACTAGCCCGCCGTAGTGCAACGGCAGAGACCGAAACGAGGACGCAGCTAGTTGATCCATGGCAGCGAACAGCGATAACGGGAAAAACGGCAAAACTAGC
>ENA-ORBV01015085-ORBV01015085.1-microbial-mat-metagenome-genome-assembly--contig:-NODE-15085-length-11433-cov-13.341758_pt1 | contig 11433 bp, 9 predicted proteins | sample MGYA00237777_ERZ505514 | MGnify/ENA primary metagenome ERZ505514 (study PRJEB26160, sample SAMN06269048) | microbial mat metagenome | isolation source: Oligotrophic lake microbial mat | place...
TACACCTCTCTATTCGTCGGCAGCGTCAGATGTGTATAAGAGACAGGGTGTGGGGGTGTGGGGTAACCGGGCGAACGTGACCAATCAAGGAAGGCAAGGGGCAAAAAAAGCGACGCGAGGCCGTTTCGGGCCTCGCGTCAGCGTTGTTCGTTGCCGTTCGCGAAGTTCCTTGGATGCGAGCCCCGACGAGTCGGCCAGGGCATGTCAAGCATCGGGAACTGGTCAGACGCGAATCGGTCGGGCGATTAGAGCCCAAGTGTGTTGCGAGGATTCAGTGAATGAATCCTCGCAATCGGCTCAGCCCTTGCGGGTTGCCTTCTTGGATGCCTTCTTCTTGCCCTTTTTCTTTGCCTTCTTGGCCATTGTAAAACTCCTTGGCTTAGACGAATCACTTCATGCAACGCGACACCGCGCCACACGAGCGATCCTCGATACCAGAATATCTTATCGGAAACTTGCGCTCTTGTGTTGCAGAATTGTAAAAAAATGTGAACAACTCGTGCAGATCGTTGTGATGCATGCCCGTCGCGCGCTCGTTCACGCGCGCTTTCGCGCAACATCATGCGCGTCCATCGTATCGCCGATCACCGATTGCCACATCATCGCCCTCGCGCACGCGTTCGATCACCACAGCACGCGCACACGCACCGTCTCTGGTACCTGGCGAATCTCGTCCACCACTCGCTGCGCGTTGGTTGGATCCACATCCAGCACCATGTACCCGATATGTCCGTTGGTCCGAAGGTACTGCGCGCTGACGTTCGCGCCCAGCCCAGCGATGTGCGCATGCACCTGACGCAGCACACCCGGCACGTTGCGATGGAAGTGCAAAATCCGGTGTTTTCTGGGCGTTTTCAGTAGTTCTTCGTCGTCCTCATCCGCACCGCCAGCAGCCCCGAAGTGCGCGATCTGGTCGGGCAACTCGACCTCGGGCACGTTCACCGCGCCGGTCGTTGTTCCAACGTTGACGAACTTGATCAACTTCTCCGCGACGTCGAGCGCGATGGTCTCCTGTGCCTCTTCAGTGCTGCCGCCGATGTGCGGTGTCAGGATGACGTTTGGAAGTCCGCACAACGGACTCTCAAACTTCTCCCCCTTCGAGGCAGGCTCATGCGGGAAGACATCGACCGCCGCGCCGCCGATTGAACCATCCTTGAGTGCTGCAACCAGCGATGGCACATGGACGACACTCCCCCGAGCGTTGTTGATCAGAAACGCACCGGGCTTCATCGCCTTGAACTGGCGAGATCCCATCAAGCCGCTGGTCGCGTCGGTCGCGGGTACGTGCAAGGTCACAAAGTCGCTCTCGCGCAGCAACTCCGCGAGCGATCGCACCGATCGTGCGTTCCCCAATGGCAACTTGGGAACAATGTCGTAGTACAGAACGCGCATGCCCATCGCCTCCGCGAGCACGCTCACCTGGCTTCCAATATGGCCATAGCCCACGATCCCCAGCGTTCGTCCGCGTATTTCTCGGGCACCAACTGCGGACTTATCCCATTGCCCCGCATGCATTTGCGTGCTTTTCTGGAAGACCTGCCGCGAGAGCCCAACCACCTCGGCGATAGTCAGTTCCGCGACGCTTCGGGTGTTGGAGAAAGGCGCATTGAAGACCGGCACGCCTCGGTCGCGGGCCTCGTCAAGGTCGACCTGATCAGTCCCGATGCAGAAACATCCAACAGCCAGGAGCCTTGGCGACAACTCCAGCACTCGCTTGGGCACCAGCGTCTTGCTGCGAACGCCCAGGACGTGGCACTCGCTGGCGAGTTTGAGCAGTTTGGCCTCATCGGGCGCGCCCGTCATCGTCTCGACATCGAACCCTTCGCTCCGAAACAACGCCGCACCACGCGCATGCACCCCTTCGAGCAGCACGACACGGATCTTGTCCTTGGGAAAACTGGTCTTCATGGCGAAGACACTAGGACGTTGAGCCAACCTTGGTTCTTGCCCCGCTCTTGCAAGGGCGAACGACCAAGCCACTACTGCTCTTGTGCCAACTCCCGAAGTTTTCGCAGCGCGTCGAAGGCCTGAAGTGGTGTCAGGTGGTCCAGTTTGACTTCCTTGAGCGCATCCAGGGCAGGATGGGGAATGTACTCACGGAAGAGTGCGAGTTGGCCGTCATCGCGCGCCCTTGGTATTGTTACCGCCGACACATCGACACGACGTCGTGACCCTTTGCGCGTCGATTGGGACGGTGTTGAACCGTTCACGCCACCCTCCGCAGCGTTGAACCCCGTCCCCACCCCTGCCTCATGCACTGCCAACGTTCCCAGCACCTCACGCGCGCGAGTCACCACACCCTTGGGCATCCCCGCCAGACGCGCCACATGCAGCCCATAGCTCTGGTCCGTGCGTCCCGGCAAGATGCGATGCAAAAACACGATCTCGGCGTGGTCATCGCCCGCGGGCCACTCGCGCACCGCGACATGCAGGTTGCGGACTTTGCCGGGAAGCCGGTCTTCGAGTTCGGTCAGTTCGTGGTAGTGGGTTGCGAACAACGTGCGCGGACCCTGTGTGGCGTCGCCAGCCAGGTGCTCGACGATTGCCCAGGCCAACGACAAGCCGTCGAGCGTTGAGGTGCCTCGTCCAACTTCGTCGAGGATGATCAGACTGCTCGCGGACGCATGGTGCAGAATCTGAGCAGTCTCGACCATCTCGACCATGAACGTCGATTGCCCCGCGTGCAAGGCATCGTCGGCACCGATGCGAGTAAAAACGCGGTCGGTGAGTCCGACGGTCATGGCTCCTGCAGGGACGAAACTACCCGCATGGGCGAGGATTGTCAGTAGCGCGACCATGCGGATGTACGTGCTCTTGCCAGCCATGTTGGGGCCCGTAATGAGAGCGAGTGAAGGGAGATGTAAGGGGAGAAAAGAAGCAGAGCCGGAGAGACCAGTCGACGAAGCGACACCATCAGAAGGGTCATCAGAAGCAGTGGGTATCGCATCCCGCGCAACTTCCCTGCTTCTGTCCGTGGTTGCTTCGCTGCTTCGCTTCCCTGCTTCGTCTCTTGATCCCAATGCACAGTCATTGGGCACGCATTGTCCCAGCAACTCATCCAACACCGGGTGGCGCCCATCCTGGATCGCGAGCATCGGTTCGCAGACTACCTCCGGCGCGATCCAGCCGCGATGCGCCCCCTTGTCCGCGAATGCCAGCAGGACATCGATTGCCCCAATCGCCTCGGCGAGCAATGTGATGGCGTGGACCTGGGCGACAGCCCCATCGCACAGACCCTGGAAGAGTTCGCGCTCTCGCTCAAGACCCCGCGACTGGGCCGTGGTGACTTTGCGTTCAAACTCACCCAGCACGGGCGATGTGAACCGCTCGACATTGCGGAGCGTCTGCATTCGCTTGAGTTCGGGCGGAGCGTTGCGTGCCTGAGCCTCGGGCAGTTCGATGAAGTAGCCAGCGACCTTGTTGTACCCAACACGCAGGCTGGGCAACTTGTGCTTTTCGATCAGTTCGTTCTGGTATTGTGCCAGCCACGCCCCGGCATCTCGTTCGAGTAAGCGGGCTTCGTCCAGCGCGGGATCGACCCCATCACGGATCAGGCCGCCATCGCGCAGGTGGGCGGGCGGATCATCCACGCACACTTCCAGCACATTGTCGGCGAAGGCTCGCAAGGGAGAGGTCGTCGCGCCGGCGTGGGCTGCGACCAGGTCGCGCCAGGGCCGAACCGACGAGGCGCCATCCAGCAGTGTTGCAACCTCTCCGCATGCCAGCACACTCCGGGCCAGCCCGACCAGATCGCGCGGGGTGGCACGAGCCAGCGCGACTCGCCCCGCGATTCGCGCGATGTCCTGAATACTGGCGAGAGCCGCGCCCACCTTTTCGGCCAGTTCGCGGTGTTCCTTGAACAGCCCCACGCCCCGCTGTCGCGCCTCGATTGCCGCGTGGTCTCGCAGGGGACGACACAGCCAGTCTCGCAGGGCACGCTTGCCCATCGCCGTGCGCGCTCCGCCCCGTCCCGCGCCAGCACAGAGAAAAATACCAACAAGGGTGGGATCAGCGCTGATGGCGTTGGCTGTGCCAGCCACCAGACCGACCGCGCGTTGTCCGGCGCGCAGGGTGCGCTCAACTTCGAGTGATCGCAGGCTCACGGCGTCGATCACCAGATGCGCGGTCGCGTCGTCTCGCCGGGGTGGGCGAAGATGGCGCAGACTGCCGCGCCGCAGTCCCGCCAATGCACTACCCGCACCGCCCGTGGAGTCGGCGCTCTTGCCCCTACCCGGCCCGTTCATAGGTGACTTGGCACCACCATCGCCCGATCGGGTCGCAAGTTGCAGGGCCGCATGAGCCTCTTTGGACTCTTCTTCACCTAGTGTCTGGGTTTCCTGGAGATAGGCAAGCAGTGCACCCGCCGCGTACACGCACGACTCGTCGTCGCGCAGTCCGAACCCCGCAAGCGTCGCGACTTGATAATGCTTCTTGAGAGCACCCAGCGACTCCTGCGGACGGAAGTGCCAACTTGGCCGCGGGGCCAGCGCGATGCCCATGCTCGCAAGCCCAGTGAGTGATCGCAACTCGACTGGTATATCGCCCGAGCCGCTCGCATCTGCGAATAAAAGTTCCCGGACGCTGCGTCGAGTCAGTTCGTCCACCAGCGACGCGATGCCGCACTCCACCACGCTGAAGGACCCGGTGGCAACCTCCACGACCGCAAGCGCAAGCGTCGGCTTCGCCCCCGCCCCCTCACCCTGGAGACTTCCCTTGATTGTGGGCACAATCACGACCGCACCGACCGCAACGCTCGCGTCGGATTCGAGGAGCGACTCGTCCACCAGCGTGCCTGGCGTGATCACGCGCGTCACGGCCCGTGGCACTAAGCCCTTGGCCAGGCTTGCCTCGATCAACTGCTCGCAGACCGCGACCCGAAAGCCGCGCGTGGTGAGGCGCTTGAGGTAGGTTTCAAGTTGGTGGTAAGGCATCCCGCACATAGGGACACCAGCGGTGCGCTGGGTAAGCGTCAGGCCGATCGCCTGGCTGACCTTAACCGCATCGTCATCGAACATTTCGTAGAAGTCGCCGATGCGGAAGAGCAGGACGCAGTCCGGATGCCGCTTTTTGAAGCGGTAGTACTGCTGCATCGCGGGCGTTTCACGCGGATCGGGCAAGGCACAACTCTCCAATGGAGCGCTATTGAGGGCGATCCTTGCCCGGGGAAGTCGCTGAACACCATATTAGGAAACAATCGCTCCTGGTTCGATCTCAGTGAGCGGGCTGAGAATCACGACGCGACGTTCTGTCTCGTTTGCAGCATCACCGCCCTGTGTCTTTGGCACATTGCTCGCCGCCAGTAGCATGCCGCGAGATTCTTCGCCTCGGATCACGCGGGGGGCAAGATTGGCGATGATGACGATGCGCTGGCCCAGCAACTCTTCGGGCTGGTAATACGCACGAATGCCAGCACAAATTTGCCGGGTCGTGCCGCTGCCATCGTCGAGTTGGAGTTTGTATAACTTGTCGGCGTTGGGGTGGTTCTCGACCTTGAGAATCTTGGCGACCCGCAGGTCTAACTTGGCAAAGTCCTCAAAAGCGACGACCGGCTTGGGGGTGCCAGCAGCGGGAGGAGTGGCGGGAGCAGCAGAAGGAGCGGGGGTTGGGCCTGAAGTGGAGGTGGAAGTTGGTGTGGTGGCTACAGATGGAATTGGAGTTGGACTGGTCATGTGGCAGGATATGTGCCATAGGGCAAACGACATATGCGTTTTCCGAGGGACGTTTCGCCCATTCGAGTAGGTCTTTTCCCGCCTGTTGTTCAGACCGCAGAATCCGAGCTGTATTCACCGATACTACTGCTTTCCGATTCGTTGTTCACAGACCTCGCTCATCGCAAGCCTCATTACCCTGATTTTTCCATGACAAGTTTGCACACCATTCTCGCATGCTGCCTCCTCTTGTTGCTTCCTGCCTGCCAGCGACAGACTCGCGTCGAGCAACTCGATCCGCCACGGACGCTGACCACTCCATATGACACGAGCGGGGGCGAAGTCTTGTGGGCGGTGGTCCCCCTGCGCAACGAATCGGGCACGTCGGTCGCCGAGCCGCTGGTGCTGTCGGATCACTTGGTCGGGGCGATCGAGGAGGTCGAGGGCATTCGGTGCGTCCCGCTGGATCGGACGCTCGCGGCCATGCAATCGCTCAAACTCCGCGCGATCCAGAACCCCGCCCAGGCGCGCAGCCTCGCGCAGGCGATGGGTGTGGATGGTGTTGTTGTGGGCAGCGTCACTGCGTATGACCCGTATACACCATTGCTGGGATTGTCGCTTGCTCTGTACGCGCGACCCGGTGCGACCATGACTTCGCGCCCGACCCCTTCCTTCAACCCGCGCGAGTTGGCGACGGCAACTACCGACACGACCGTCGCGGGCGAGGATTCCGGATACAGCGAGCGACCGCTGGCCGTCTGGTCTGGCCGCCTGGACGGCAAGAACCATCAGACGCTGATGGACCTGCGCACCTATGCAAACGGCCGCACGCGTGAGGTTTCTGCTTTGGGCTGGCGGCGCTACACAGCGAGCATGGACCTCTACAGCCAATTCGCGATGTATCGGGGCGTGGATGGCCTGCTCCAGCAGGAATGGACGCGCGTCGCCCGCGCTCAAATTCCCCGCCCCTCAGAACCGCGACCCGAGGCAGATTCCCAATAAGTGCCAAGACTTGCATGCCAGCAACTAGAACTGTTCCACAACCTCAACGCTGGTGTACTGATCCAGATTCACATGCACCACTTCGCCGTCATCCTTCTTGAGTGTCAGCCGGTCCAGCCAGAACTTCTTGTCTTTGCTGTGCGCGTACCAACTGCCCGTCTTGCTCTGCGTCAATTCGATCACTGCTCCCTCAATCGGCATCGCGGCGAACGAATCTCGCCCACTGCCAAGGTGCGGAATCTGCTGCGTCACGCGAACCCGCGTGCCCGGTTGGATGGTGTCGACGGTCATGCTCGATTATATGGCAAACCGGGCCATGCCGACGATGAGGCGATGTGCCGATGAGCCGAATCACCACGCTGTTCCCGTGAGGGTCGCCACTACACTCTGTGCTACTGGCCCGCTCGCCCCATCGAGCGCGACGATTCGCGCTGCACATCGTTGGCCTGCCGCTCTTCCCCAACATCCAGTCCAGCATATAAAAATCGTGCCCGCAGTTCCGGCGTCGGCACCATGCACGTCTCACGCTTTCCAAACCAGCGATACCGGTTTCGCGCGATCCATCGATAGATGCCGTCCCGCATCCCCACGGGCAGCACGCGCCCCGCCCGCGCCAGCGACCAGGGCAGCCCCAATCGTCCCGCAATCGCCATGGCCGCGTCGGATCGGAGCAGTATCCGCCCAGTCTCAATCACGATGATGCTGTCAGGACGAAACTCTGTGCCGCTACTTGTTGCTTCTACCCCTGCCCCGGCCCCCGTCGCCTCGATCGCACGTTGAGCCGCCAGCGACTGCAAGGCCGCGAATCGAAAAATCGCCTTGCGATCCCGTCGGATGATCCACTGCACCGCTCCATTGCAGAGATTGCACACGCCATCGAAGAGGATGAGGGCGTGAGCCTCAGTTATGGTATCTGGAGTTTGTGATGGATTTTCGCTCATTTTTGTTGCCGAACGTGCCGGCGTGTTGTCTCTTTCAGACATGAGCATCATTCGCACCTCCAACCTTCCACAACAGGCGCTCGCGCACTTGGTCGTTTCCGCCCTCACTTTCGCCCCTGTCGCCTCGGGCGTTGTGACCACTTTCGATACAGGCCTCGAAGGCTGGTCCATCTCCGGCCGCACCACGATCGCGCCCAATGGCGGCAACCCGGGTGCCAATCTCGCCCCGCTCGTCACCGATGTCTTTGGCATCGACATTCGTAACAACAGCAATGCCGCATTCCTGGGTAACTATGCCCAGACCTGGCAAACCCAGGGGGGTGGCCCCGGTTCGCCCCTGCGCCTCAGCGTGGACACCAAGACCAATTCGATCACCTTTGGCAGCAGCCAGGTCGCTCGCAATCTCATCGTCCAACTCCGCGACTACACCAACCCGCCGCCCAACTATCCGTATGTGTCGGTCTGGCTCAACCTTGGGACAATCAGCGCGGCCCAGCCCGACTGGCGGACCTTGGCCATTGATATCGCAAATCCCGCGAGCCAGACCCTTCCCAGTGGTTGGGGCGGTACCGGAGACGAAGACCAGTTTGCCAACCCGCGACTACCCGCCAATCGCACCTTTGCGAGTGTGCTTGCCAGCGTCGATGAGATTGCCTTTACAACGTTGGAACCAGGCTTTTTCTATGGCTTCACGAACTTCAACGTACAGGTGGACAATCCCACGCTCGTGGTCGTGCCTTCGCCCGCCGCTGTCTTCGCCATCCCAGCCATAGCACTCGCTACTTTGCGAAGGCGCCGCGCACGCTGATTGACTTGAGGCATGACTTACTTCTGGGCTTGATTGGGTACTTACTTTGGGGCTTGCCTTGCGCTCATCCCCGGCCCCAGCATCCCGGCCTTCATCCCCTGCTTCACCGCGCACAAGTGCGCGCGCACAAACGGGATCTCATTAGCCTTGTGGAACTCCGTCGGGAAGTATGTTGCGAGTTTCATGGGGTAGAACGCACCCTTGAACGTGGGCAACTGCTTCGCATACTCCTCTTTGCTGTAGTACCAGAAACTGTTCTGGTTGAAGAACGAGATGTTCGAGGGGTTCTGCCACGCCCCGCGCCCGTCAGTGCTGGGCACCTCGACCATGAACATTCCACCTGGCGCAAGCACCCGCCACGCCTCCTTGAAGACATGGATCGGATCGCGTAACTGCTCAAGCACCTCCCATGCCCGCACGATGCCCACGCTGTCATCCTCTATAGGCCAGCGTTGTTGCAGGTCGCACACCAAGTCCACGCCCCTTCCGCTCGCGATGTCCACGCCCTCGTACTCGCTTGGCTTATTCGTGGCCCCGCCCAGATCAATCGCACGCAGCCCCTTTTCTCTGCACCAGCGCAGCATCATCGCATACACGTTGTGGTCGTAGAGATGGGCCACGATCTCCTGAATCCGTGCGTTGCGTTCCTTGTGCGTGTTGTTCGCCGTCATGCGGTAGAAGTACAGGCACTCTGGAATATGCACGAACCGCTTGCCCGCGCAGTAGAACTTCACCATCAGGTCAAAGTCATCCCCCACGTCCAGTGCAGGATTGTGACCACCCACCTCGTCATACGCCCTGCGTGTCCATGCCCGGACGTGGTTGGGCGCATGCGTGAGTTGCAGAATCCAGGGCGGCTCCACAGGAAACGCGTGCGCGGCTTTATACGTGCGACCATCGGGCCCGACAACATCCCTGTACTTCCACCCAAACGCTTCGCGGTAGATGTGGGGCGAACCGTCGTGCTCGTGAAACTCCGCGAAGTCGGAGAAGACGAAGTCCACCGGGCTCGCGGGCGTACCGCTCTTGAACGCGTTGACGACCATCTCGATGGCGTGCAGGGAAAGAAAGTCGTCGTGGTCCAGTTCAACGATGATGCTTCCGCTACTCGCCCGCGTCGCCAACAGTTTGTATGCTCCGACAGACGAGCGGCTTATCGCGGTCTGATCGGCGTTACCTATTACCCGCACGCGAGGATCGGCGATCGGCGGGATAGCGGCACCGGAATTGGGCACCAGCACCCACTCCCACTTGGGATACCTCTGACGCTTCAGATTGTCATAGATGGACGCAATAAAAAGCGGATTGTGCGTGGGCGTGATGATCGAGACCAGTGGATCGGCATCGGTCACATCGATGGTGCGCGTCGTAGGCATGTTTCACTTTATGAAGCCTTGCAGCGAACAGGCGAACGAGCCAATGACAAGTGCGCCGCCAATCAAGTCCCGATGATCCTTCCCGCCTCTGCCAAAATCCCCTCTGCCTCCGCCTTGCTCGGCGCTTCCGCGATCAGTCGCATGATCGGTTCCGTGTTGCTCGCCCGCACATGCAGCCATGCCCGATTCGCAAGTTGGCCCTTTGTGAAGTTCACCCACGCCCCATCGCGCAGATCAACTTCCTGTCCTGCCCCGCCATAGAACGCCGCAATCTTCGTAACGGCAGCCGTCGCGTCTTCCTTCCTGGCAAGGTCGACCTTTCGTTTCTCGATGCTGTATGCGGGCACGCAGGAAACCAGACCGCTCAGTGCATGGCCGCGAGCACTAGACTTACCCAGCCGCTGTCCCATGCTGGTGTCGTGTGCATGCTTGAAGAGCCAGAGCGTCAGCGCCATCGCCCCCAGCGAATCGCGCACATAACAACTCCTGGGCCAGATCGTCCCGCCGTTCCCCTCGCCCCCCGCGATCGCCCCTTCGCGCTTCATGATCTCGACCACGTTGGCCTCACCCACCGGCGTGCGCAGCACCCGCGCCCCGAAGGTTGCAGCGACATCATTGATCATGCGACTGGTCGAGAGATTCGTGACCATCACACGATGCTCCCCGCCATCCACGCCATTTGCCCCTTTCACCCCTTTCATGCCGCTTGCCCGCATGCCGGCTCCCAGGATCGCCCACGCGCTCAGCGCCAGCGTGTACTCCTCGCCGATGTACCGTCCCTGTTCGTCAATGAGTGCCAGCCGATCCGCGTCCGGATCCAGCGCAAAGCCAACCTGGCACCCCTGGGCGCGCACACAGTCGCACAATCCCCCTTTCCCCGACAAGTTCTCCATCGTGGGCTCGGGCGGATGGGGAAACAGCCCCGCTTGATCGCCCTCCAACACTGTGTTGATCGCTACCACCTCGCACCCCAGGCTCCGCAGGAATCGCGGTGCCGTCGCGCTGCTGCTCGCATTCACGCAATCTACCGCGACCTTGGTCCCTTCCCCGAGTTTGCTCGCTATCGCGCACAGACCCGCGTCCTCCATCGCCCCCATCACACGCTTGATGTGCGTTTGCGCCGCGTCCGCGTCGCTGCGAAGTGTGCCCAGCCGCTCCCATGTCACGCTGCTGGACCGTCCTTCGTGAAAACGCGCGATGATTTCATGCGCCAGTGCTGCGGGCGGCGCACTCGCCCCCGCGTCGTGCAATCCTGCTGGCTCGCGCAGCAAACACTTGAGGCCGTTCCATTGCTGGGGATTGTGGCTCGCCGTAATCACCATCCCGGCAACCAGCACTCCGCTCCGCGCGCGCGCCACCTCATCGGTGATGACCGCCGCGGTTGGTGTCATCGCGATACCCACATCCAGCACGTCGCATCCGCTGCCCAGCAGCCCCGCCGTCGCAGCCGAGTGCATCGCCTGCCCCCCGCGCCGCCCATCCCGACTCCGTACCCGAACATCGCGATGTGCAACCAGGCGAACCCGGGGACCTGCACCAAGAAGGTGAAGATCAACAATCAGCCCGCCATCACGAAGGACACGCAGATCCCGATGTCGACCGCGGACGAGGCGGGCGTGGCGGGCTGATTGTTGATCTTCACCTTCTTGGTGCAGGTC
>ENA-ORBV01015086-ORBV01015086.1-microbial-mat-metagenome-genome-assembly--contig:-NODE-15086-length-11433-cov-6.201656_pt1 | contig 11433 bp, 8 predicted proteins | sample MGYA00237777_ERZ505514 | MGnify/ENA primary metagenome ERZ505514 (study PRJEB26160, sample SAMN06269048) | microbial mat metagenome | isolation source: Oligotrophic lake microbial mat | place...
GGCAGCGTCAGATGTGTATAAGAGACAGATATGTGTCTTTTCAATGATACTTTCTGAAATTAAGCTTACGAATTTGACTTTTATTAAGAATTTCTCTGCGAACATGCAGAAAGGACACACTGATGAGAAAGAATTCGCAATTCTTAAGCTGTGTGGCACATGCCGGCCATGTTCGCCAACTGCATGCGCTGACAAAGTTTTACATGTCTTTTCATCACGTGATGCAAGCAAGACGTCTAGTAGTAGTCCTGCTGGCTGGCTGCCTTGACAGGAAGTTGGATTTGCCTTTGCAATTGAAAGGCTATCTACAATATTATGCTGTGGATCCGTATTTGTAATCGCGGCATCGGTGTGTCAATATGACTGGAGTCAACGCTAGCTCGTCGAGTAGTGGATACCCGGCTTCATTTCTTGGATGCGGTATGCTGATTTTAGGAGTAGTTCTATAATGTATTGTCGCGTATTTTTTTAAGCTAAAAGCAAGTTTTACGAAAGTGATTGCCGAGTAGCGAAAGCAACCACTCTTTAGCATTGTTTGGGTGTCAGCTTTCGCTTTTTGTCGCGACACACGAAGCACCCGGCGGCTAGTCTCCCGACGAAAATTAGAACTGAGCGTCTAAAACGCCGCCCTTACAAAGTCCTCCAAACTTTTACTTGCCGCTTCCGTTTGTGCCACAACTTCCGCCGCATTCTTTTTGGATGCTGCCGTATTAATGCTGAATACATCTTCCTTGACCTTTTTTGCCTTGGCCTGGACACCAGGAGGAGCCTCTTTTGCAATAAAGCTCAACGTTTGTCCTAACGTCCCCAATGGACCCAAAAGGATACCAGAAATCTGGCTCCATTTCTTGTCCTCTGCCAGGGGTGGAATATCTTGTAGTCGTTTACTGGCTTCCAAGAGTCGTTCGAGTTGGACCTTGGGATCGGGCCCTTTGTAGAGAAAGGGACTCGTATCCGTCACAGTATTCTTTTCGATCAAAAATTCAATGTAATTCGAAAGGCCAGGTACAGCCACAGATGCTGATTCACCATACGCTGCATTTGCAGGTTGCGGCTGCCCGTTCAAGGCCAGGGTTGTCGTCAAAACAACAGCCGAGGAGAAGAGAAACTCTCTGCGATTGGTATTGCCGTGTTCATTATCAGTTCGGATCATCCTGCTGCTCGTCCCTTCACGATCAACGACAACCGACATTGAATGACATAATGTTGACAACGTGAAGCATTTAACGGACCCCAAGTTGAAGAGCGACGCCAATAGTAGAGCAAAGAGAACGGAAAGGGGTTTGTGTGTCCACAGCATTGTGCACTGGTGTTCGGTAAGACGGGACGCTCGAATGCAGTTCAGAGGGAGTGGAGTGGGGACAGGTCTATAGGTACCGCGCAATCTATTGTTGGAGCTCTCTAACTCTCAACTCCCAGGAGTTTCTCGGTAGACAACTTCAAAAACAAGAGTAATAGTAGTATGGATAGGATCGATACGACATTCCGGTCGTCGGTTGTGATGATGATCGTCGTGATCATTGATTCATTCGATATATTCAAAAAAAGATACGCGAGAAAAGGGTTAGAGATAAAAGTCAAACTTTGCGTTCGCATGTGCGCCTTTCCATTCACTTGCACTAATTAAAAAATCACTGTTCAAATTTTCCTTAAGTCTTTTTGTCTCACTCCCCGAAATTTTGTTAATTCGACAACGGCCCCGCAAGTCTTGCTAACGGCCCTGCTATTAAAATTCGTCGATGAACCTCAGCCCTTCGAGGAATCGATCGTGTAGAGTTTTTTGTTCCGTCTTTGTCATTTGGCAGGTCCGATATCCATATCGGATGTATTTGATGCCGGAATGCATTCGATCGGATGGAACCGGTCAAGGCAACAACAGCTATAGACTTGCATGGATTGGATAGTCATTAGACCAGCAGTCCCATCTAATGGTACATGCATTTCTTTTGTACAGGATACCTTATAACCTTATCTGTGATGGGAAATAGCAGAGGAATAGCTCCAGCCAATTTCCTTTGAACTGATCATAAACGGAACCAAGTCAAGCCAACGAACGCATATCACAAGCTGTGCAGCAACAAAACCATGTTCTCGTTTAACACCATTTATAGCAGCAAGAATGCGCTCAAGGAAGTTGACGTAGATTCCTCTAATTCGACCGAAAAGAAGCTGTCCAGGTTGCAATGGTTTTCCATTCTGGTTATCATTATCTCTATCACGTTTCGAGGGATCCTTCCAGAGGAAACTTCCTTAGATTCCTTCTCCAGTTGGACCCAAATGAAGCTGTCCACGTTCCAGTGGCTCTCTATCCTCGCTGCCATCGTCTTGATCGCGTTGCGAAGAATCCTTCCAGAGAATATGAGAGCTGGCTTGGTTGCGGATCTCTTTGGGACCACCATGAAAGCCCTGGCTAGTGTTTCCAAGGCCAAGGCCGTTACAGAGGTCGTTAGTCGTCCCTTTGAAGAGCACGGCGAGGTATGGGATGAACCGTTGAGTACCCACGAGATGTTTGGAGAAAACAACAACGACAACGCAACAAAAACCATTTGGGGCTATTGGAACACGTATCCCGATGGACTGCCGTTCCTTTGTGAAAAAGCCTTGGAGTCATGGAGGCTGCGCAATCCTGGGTGGAGAATCATCATGATCAACGATACAAATTTCAAAAAGTACGTTTCGGTATCCGATCTTCCCTCAACTTTCTACAGTCTCAAAGTGCAACACCAGTCGGATATCATCCGCCTAGCAGTGCTCATACGGTATGGAGGTGTCTATTTAGATGCTTCATCCCTCGTTTACAAGGGCTTCGATGGTATTTGGGAGGAAATCAAAGACGACCAGTTGCTTCTGACATCTTTGAATCACCTGCCCGAGGCCAATGTGGACTTTTACAATAATGGTCTCCTCATGTCAAAGACCACCCAAAATCCATTCCTACTCGAATGGCGAAAGCGCATTCTAGACTATTGTGAAGCACCGGCATTGACAGTGGAGGATATGAGAAAGCACAAAGCCTTTCAACGTGTCCATCAGCACTGGGATAGCCCAGCCTTGGGAGTTTTGGGGGACATGATTCCCTACCACTCCAATTTGTGGATCCTGAACGACATGATTTGGCACAACGACTTGGGTCTTTCCAAGCACATTCTTCATCTCCCAAAAATCCGGTGGGGTTTCTATTACCACGCACTTCCATACTTCTTTGACAAGCTCAAAATTATGCAACCACATGAACTTGAAAATCCCCACAATGATCCCAAGTTTGTGAGTTGGGGTGCCTTTTCCCTATTGTTGTGCATTGTCAAATACATGACTTTAATATTCCACGACAACGTTGAAATTGCGAATGGTGTGATCGACAACATTCATATTCTCAAATTCACATCCCACGACATGCCCTTGATTGATGTTGGCGTGAAAAAGGTCGGCCTTGACAGTACCATTGGGAGAATCTTTCGCGCTGCTTACGACAGCGCCGAGTATCCCACCATTCAATCTAGTCTGAGGGGTGCCGTAGGGCCGGCACTTGCTCAATCTGTGTCGTGAAAAGTCGAAGGACGAAAGGCAACAGCAAGTTCGTGGCTTGGGTTCTGAGCGCACCCTATCCAACCGATTATTAGCGCTTCGTTTTCTATGGAAATAAAAGGACAGTATTCTGGCTACAGCGCAGAATTGGTAGCATTCTTGTGGGAAGCTGTCATGGGATGGGTGTACATCGTACTAGTCACAAATAGCTGTAAAACATGTTATTGTTACCAGCTAGTCGCCCTTTAAAATAAAGCTCCCAGTAAAATAATGGCAATTACTGCAGGACTTCGCTGCAGAAAATGTTGTTGCTTAGCCTACCCGACCGCAGACAATTCTTTACTGTCAAACTGCACTTCTTCTTGTAGTTGGCCGCCTGAGGATGTCATGAAGAGGTAAAGGCTCGATTCATAGTGCCAAAGTCTTGCACAGCTCCAACAGCTCAGCATAGGCCAAACAAAATGCACGAGCAGCAACCAATCAAATTCCAACCTTAAATCGCTACATCAGGTGCATACTCCGCGATAATCGAGATGTATTTTTTCATGGCTTCTTCCTTGCTTAAAGAACCAGCCGCAACCCAGGCATCATATTTGCTCCTGGCCTGAATACTAAACATGGATGGTCGCTCGCCTTGGCAGGGCCCTTCTGTTACCTGCTTGTAGCAACCATAGATGGCCAATTTTTGGTCAGAACTCATCCCCCAAGCGCCACCCTTCGTTGGGTCGCGAGCATATTCAACAGCTTTTCGAAAATTCTCTTCCAAAGCCATGATGTATATTGGTAGTTCTGTATTTGATTTCTGCTGTAAGCTGTCAAAGCCCCCACCTCTATCTATAATTATTCTGTAGCAGCTGAAATCACTCCTTCTATCTTGTTGTTGGCATTTTTAAAATTAAAATTGGTTTGTCGTTGCGTGTATGCATGTACGTTATGTATCATGATAGTGTTGATGGGTGTCATTCAATTGCCGGGGTGATGCGGTGGTTGGTCTGAATCCTCAACTGCCGGGACTGAATAGGTGAAAGATGAAGAAATCCCGAACCCTACTTTTAACTTTTTACTGCTCTAGCTAAAAGAAGTTACTTTAGAAAGCTATGGGAATACTGCCTCACGAAGAAACTGAAAGAACTAAACTATCTCTACAGTAGTTAGCTGATCCGACCCTTCCTATTCTTTGACTTTCTTGCTTGGCGGCTCAAGTAGCTCTTGAAGTTTGGCTTTCAAATCAGCTTCATAAACTTCCAGAATATTCTCTTCATCTTCGTCAGCCCCAGGTGCTGGAGGGGTGTACTTAACAGCGTGCTCAATATAGCTCCCGTTCGTCTTTGCTTGACTCTGAACAAACCTCCAATCATCACTTGCCATGAGACCGTGAGAAAAGTTTCCAACAACCACCAGCAAATGCTGAGCTCGGGAACATGCCACGTTTATAAAGTGGGGATCAGCAGCACGAAGTGGTTTCATGTCAACACAGGTGGAGATGATGACGACCTTGCGCTCGCTCCCCTGGAACTTATCGACGGTATCAATATTCTCGACCATAGCTGCGAACTCACCGCCCACCTCGTCTTGCGTCCCGTATAAAACTTGGGCTTTCGAAGGGCTACTAAGAACGCGGCTGAAGGTTTGTCCGCTGTATCCATCCAGCTGTTCCTCATCGATGTCACACACCAGCATACGGAGACGATCCTTGTGGCGGTTGTAGGGGGTCAAGATGCAGATATCCTTCTCTTCAACTTTGCCAGCATTTTTTGGAAGTGCACCATCAAATTCTGAGCTCAAGAGAAACTCATAGACCAGTTTGACGATCATGGCTTCGCCTTCGTTTTCGTAGGATTGGTGGAGAGGGCTGAAACGTTTGGGACTTCCTGTAAGATTCAAAACCAATAGAGATCTTAGCTTGATTCTTGCAAGAGGTCCACGTCCCAAAACTTCGCTGGCGTCTTGGAGACGGTTGCCGTAGTATAGCTTGCTCACAATTTGACGGAGAGGCGGCGCCATTCGGAATTGCTCTTCGAGCATGATGTACGGAGTAACTCCGTTCCTAGTAGTAGCCTCCTTGGATATTTCCAAATCTGCTTTGTCCATGAGGCGTTCCATCGTCGATTTTCCGTAGCCTTGTTGACGTAAGGAGTTTGGAACATAAGGTTGCAGTTGTTTCGGATCGCCAACGAGAACCATTTTCTTGAGGGAGGTGCACCGAGCCAAGACTATAAGGATCCTGGAGTCTTCAATCTGTGCACATTCATCCAGAACCAAGACATCAAAGTTCCAGTAGCTTGAATTATTTTCACTTTTTTCTTTGCTCTTCGAAGCAAAGTGAATTGTAGTAAAAACAATGCGTGAAGCGCGGATCTGCTGCTGTACATCCTCATCCAAAGTATTCGAATTCGAGCCTGCGCGTTGCCCGTAGTTATCAGTCTGCGCTGTCACGTCTCCTTCGGCGTACAACCCCATACTGATAACTTTGTCACTCACATTTTGTTTGAAGCCGCACCGTAGAATTTGGCCGCTCAAGGACTCGATGTCGGTGCACTTTAGCATGAGGGCATCCACAGCCACGTTGGAGTTGCAAAGCACCAGGACCTTTGCATTTCGTCCTGCCAACTGCGGCAAAAGTCCATGACAAATGCAATGAGATTTTCCTGTGAAAAGATCAAAAGAAAGCTTGAGCACTATTATTCCTCCCCATTCAATGGAATGATTTGATTTAAAACGCGTGCTCACCAGTGCCAGGTGGACCCTGAATTAGGACAAGACCCTCATTAGTTAGCGCCTCCAACGCCAACGCTCGCTGTTGCTGCTTATTGAATTTGGCAATATCAACAGACGATTCTTTGTCAGGTTTATTTCCGATCCATTGGTCCAATGCATTCAGTGTGAGCATATCGGTAGTTTTAATATGCCCGCGTAAGACCTGATTGGCAACAGCGGAGCCTTTCAACTCTGACTCGGATTGGTATAGTGCCGAGATGGCCCGAAGGTGTGTCTTCTGCATTGAAAAATTCAAGAGCACTCGCGCATAAATATCTCCGTGCCCCCTTAGATCATTCAGAATGGCAGCATCTGATCCCAAACGAAAAATGGCACCACCATTTTTTCGTAACTGGCTGCAAAATGCTAAGGTCAAATTTCTCATTGACTGTATTTCGTGGTCGTCGTTTGGTAAAAGCTGCTGGAAGACTACAACATAATTTGTGAACTGTCCCCTGTCTGGAACCTTGTGGATCAAAGAAAAGTCAACAGACATGTCTTCGCCTTTAGCTGGGGACCTCAAATAGGGCTTCGGGAAACGAAGATGTTTCTCGTCGTCCTTGGGTTTGCGATAGAGACGATTAACCTTGTCGGATAGGTCGTTACGAATCATCTCTACTTGGCTTTGAATTTCAGTGGTAACAAATTGGGCAATAGATTCGAAGGACGAAGGAAAGGTTGATAACTCAAAGGGTTGTGCCAGGGTCTCCAACGTCAGCTCAGACCAGACCAAATTCAACAACTCATCACCCTGGTCTTTCTTTCCTTCACCATCTAATAATCTTTTCAAGGCGCGATCAAACCCCACAGGGAAAGCTCGCCTGAGGATCTCGGGGCTCTCTGCCATGTTTACTTTATTCCATACTAGTATTGTTATAACAGCCTTCGAGCGGGAAGTCCTATCTATTATGGTTTGTGCCTCGTTTGCAATTACGGCATGCATGTTGCCTCAAATAAATTTTGGGAAGATCTCTCGGCATGAAGTTTCGTGAGTTAGGGCGATGGGACTGATTTGGTCACGGACACCAGGAGGACCAATGACAGAGTTAGGAGCCTTGCTCAAATCTGAAAAGGTTTGAACTCTCCCCAAAATAGAGAAGAGTTTGATAGCTCTCCTCTATTTAAGCGAGAGTTCCAAACTCTCCTCTAAAACTGTCCCCTGATTTGGGGAGAGTTTCAAAAAGTGGTCAAAATTTGGCACAGTTCTTTTGTGTCAATTGACCGCTTCCCTCAAACTCTCCTCTAATTTACGAGAGAGTTTGGAATTAGGGGAGAATTTCAAACTCTACTCCAACCCCTCCCTTCTAAGTAAATGAGGTACCCTCTAGATGGGCTCTCAACCCCAACCACAACATGTCGGCAACATCACAGAGACGTGCACACGACCTATGACAGTTTGCTGTCACTGGAAGTGACAGCTAATCAACGTACACATTGTTGAATGGAAAAAAGCCGGGTGCTTTTTAAATGTACAGCTGGACATGAAAACATCATTTTTGTGTTCTGTTCATCTTGATTGTACCTCTTGATGCGATGTTTTCTTCAGATGACACATGCAAATTCCACAAATGAAACTTGGGTGTCCATGGGACAAATTGTAAAAAAGCAATGTTTGCTTTGATTGGTAATGCAGCTAAAGAAAATATCATTTAGTTTGACAATTTTTGTCAATCTGCTGAAAGGTTGACCCTTTACAAGAGATGCTTGTGGACAGGTCCTGCCATCAATATGGCTGCACGAAGTGCACTACATCAAAATGATCCTGTTGGGTAAATAAAAAATGTCACAAGCTGTAAAAAAAAGCAGGAGTGTGAGAAGAAACAGATCCAACTTCCTAGATTGGATCCATTATCCATGAAGGTGGTTTAGCTTATCAAGATGTCTATTCAGTTGTTGCTACAACGATAGATGACACTGAGGAAGAAACAGATTTAATGATGTCTTGCAAATGTCATTTTTGATCTGATAATTCCCAACGAATGTTCTTGGCACTTAAAAATTGATCCACACATCACCAAAGAAAGATACCAAGGCAACAACCAATGATGTTGAAAATGTCTATGGACAACACTAATTTATGATAAACATTTCAGGCGCAATCAGCACAACAAAGTCAGGTCTCAACGGTCAACATTAGACAATGCAATTGCTGTGCAGAATTGGACGGATTTGAAACACTTCATGCATTTGCTTGAAAATGCTTGTAGCAGTTGTTTTGGGAAGCACATAGCCTACAATGAAATGTGCATCAACTTTGTTTATAGGATAGTCAACTAACCTGTGGCTACTGCCTTGTTGACATTCTGATTGATTAGGAATTGCCAATGACTGACAGCTTGACAACCAGTGGTAAGATGCCCAATTGCCCATCTCTCACTCCACTGATCCACTGTGCTATGAGATCTGCTGTGTGTGCTCATTTCTGTGCCAGTTACTCCAGGAAATCTAAAGGCCTCCAAAACCCCTTTAGCTGATCTTGAATTATTAAATGGGACTAGAGTGATCATAAAAAACTCATAAACTCATTCACTCATTCACCAAGTACAAACTCTGCCAAAATGCCAGTCAACTTTCACACAAGTAAAAAAAGGCAGTGACTGCTGCGCTTCTTTGAACTTCCTCCTCTGCACAAACAAACACCAATGCAATGCTTGTCGCCTATTCTTTCGCGCTTCCACGCACACTCCATTGCCCCTTTGCACTGCAGTTAAGGGTGAAGGTCTGTCATTGTGATGCAACGGGATGTAATGAGCCAGAACTGGTACTGCAATCTGTCGTCTGGATTTATGTTTTCTTCTTCTGATGATGGTTTCCATTCCCCTTTGGTAATGCACGGACAGTAATGAGGTAATAGGCACCATCAGTTGCAGTTGTAGTAGCACAGAACAAGACGACAAATGCCCGGCCAATGACTTAAAAGAAAAAGGGACAAGCCGCGTTAGAATGAAAGAAAAAGTAATCACGAAAAAGGTTGGTCCAAAACAAGCGAGCCTACTTAGCGAGGCATTTTGTGAGACTTCAGTCCGAAGCTGAATCAACTTTTACTTTCATAACACATCCCCAGTTGGAGAACGAGCACAGATACACCGGGGTAATGGGAAGGGACCGATTTTTTGATCATTGCCATAATCATGATTCATTCCATTTCACCGAAAATACAATGCATCGTCACGCACCTCGCTGTCTCACTCAAGATCCACTTGAACTTTGAGTCTGCACCTCAATGTGCGCCACTTTCAGCCATATATGAGTGTACAATTCTAGTGCTGTCGACATCTATGAGAGGATGCGTGTCATATATATGCCAAAATCAAAATAGACTGTAAAGATTATCCATTAAGATCCCGGCCTATACAATTTTAATGCTGGTCTGATTGATATGTTCGAAACCAGCGTCAATTCGATGCAGCGCGCTGGATGGCTGGAAACCCAGCTGAAGACCTGTTAGAATCTGGCGAACGATTAGCCCAAATTCATGAAAGATGAAGTCACAACCAGCGGGAAATCGCGGCCGCGGATCGAATCCTGACAGAAGGAAGGCCTCAAGCTGGTAAAAAAAGCAACAAGGAAAGAATTCATTTTAAGGTTGCTACTTGCACTGTGCACCGGTACGCACAAATTAGAAGTGCATGCTTCTGAAATACATAGGAGCTAGTTTAGCGTTGTTCTTTCTTTCTTCACTACGAATGTTTGTAATATTATCGTAAGCGTCGTCTTGGACTTCCCTTACCTAATGTCACACATAACCCCCAAACAAAAGGAAGTTCAAAATCCACATTATTCTGACCGCACTTCTTTTTGTCTATTTTGTTTGCTTTGTTTGCATTGAACGTTTTGGTTTTGTTTCCATTGCCATGCGAAATTACCGACACCGCCACCAGATAAATTGGATTTTTCCTTTGCGGATAAGGTTTGATATCGTGTGGGCAGTCAATACTCATGGCAATATTTGAGAGTCAGCAACTGCACCTACCCACTCTCACTTGATTCAATTTTGTTGGTGCCATTCTATGATTTTTGTCGCTTTCCACCCCCACCGCCGCTGCTGGATTTCTTCTTGGGCTTGGATCCTGCAGTGGCGCCTTTGATAAACTGCTGCAACTCGGCAAAGAGCGAGGATGGCAATTTGTCCACATTGAGTTCGACTTCGTCTTCGGCGCTGTTGCGCACCAAGGCGGCAGGGTGTTTCTTTTCAATTTCCACCAGAACGCGTCCCAGATCTTCCTTGCTAATTTTATACAAGGATTTGGCAAAGGATCGTTTTTCATCGAGAGACAGTTTGTTATTGTTGGCACCCGCCGCTGCCGGCAATGCCGAGCTGGCCGCCGACACTTCCACGTTGAAGTCTTCGAGTAATTTCCTCCATTTTTCCATCCACTTCTTGTTGAGTCCTTGTGCAAGAATGAAAAAGTCACTCCCATCGGCGTTGTAGGTCATACAATTTTGCCAGACGAGACGAACGTCGTCGTTGGCTTCCACCAAGGTTTTGTACTTGCGGTCGACAATGTTCTTCTTGATGGTGCCCAAGTCCATGGGCTTTTTGATAAGTTGAGGGTAATCAAAGAGGCCTGTTTGCAATAATGCCATTTGGAAGAGTGACAGTTGCGTTGAAGCGGCAGTAAAAGGAAACAGAGCGTGAGCTTAGCGCGCCAACACTGAAACTCTTGATAGAGCGACACAACCCCGCATGTGCATGGACTGTAACAGCCTCCCTCCTGTGAAGAGAACAGAACTTACCCATTCCCTTCCAGTCGACAGGTTCACGAAATGGCTCTAAGAAGGGAGAAGAAGAAGCGTGCACCGCAAGGGCGGAAAAAGGGTCAGAAGGTACATTGAAGCAAGACACTCGACGAAGAGTATACTGCACGAAATTAACAGATAGTGATGCCGCGGCGCGCGGAGCAATGATCACCAATCATCAAGGTAAAATCGATCAATCCATCTTACGTACCGGCGTCGGGTTTTTGATAAAATGACTGCACTAGCTTCTGCATGGCAGACCATTGTTCCGGTGTAGGTGAAGACATGCTAAAGTTGTGTTCAAAAAGCTTTAGGCGTGCAGAAACATTCAGATTAGCTAACTGATAGACAATTGATGAGGATTTTACAGTTACTACACAGTATGTTAGTTAGTATACTACTAGAGTAGAG
>ENA-ORBV01015087-ORBV01015087.1-microbial-mat-metagenome-genome-assembly--contig:-NODE-15087-length-11433-cov-3.946548_pt1 | contig 11433 bp, 9 predicted proteins | sample MGYA00237777_ERZ505514 | MGnify/ENA primary metagenome ERZ505514 (study PRJEB26160, sample SAMN06269048) | microbial mat metagenome | isolation source: Oligotrophic lake microbial mat | place...
CTTTAGGTGGCGAATGGACGCCCATCCCCGAATTCAAACTACTGGTGGCTCCGGTCGCAGCGCGCGCAACGTTTGTCGTCGACGACGACTTGAGTCGCCAAGGGGCGTTCGGCGTCGATCCCGGTCAGACTGTGAAAGTAAATCTTGGGGGTGTCATCAGCGCCGCACTCAACTGGGTGCCATTCACAAACGTGACGTTAAAAACACAACTAACAACGTTCACCCCATTCGAAGCTCCGGCATTGTGGGTCGTGACATTTGAGAATGCAGTTATCATGAAGGTGAATTCTTGGCTCGATGTGACCTTCCTTACGAGCATTTTCTATGACGATCGTATTGCCGTCACGCGCGACGATGGCACCGTCGGACCCGCCACTCAGGCACGCAATATTCTTAGCGTTAACGTGGCCTACACCTGGCAGAACTTCTAACCATCGGACGCTCTATGCTCGCGCGCAGCCTTTCGACTCTAGCGATTATCATTCTTACGGCAGTCTGCTACACTCCATTCTTTGCGACATCGGCACGTGCCGACGACTCCCTCGGAGTTCTCACGCAGACTGTTCGTGGCGTCGTTTTCGACGCAATCTCTAACGCGCCCGTGGCCGGTGCGACAGTCGCCATTATCGTGAATGGTAAGGTGCAGAAGGGCTCGATGCAGCTACGACCAACAATGAGTTCGCCACTGTAAGTGCACGTGCATTTAACACCGAAGACACGAAGCGTTATGCAGGTTCTCTTGGAGACCCATCACGCATGGCGGCGAATTTTGCGGGTGTGATTGGTGCGAACGATGCGCGTAACGACATTGTTGTGCGGGGTAATTCACCCGCTGCAATGTTATGGCAGATGGAAGGCATGAACATCCCAAACCCGAATCACTTCGGTTCGTTAGGAAGCACTGGAGGTCCGGTGAGCATGCTAAACAACAACGTCCTCGAAAAGTCCGACTTCATGACGAGCGCCTTCCCTGCGATGTACGGCAATGCCATTGGTGGTGCATTCGCCATCGAACCTCGGCTTGGCGTTACAGCAATGGTAAGTCCGTCGCTCTCGCTCAACGCAGGCTATGGTCTACACTCGCAACGTCAGGGCATTTACGAGTATAACGTGCTTACTGCTACGCCACAGGGTCAGGCGTTTACAAATAAGTCGCTCGGCTTCTCGCGGAGTCATCATGGCGTCGTCGGCCTCGACTGGTACATCTCAGACGCAATACGCCTGAAAGCTGAAGGCTACTATCAATCGTTGTTCGACATCCCGGTAACGCAAGCACCGTCGTCGTACAGCGCGGTGAATTCGGGCAGCAGCTTCGCTCCGGATACACGCGATAGCCTCGTGAATGAAGGTACCGGCACAAACATTGGCGTTGAACTTACGCTCGAGCACTTCTTTCGCGATGGTTTCTATTTCCTTGCTACCGCTTCGCTCTTCGACTCGAAGTACAAGGGCAGCGATGGCATCGAACACAACACCGCGGGCGAAGCCGAATACTCAAACGCCGAAGCTTACTCGCTACGTCAGACTCCGTACTTCCGCCTAGATCTTAAACTAGGTTATCGTGTCGAATTCGCCTCGTCCACACTCGAATTCTCTCTCGATTTGCAGAACATCACAAACCATCAGAATGTGTTCCTTCAGCGCTACAATGCCTCAACGGGACAAGTCTCTACTGAGTACCAACAGGGGTTCTTCCCAGTGCCGCTGGTGCGGTATACGTTCTAAGCCGAAGAACGAGGGCTGGTGATCGTCCTAAGTCGCCAACATCACTAGAAGTTCGGCTTCACTCAGCACCTTCACACCAAGCTCATTTGCTTTTGTGAGTTTGCTACCAGCGCTCTCGCCTGCGACTAAGTATGTCGTTTTCTTGCTGACGCTGCCCGAAGCCTTGCCGCCCATTGCTTCGATGCGTTCTTCCGCTTCGCGGCGTGTCATTGACGTGAGTTCGCCTGTTAGCACGAACGTCATTCCTGCGAACTTCTGCGATACCGGATCTGTGGCTTCGCCTTCGAATTGCAGCCCTGCATCGCGCAGTGATGTGATAAGGGTCCGGTTAGGGGTCTCTGCGAAGTACTCGAGAATGCTGTCGGCAATCCGATCGCCAATGTCGTTCACGGCTGTGAGCTGCTCTCGCGTTGCCTCTTGCAACAGCGCGATTGAAGGGAATGCGCGCGCAAGGAGTTTGGCCACACCTTCGCCAACGAAGCGGATGCCAAGCGCGAAAAGAACTCGTGCGTACGGTTGCTCTTTACTCTTCTCGATACCGGCTACGAGGCGATCGTAGCTTTTTGGAGCCCAACGGTCGAGCGCGAGAATTTCATCGCGACGCTTTGGCAACGCGTAGATGTCGGCAATGGTGCTGAGTAATCCCGTTTCAATGAATTGGTCGATTGTCTTGTCGCCTAGTCCGTCGACGTCCATTGCGTCGCGCGAGGCGAAGTGTTGCAAGGTCCGACGGACCTGCCACGGACATGTACCGTCGTTGCAGTAGTAGTTGGCTTCACCCTCTGGACGGTGCAAGGGGGAGGAGTGCGGACAAGGACATACGTGCGGCATGCGCCACGCTGCGGCGTCCGATTTTCTCTCATTTAGAATTACACCCGAGACCTTTGGAATAACATCGCCACCCTTCTCGATTGTGACCGTGTCGCCGATGCGTAGATCGAGCTCGTGAATGTAGTCTTCGTTATGAAGTGTTGCACGCGAGATAGTAGACCCGGCAAGCGACACCGGTTCGAGTTCTGCCACAGGCGTTACAACTCCGGTACGTCCGACTTGCAGCGTGATGTCGCGCAGAATGGTTTGCGACTTCTTCGCTTCGTACTTGTACGCAATTGCCCACCGTGGCGATCGCGCAACGAAACCTAGTTCATCCTGTTGCCTGAGTGAATCGACCTTAATAACTATGCCATCGATTGCAAACGGAAGTGTGTCTCGTTTGTCGTCCCAATGTTCGATGAACGCCATCACTTCATCGAGATTCTCACATAGTCGCGTAGCGCTACTGGTCGGAAATCCCATTGCAGCCAACGTCCTGACGTTGTCGTGATGGCTGGTGAGTTTTGCGTCATCCGTGGCAAGGAAATATGCAACGAACTGAAGGGGCCGCGCCGCCACTGCTTTCGCATCCTTCTGTTTGAGGGTTCCGGCGGTCAGATTCCTAGGATTGGCGTACGGTTTTTCGTCTTTTTCTTCAAGAACTCGGTTCAATTCGACGAAGTTCTCCGTCAGCATGAAGACCTCTCCACGGACCTCAAAATCTGTGAGCAAACCGTGGTTTTCAGCAATAAGCGGTACTGTGCGAATGGTGCGTACGTTTTGTGTAACTTGCTCTCCGGTATCTCCGTCGCCCCGAGTAGCAGCAAGCACGAGTTTGCTGTCTTTGTAGGTAAGTGACATCGCGACGCCGTCGTATTTGAGTTCACATACGTAGCGAACCAGAGCCCCTTCTAACCCTTCGGTAACTCGTCGCTCGAAGTCAACTACTTCATCTCGCGTGTAAGTGTTTGCCAATGACAACATTGGCCGTGCATGACGGACAGTTTCAAAAACGCCAATTGGCGTTCCGCTTACCCTCTGGGTAGGCGAATCCGACGTGATAAGACCAGGATGCTTCGTTTCAAGATCCTGTAGTTCTTTAAAAAGTCGGTCGTACTCGCGGTCGTCCATTTCCGGACGCGCCTCTGTGTAGTACAAACGGTCGTGCCGGCGAATTGCGTCGCGCAGCTCCGTGATACGGGATACTTCCGGTAAAACCATACTGTGAATTTACCTCAAATCGCTTCTGCGCCTCGCGGATTGCTGATTGTAGGGCTCGGTTCTACAGTATGGAGAATATAAATGACGCTTACACCTGCTCGCACTATGGTCTTCACATCGTACAACGAGATGTATGACCACATCATCAAAATGATCACCGGATCTGTTGCCGACGAGCTTGACCAAACTGCAAACCTCGCAAATGCCGCAGCGGTCATCTGGCAGTACCTTCCTGACATTAATTGGGCTGGTTTCTACGTGTTCGATCCACCCGAACTTGTACTTGGTCCGTTCCAGGGCAAACCCGCCATCAATCGCATTAAACTTGGTCACGGCGTGTGCGGAACTGCCGCGAAGATGCGAAAGACAATTATTGTCCCCGACATAAGCGTATTCGAAGGACACATTGCGTGTGACCCCGACTCGCGCTCCGAGATCGTGGTCCCCATGTTTCAGAACAACTATCTGCTAGGAGTGCTGGACATCGACAGCCCAACGCCGAACCGTTTTACCGAAGCAGATCGTATCGGTCTGGAACGCGTTGCTGCACTGCTCATGCATGCGTGCGACTGGTCTTACACTGAGACGAAGCCTACCGCGTTCGGGTAGACTCGATTGTCATCTTCGCGAACCTCAATTGGCAACATCGCGAACCCCAATTGGCATAATTCGCTGTAGGCGCTGTCACGTCACGCCTAGTGATTGACACGAATCGGGCATGCATCTCAGCTTTGCTTGCCTTGCTTTTCTAGCTCTTTGCGTACGTCTCGAAGCACAACTCGTGATCAACGAAGTTCACTCTACGCCAGCAGCAGGCGAGCCCGAGTGGATCGAACTCGTCAACACGACTAATCGTATTGTAAACATTTCCGGTTGGTACATCTGCGATAGCCGCTCGTGCTGTACGCTGCCGGACGATACGCGCATACTACCCAACACATTTGTTGTTGTTACGCGCGACAGCGCGGCCCTGCGCGAAGCGCGCCCCTTACCCCCAAACGCCATTGTTGTCGAAGCGTCGATGCCATCGCTCAACAACACGATAGACAACGTCGTGGTGCGCAACACCGATTCAACCCGCGTCGACTCGCTCAACTATTCTATGGCATGGGGCCGAAAGGGGCTGACGCTCGAACGTGCGGTTGTTGATGGCGTTGATGTGTGGCTTGCGTCGTTGTCATCGGACAGCGCGACGTGCGGATATCTGAATTCCGTGGTGCGCCTCGACCACGATGTGCGAATAGCGGACGTGCGAGCGGGAAACGGCACGCTGGACGTGGTGTTTGTAAATCATGGACGCCAGGTTTCTCAGACGCGACGTTGCGAGATGCAGTTAAACGGCTTGTCGCACGACGCGCTCGCATCACTTGTGCCCGAGATGGTGGTCGACGGAAGTTTCGTGTGGTCGGTGAGCGTGAACGATCTGCGCGCGCTGCATCCGGGGTTGCAGGCGCTGGTGAGCGTTGAGTTAACGACAGGTGATGACCGCGAGGAGAATGACACGATGCATCGAGCGATGACACTGCCTCCGTTGATAAACACCGTTACAATAACAGAAATTATGTTCGATCCGTTTGAGACGCAGGCAGACTATGTCGAGATTTATAATGGTAGTGCGGACACAGTCGATCTTGACGGCTGGTACGTGCTCGACGGCGAGGCGAGCGACGTAGAGGGTGCGGACGACACGCGAGCGCGGGCTGTTATCGACGCCGCGTTGTTGCTACGTCCGAACGCATACGCCGTCGTGCTCATGGACACGATGCATGCGTCGATGATACACGCCTCCGATAAAGTCCGGTCATACATATGCCGGCGCGGCATTAATGCCAACGCCAACGCGGACGCGCTGGTGTTGTGCACGTCGAGTGGATTTCTCGTCGACTCGGTGGCATACACGAACGATATGCATGCCGAGGCTCTTGCCGCAACAAAAGGCATTGCGCTCGAGAAGCGAGACCCGAAGCTATCCGGACTTGCGCCGTCGTCATGGACCTCGAGCGGCAATCTGAAGGGAGGGACTCCAGCCCGCGAGAACAGCGTTCAGATCGACATTCCAATCACCACCTCGATTGATGCTGCGCCAAACCCGTTTAGCTCCCAATCGAGCGATCATCGCCACCCATGCGTAATCGCTTTTAAACACCCTTTTGTTCATGGCATTGTCGGCCTGCGCATTCTAACGTCAGACGGGCACCACGTCCGTTGGCTCCTCAACGCCTCCTTCGCCGGAAGCGACGGCGTGGTTGTCTGGGACGGGACAGACGACATAGGCCGACGTGTGCCTCGGGGCGCCTTCGTCGCTGCCCTCGAAGTCGCCGACGCCAGTTCGACGGCCATGCACCGCGACGCAACCGTTGTGGTTGTCGGCGACTAGATTTCATAATATGCACCTCAGTTGCCTAGCGGCTATTTTTACCGTCTATGGCAAAACGCAAAAAGGCAGTCGACGCTTCGGCGCCGGTTCCCATCGATCTTGACGATGAGTCGCTCTACTCCAATCGCGAACTTTCGTGGCTTGATTTCAACCGTCGCGTGCTCGAAGAAGCTACCGACCCAACACACCCGTTACTCGAGCGCCTGAAGTTCCTGGGGATCTTCGCGACGAATCTGGATGAGTTTTTTATGATCCGCGTGGCGGGACTTAAAGAGCAGATCTTTTCTGGAGTAGCAGAACCGTTCCCCGATGGGATGTCGCCGCTTGAGCAGGTAAAGGAAATCCGCTCGCAACTGTTGCCCCTGTATCAATGGCAATCCGATATCTATCGGAATGATATTCTGCCGGCATTGAAACGTGAGGGCATTGTTTTTCATACGTTTCATGATTTAACCGCCGAAGAGAAGCGGCACTTCGCGCATGATTTTGTCGACAACATCATGCCGGTGCTTACGCCCCTTGCGCTCGACCCCGGACATCCATTTCCTCGACTGCTGAACCGCTCGCTGAACATTGCGTTTGTGCTTGTTGATGATGTTGATGGCGAAGAGGAAATCCGAATTGCTGTTATGCAATTGCCATCGGCGCTTCCGCGATTGGTGAAGCTGAGTAGAACCGGTGGACATCATTACATTCCACTCGAAGAAGTTATCCGGGCGCAAGGAGAGAGTCTTTTCCCTGGTTTGCGCCTTCGTGAAAGTCATGTGTTTCGCGTTACGCGCGACGCAGAAGTCGACATTGCAGAAGATGAGGCGAACGATCTCATCACCGCTGTTGCAGAAGGAATACGTCAGCGTCGATGGGGCACCGATCCTGTCCGCATGGAGGTAGGCCCCGACATGCCGCGTATGCTCCAGCAATCGCTCATGAAATCGCTCGATCTCGATCCTATCGATATTTACAGTCTGCATTTGCCACTCAACGTGCAAGACTACCTTACGTTGATGCAGCTCGACAAGCGCAAGCTCAAAGACCCACCGCTCACGTCGCGCATACCGCCTGAATTCACGCAGGAAGGTGTTAGCATCTTCGACGTGCTGAAGGAAGGTGACATCATGGTGCAGCACCCATTCGATTCGTTTACGAATTCTGTCGTGCGCTTCATGCAGCAGGGTGCAGACGACCCGAATGTACTTGCGATGAAGATTACGCTGTATCGCGCGGGAGGCTCGTCGCCTGTTATCGAAGCTCTGAAACGCGCCGCCAGCAACGGAAAAAACGTAACGGCTTTCGTAGAACTCAAGGCCCGCTTCGACGAAGAGAACAACATTCAGTGGGCGCGCGAACTCGAGCAGGCAGGTGTACACGTTGTGTATGGCGTTATGGGACTCAAGACGCACTGCAAGGTGTGCCTTGTCATTCGTAAAGAAGGCAAGAATGTGCTTACGTACGCTCACGTTAGTACGGGCAACTATAATCTCACCACCTCGCGCGTGTACACCGACATTGGCATCTTCACCGGACGTCAAGAGTTCGAACGCGACTTTGTTCATCTGTTCAACCTGCTTACCGGCTACTCGAAGTACAGGAGCTGGCAACACATAGCTGTTGCGCCTGTTACACTGCGCGATCGCTTCATCGAGCTCATCCGACGCGAGACCACGCATCAGGAAGGGGGCAAGAAGGGACACATCATAGCGAAGCTCAACGCCATCACCGACCCCGTAATCATGCGCGAGCTTTATCGTGCTTCTATGGCCGGTGTAAAGATCGAGCTCATCATACGGGGTGTGTGCGCATTGCGTCCGGGTATCAAAGGCGTCAGCGAAACCATCACCGTCAGAAGCATCCTCGACCGCTTCCTCGAGCACTCCCGCATCTTCTGGTTTCGCAATGATGGCGACGAGGAGGTCTTCATCTCCAGCGCCGACTGGATGACGCGCAACATGATTCGCCGCGTAGAAATCCTCTTCCCCGTCTACGACCCCAAGCTGAAGAAACGTCTACGCGAAATCTTAAAAGTCTACCTCTCCGACAACGTGAAGGGTCGTCAGTTAACCAGTGACGGACAGTACGTACGAGTCCCGTCCAGCTCGACGTCTCCGATCAAAGCACAGGGCGAGTTCCTGGAAGCTTCGAAGAAGAAGTAGGGCCTTTGCAACAGCGCATTAAAACTTTTGCGCAGTACTGCACGCAAATTTGCGCAACCACTCACGCAATTTTGCCCAGCGACTAGTGCAATTTTACGCAATAGAGTGCGTATTATTGCGCTTAGTACTGCGTAAATATCGACTAGGTGTGTTAAGTGTTTGAAAGATCTCAGGTTAAGCTTATACGGCAAAGGCTCTCAGAGCCTCGAAAAACCATCATGGCGCTTGTTGGGCCCCGTCAGGTGGGGAAGACCACGCTCATACGCCAGGCGCTACAGGGTTTGAATGTGCCGCTCACGTACGAAAATGCCGATGGCGTTCTGCGGTCGGGCGATGCATGGCTCGAAGAAATCTGGCAGAAGGCGCGCGTATCTGCGAGTGGTGGCACCGCCTTGCTCGTGATAGACGAAATCCAAAAAATCCAGCTCTGGAGCGAAACGGTAAAGAAGCTCTGGGATGCCGATACGTGGAATAGTGTCGATCTGAAAGTTGTTATCCTCGGTTCCTCGACCGTGCTGCTGAACAGCGGGTTGCGAGAGAGTCTTGCGGGAAGATTCGAGCAGATGCGGGTAATGCCGTGGACGTATGCCGAGATGGCCGATGCGTTTGGCGTCGATCTGGAGACCTATGCTGTGTATGGCGGATATCCTGGATCGATGGCGTATGTCGAAGACACGCAGCGGTGGTTGGCGTACATGATGGACAGCATCGTCGAGCCTGTTCTCCTGAAAGACATCCTGCAACTGCAGCGGATAGATAAGCCCGCACTACTTCGCGAGCTGCTGATAACTGGTGCGCAGATGTCGTCGCGCGAGGTTTCGTATACCAAACTTCTTGGCGTGCTACGAGACGCGGGCAATACAACCACGCTCGTGAACTACCTGCAACTGCTCGACGATGCGGGTATGTTATGCGGACTGTCGAAGTATGGTAAATCCGCGTTGAAAAAACGATCGAGTCCTAAGCTTCAGGTCTTCGCCAACGGCTTGTCTACCGCATGCGGTGCACCATGGCGTGTCGGGATGGACTCCTCCAATCGCGGTCGATGTTACGAGAGCGTTGTAGGGATGCATCTTCGCAATAGTGTCGAAGGCACAAACTTCAACTTGTACTGGTGGCGCGTCGGCAACGACGAAGTAGACTATGTGTTGGCCGGACCACAAGGCGTTGTAGCAGTCGAAGTTGCCAGTGGGCTGTCGCATACCCGTCGCGGTCTCGATGCATTCAAAAAGGCAAACCCGACCGCATCTACCATGGTGGTCGGCGAGAGTGGCGTAGGCTTCGAACAATTCCTACGCATTTCGATACCAGAAATCCTTGAGCGCGCAGGAGTGCGTTAGGTTGAAGCCGTTGTACGGCATTGCTTTAGTTTGCACCATGTCTGTTCCCTTCCGCATTGCTCGCCGATATTTGCGACCTCAACGATTTTCGTTCATTACGATTATCTCGTTGTGTTCGGTGTTGGGCATTGTTATTGGAACAGCGGCGCTGATTATCGTGATGTCGTTGTTTAATGGCTTTAGGAATATGGCGAGGGAGATGTTGGTCGGGTTCGGACCCCATGTGCGCGTGGAGAATTCTTCGGCCAGTGATTCAACAATTGCATCGAAGGTGCCAGGCGCCATGGTTGTGCCTGTGTACGCGTCGAAGTTGGTGATTGAATGCCACGGTGTGACAAATGCGGTGCAGGGGATTGGACTGGAAGGGCAGGATCTGAGGCGCTTAGATGGACTTCGTCGTAGCGTGCTCATGGGTGTGTTTATGACGGATCTCGTAGATAACCTGCCGTCGATTGTCGTAGCGGCGGGTGTTGCAGAGAAGATGCAATTGCTCGTTGGCGATACCGTGGTTTTGTTCGCACCCGAAATGATAGAGCAGGCGTTGACAACGGCAATGGTGCCTGGTGGACGCCGTGCGATAGTGCGCGGAATATTTCAGTCGAACACCTCGCGCGACGTCGACTACACCTACGCATACACCGATGCCAAGCTCATGCGCGCACTAACGCGACGCAACGAGCCATCGTACCACGATGTGTATCTGGCCGACGCACTACAGTCCGAAGAAGTAGCAGAGCATCTGCAAGGGGCATTAGGAGAAGGGGCTAACGTTCGGTCGTGGGAGCAACTGAACAAGGGCATCACCGACACGATGAAACTTGAGCGCATTGGTGCATTCATCGTTCTGATGCTGATTGTGGTTGTTGCAGTGTTTAATGTTCTTGTATCGCTTACGCTAAGCGTCGTAGAGAAGCGACGTGATATTGCCGTGTTGCGCACAATCGGCCTAACTGCACGTGATATAGGGCAGCTCTATCTAATTCAAGGATTGTTGATTGGAGCGGTAAGCGTCTCGCTGGGCGTGTTGTTGGGCGTGGGTGTGTCGTACGGACAAATTGTGTTTGGGTGGATTCGATTTGACCGGTCTGAGGGCTATCTCATTTCACAACTGCCAATGGACATTCATGCAGGAGATGTTGTTGTTACCGCGGTAGTCGGACTCATTCTTGCATCACTTGCTGCAATCTATCCGTCGAGACGAGCCGCGTCACTTGTTGTAGCCGAGGCATTGCGTACCGAATAACCTTTGCGTTCGAGTGCGCCTAACACCAGCAACGTAATCTCATCGCAAACTTGATAGCCGTGCTGCGTAAGTCGCAGGCGCCCGTCCTGACGCCGTATCATACCGTCGTCGAGCCAATACTGTAGATCTGGTTGCAGCGCGTCTTCGATGTTTACTCCGAAACGCTCTGTGAATTCTGCAATTGGTAAGCCGTCCGATCGCAACGTCAAGAAAGCAAGCTCGACCATTTGCTCGTCCGACGTTAACAACTCTCGATTTGCCTCGGGCAGTTTGCCGGCATCCACCGCTTCGGTCCACGCATGCAAAGACCGGATATTCCAGTATCGCATGCCATCGAGATACCCATGAGCACTTGGTCCGTACGCTGCATACTCTTTGCCGTGCCAATACGTAAGGTTGTGACGACTGTAGTTACTGTCGCGCGCAAAATTGCTAACCTCATACTGTTCAAAGCCCCTTGCCGCAAGGCGCTCCATAACCATGGTGTACATATCCTGTCTCTTATACACATCTCCGAGCCCACGAGACTAAGGCGAATCTCGTATGCCGTCTTCTGCTTGAAAA
>ENA-ORBV01015088-ORBV01015088.1-microbial-mat-metagenome-genome-assembly--contig:-NODE-15088-length-11431-cov-6.278316_pt1 | contig 11431 bp, 9 predicted proteins | sample MGYA00237777_ERZ505514 | MGnify/ENA primary metagenome ERZ505514 (study PRJEB26160, sample SAMN06269048) | microbial mat metagenome | isolation source: Oligotrophic lake microbial mat | place...
GTCCAGTGTGTTATCAAACAATCTTGTCACACAGTTGCCTTGCAGTCATTGCCTTGCCATCTGCATTCTAAAGCGAGCCACAGAGATGTCTCGCGACACAGAACAGTGCACTGTTCAAGTTAGGAATGATTGGGAAAGGATCTGTAGCTATGGATTTGATCAGGGCATGTTGTCAAAACAACAGGAGGGTAGATTGTGACTGTGGTGGTGTTGGGCAGCTGGAGACAAGTGCTTTAAATCAATGACTGATCATCGACCTCCACAAAGATGACACTGCAAACCCTCCACAGTGACTAAAGGGCTAATGTTAGAAGAACTAAAAGATGTGTGAAGAATCTTCATTTTATATGGGCATCTGTAACTGATTGTCATGCACATAGACTGCTTTGGATTTTTTTTTGTCTTTGTCTAACCAAAAGGAAAGGATGAAATCAAACAGTTGTCCCTGACAAACCAAGCAGGACACACTTACAGGGACCTTCTTTTGACCTACTGCATCAACACTATAAATCTTATGTAACCTATGATAATGATGTTCAAAGGGACTGAACACAGTGAACTTTTGTTTTTTTGAAAATCTCACTACTGGTAGCATTGCAACAGTCATGGGAAAAACAGAGCCAGACACAAAGGGTCAGTTCTATGCCCATGCATTGGTTTTGTCACAATCCAGTTATGTGGACACAGATGTTCAAATCAAATGCATGACAGGGCCTTTGCTAGTAACACTTGTATGCTCTAAGAAGAGGAAATGACTTCTTTGCTGCTTTGACTACATGTTGGGGAACTTGCATGCTGCTTAGAAGAACTTTTGTAAAGAGTTCCGCTCCAACACAAGGTCTCTCAAATGTCACAAGTTTTCCCCAAGGGGGAGCAGAGGCTGCGATGCCGCGCAATGAACCATCAAGGCAACTACTGTACTAGTAAGATCACCACAGCAGTCTCTATGTTGCTCAGGTGCAAGCACAAATTTCACCAGGGTAAACAAAAGACGTAAAAGTAATGTGAAGTTACAAACTTCTACAGATGTAAACACAAGTAGAGGCCAATGTTGTGGGCAAGACTTGCAGTTGTGGGCAGTTGAGTTGTGAGACATGGAACAATTGGTTCTATACATTCAGCTGTTAAGAAAACCCATAATCAATGGTAGAGTGTTCAATGGGATGACAAGTTTTGAAATTTAGTACTCAGACATTGGAAAGGAAGCATGTTTGGTCAGGGTACAGCTACTAGCTGGACCGAGCTACAACTGGGCTACTAGGTAACAATGCTTTATCAATTGTATCAATGTGATTACTGCCTGCAGTGATCAAAGATCTCTAGTTCCTGCATAAAATCAAATATAAAAAATTGAGACATTATACAAGATGACTACTGTAGACTCACCTTCATAATTATTCTAAGTATTTGTAGACAAAATTATAGACACAAAATGCAAAAAAATGTTGTCATTAGAAAGCAAAGGTGACTGACATGCACAACATCCTGTGAATGACAAGCCTAAGAGATTCAAAGTCACTTCAAAATTAGGCTAAGATCTAAATTTCAATTTTATTGGGTTGGGCCTTAAGAGGCAATGAACAAATGAAGGAAGAAATTTCTTTTCAAGAAAGCAGATTTACTCAGCAAAATCCCTTCCTTTGTAGCTCGCTAAAGGGGCAGCAAAATAGAAGAAAAAGGAAATCAAAGGATAACTTTTGCTTTTCAGTACAAAACTTGCCCCTACGCACTGCACAACTGGAGGTGCTACAACCTACTAAAATACTGAGCTTATCAACAACATATTCTGTGCTGATTTCATTGATTCTACTGTGGGTTGGATGTGTTGCACACTGTTGATTGGATGTGTCATAAGCTTCCCACAGAACACAATGTTGATTTTACATTTTTACAGGAGTGTCAGTGCAATGCTGCACCTTTTTGGGTCTACCATCTATTATAATGATAGATGTAGCAATAAAATATTGCATCACAATTCAGTAGTAACGACAGTTATATTTATTTTGGGTAGTGAAAAGTGCAATCCCAGTTACATGTAGACTCAGCGCTCAATTATGCTTATCTTCAATAATTCCTTATCACCTCAGTCATGCAACAAGAGAAGATTCCTTTTGACAAAAAAACCAGTTTTATGATTAGAGGGAAAGGAACTGGAGTAACACAATAGTTTCTTGGAGGACATGAGCACATGCTCTTTAGATTCAGCTGTCTTTGGATGTCGTGCTGCAGACGGACAAGCAGACACAAATTCAGAACCTACATTGTACAAGTAGGAGAAGGCCAAGTTGGAAAGATCATGCGCTGTCTAGAAACATCAAACTAAGCATTGCTTTGTCTTCAGTATTGTCTCCAGATTTTTTTTGATTGAAATAAGTACTATCTTTGTTGTAAAAATTCCACAAAATCCATGTTGCCCATTTGGAGATATTTTTGCAACACAGATGTCCAACGTGTAGTTGTCATTTCTATCACCATTTACAGGCTCTGCTGCTGTCAATTAATTTTTCTTTCAGCTTGTCACTAGCCTGTTTGAAATGATGTCTCTTCCTGAGGCTCACCAATGCAAGGGTGGGTAGCTGTTGTGTTGTTCTTGATAGGCACTGCGCAGTAACAATTGCATCTTCATTGCAATGATTCATGAACCCCAAGCAGTCCACTTTGTCTTCGGCGCCTCTTCAGTTTGTGATCCATCAGTCATCAACATCAGTGATCCTCTTTCTTTACAAGGTTGCCTTTTAACCTGTAAAAATCCAGAACATTGATAATTAAGCCAAATTTTGGGTTCAACACGGTCTGGGGGTAGGTGCACTCTGTCTAGCTCATGGCTTGGGGGTGGGGGTGAGTGTCTTTAGCTTCCTTTGAATCACATGTGGATGTGTGTCGGTACTGTAGATTGCTGGCAAGGTGCATGTGCTCCCTTCAACTATTGCGTGTTGTTGACCAACAAGAACAATCAATCAAATGCAATGCATGAGGTAGACAATTGTAAGAACACATAGGGATTCCTTTCTTTACAAAAGCTACCCAATCTGCCAAGCACATGCAATGCTAGAAAATTAATCATGACCAACACAGCGACAATTGGGCTAGGAAACACATTGCTATCAGGTGGACAATGAGGAAGCTCAGCTTGAGAAATGAGGAGGGGAGGAATAACTCAGCTGACTGAGGTCTCGATGTCGAGCACTGAAAAGTGTAGCAGCAGTTCTACTGGTACGAGTACATTGTGCTACCAAGTACCAGGTACCGGCAGACTAATGGGCGGGACTCCTGGACCAGTAAGTCCAATGGCGGGACTCGTGTTTTAGCGGCGTTCTTGTTGAAAGATCCTGACCGCCTGGCGATCGGATTCTCTTAAATCCAAATCAGCGAATGCGTTATCTTAAGCAATGAGGAAACTTTAATGATCATTTCCGACCAACTGAACCCAATGCCGACCCACCCGTTCAAATCGATGATTGGTTTCCCCATCTCGCGAGGACTTTTCGCTGAAACCACAAACTTTGTGTTACCTCTCCGTATTACACCAAGAGGGAAGGAAAGAACCAACAATCTAACAAGTATCATTTGTAGAGAGGTAGGTTAACGAGATGATAGGCAATGTCCTGTATGAAACTTGTAGTGATCAATGAGACAATCCGCTGTACTTTAGCTACATCAGAAAGGCTTGTAGGCATGAGATTATCTATCCTGTCGGAGGCGGCCGGTGTTGGGGAGGCTTCGACTCCACGCCTCCGACAATAGAATGGCTCCGCTTGACTAGTAGTAGGCTTTGCTTTCTGTGCTTAGGAATCAGCACCATGTTGCTCTGGTCCTAAGGCTACGAGTAGATAGTTATATGAGGATGTGCGTGTTATGATGCTTCCAGCTTGATACTCATATTTCCAACTCCTTCTCTCTCCTTATCTATACTGTGGATAACATAAAGAAAATGACATCGACACTTTACGACGAAGAAAAAGTCGCCGCCCCCGCCCTCGTTGAGGAGGCTCAGCGTACGCCAAAGAAGGTTTCATCCCTTCGGCGATGGGGCCCTGCTATGATTGTCATGGCCGCTGTTTTGTTCTTTAACGCCGTTACTATGGGACCAACTGGTGAACGCATGCCAGAACTCAGCGAAAAGGCGCAACGGAAGCTTGAACTTGCCAATGCTCGCCATTCTGCTATGTTGGAAATGGATGCACCCCGAAATGAACGCCGTCTCTCTCGTCGTGGTGGTTTCGGCAGCCGAGACCTTAGCGAAGAGGATGGTGGTGTAATGGAATATACTCGCCGCCGCCACCGTTACCTTGGAGAATATGTCCACATTGATGTCTCCGGTGAATTTAGTGCATTCGGAAAATGGTCTGTCTCCCTTATTTACTTTGCGTTCTGGGTCTTCCTTATGTTCCCCAACTGGTTCCTGCCCATTGGACGCCCCGGTATTGCGCTTGGAGGAGGTCTATCCATGGTTGTTTGGCGTTTCTTTTTGCAAAAGATTGGACACGGCCCATTCTTTGACGCCGAGCATGTGATCATTATGGAACCTCTTTTCCTTCTGTTCGGTCTCATGCTGACCACCATTTACCTTGAAAAGATGGAGCGTGGAGGACTTTTCGATAAGCTCCGTGATTCTCTTGATGACCCAGTCAACTGGAAGCGATCGGCCAAAATCATGGCCATGTCTACTGTTGGCTCAGCTGCTGTCATGAACGACTCCATCGTCCTTATTTTCTCTGGCGTTGTTGTTGACTTGTGCGTCCGACACAAGGTCGCCAACTCTCTTCCTTATCTCCTATCTTTGGCGACCACTGCTAACATTGGATCCGCATTGACTATGACTGGTAACCCTCAGAATATTTTGATTGTTTCCTTGGCATACGATGAAATCCGATGGCTTGAATTCGCCACCAACATGGTGCTCCCAGTGTGTGCTGCTACTATTCTCAACGCTCTCATGATGTTCACCTACTACGGAAGTGAATTGTTCCCTGGATCATCTGGTGTTTTGGAGAACTTCGGAATCATGACCATGGGTAACCGCACCCCCGAGATGCTTGCCCAAGAACATGCTTACTACGCTCGCCATGCCCAATCAAAAGAGGAAGAAGAAAACTACAGTGGCTGGTCCATGTGGTCTCGCATCCAGGTTGTTATCGTTACTGTTTTCTTGTTCTGTTTCGCCGGAGGACTTGACGTTTGCGTTGTCTCCATCTGCGCCGGAGCCATTCTTATGGTCATTGCTTCCTACAAGCGTCAGCACTTTGACCCCCGTCCCCAAACCACTCAATACGATGCCGAGTAAGTTGTTAGCTTCACTTGCTTGATTTCTCTATGTGCCCCCCACGATAAATCCTAACCATTATCCATCGTTTCGTCTAATCCAGAGGAAATCCTCTTCCACCCAAGAAGACCTACGACATGGACGGAAATGAAATTGAGCCCGAAGAAGAGGAATTGGTTACTGAGTCCGAAACCACGCTCACTGAAGTTGACTACGGTCTTCTTATGCTTTTCATTGGACAATTTATTTTGATTGGATCCTTCGATGACACTGGTGTCCCTCAGGCCTTTTTCAACTTCACAATGGGAAGCTGTGCCGACCAAATGACTTCTGGAGCATGCGTTTACTGGTTTGTCATCATCATCACAATCCTTTCCAATATCGCATCAAACGTTCCAGTCTGCCAGATGCTTGCCGCTACTTTCCCATACGCTAGCCCTTACGACTGGCTGCAGGTCTCCTTCTCAGCTACTATTGCAGGAAACTTGACTATGCTCGGTAGTGCAGCCAATATGATTGTTGCTTTCCAAGCTGCTAAGGTTGGCGACCGCACGTTCACTTCTGAACGTCACGCCCCATTTGGAATTCCATCAACACTTCTTTGCTTATATGCTGGTACCTTCCTATTGTCTACTGTCCACTTCAGTCCGGAGTGCAGTGTGCGTCTAGGAGAGTGTGAGTAAACTCCCGCCTTTCTACTTGTAATATGAAGAATAGGAGATAGAGCATTATGTGTTTGGTATAATTATCCCGCGAGCAAATACTATAGTCATGATTATTTTACATAAATATTACTTAGGCCATCATTGACTGTTGCTGTTTTTATTAGATCCAAGCCCGCCACTGTAACTAGGATCCAATCACCTGCATCTAGCTAGTCTCTCCCGACAACACTACTGTTTCAAGCTTCCCTTCATTTTCCCCTCTTAACAGCTAGCACGCCACCATCTGAACACACTTCCAGACCAGTAATCTATCTGTCCGCCCTTCGAAAGATAGGGACCCAACTTGAAACAAACAGCCATTTAATTTTTTCTTTCTTTTTTCTTTGCTTCCTTCTCTGATCTACTTCATGCTCTGAAGTAGTAAATCTCCCATTTTAATGCTTAACTAAGTGTTCTGCTCTGTTCTGGGCGTTATGGTGAAAAGCAATTATAAATCCCTCTTCAACAGTCAGGATCATTTGCCATGGGGTTGGGCAGATAATTGCTACTATGGTACTAGTTCTAGCTAGTAATACTGTGGCATAGCTACTACTAGTAGTAGCTAGCTACTAGCTACGGTAGATGGAGTCAATGCAATTAATTCATCATTTTTGCATTGAAAGGGTTAGGGTTTACAAATCTGTCAAGAATCCTCATTTTGTTGGTGTGTGTCAAAGATAGAACGAAGGATTTTTTTTGGAATATTTTTTTTGGGCTTGGTCTGTCACCAAGTGGCAGACGCTACAGCACCTGCAGCCACAAGTACCATGCAGTACCGGTCCGTTGTATGTAGCACAGCTTCGTTCAGTCATAGAGATTTGCTATTTTTCGTTAAATTAGAACACAAAGATATTCGTCTCCGTAGCGAATTAGCATTCCCCATGTTTCTGGTATCTTCTGTTAGGAGTTCTATAGCCAGCCTCTCAGGCGAACATGATGTTGGTGTGATAGGCGAGGTGGCCAGTTCCGACAGTGCCAGCCATCAGTCAACCTGCACCGAAACCGAGTCAGCATCAGCATCCCCCTATCACGATGCGTTTGAGACTTTGTCGGATGAAGATGCAGATGGTATCAATCATAACTACTTTCGTAATGATGACGATGTTGCAAGCTATGGGGGCACGATCATTGCCTCGTTGTCGTCCAGAGAAGTGGCGCGGAACTTAACGGCGTCAATGGCCTTTGCCCAGGATGGGCAGCCTCTCTCTCCAACTACGGGTACTAGAGTGGTGGAGAAGAAAGCGAACGAAGTCACGGATATGGAGACCATCCAGTCAGATATGCTCTCCTTCACGCCAACGATGGCGGAATTGGAGCTCAGCCGGCACCTCTTTGAAGCAAATGGCGACTCTTTAACTTGCAATGATAATGATGAATTGCAGCAGCATCATCACAGAGCACCTCCTTCCACTCGCAGATCCTTTCCCATGTCTAGCAGTTGCGGTTCGATCATGGGCATCACTGATCTTCAGCCAGAAAGAATAACTTGCCCCTTTTGTGATCGCGAGAAGGATCTTCAATGGAGGCTCTCGAGAGAACGTAAGCAAAGCCAGAACTACAAACGCTCCGAAAACAGAGCTTGGTTCGTTCTTCTCGCCACTGTCATGGCTTTTTTAGTTGGCTTCGTATCATTCTTAGCGGGCAAGGCCGCGTCGGACATTCAGTCTGAAAGAATTCTTTTGGAATACAAAAATCACTGCAATGAAATGGTAGCTCAAAAAGAAGAGGATGAACTCTACTGGAAGCTTGTGACAGCAGCATTTAGTGCTATGATCAATGCTATGGCAGGTCCTATGTCCAATTTTGTGTTTGGTGCCCATGGAGGAAAGTAGATAGCGGTAAACAGAGACTACATACTAATTAAGAGGAATCGTATTTTTACACTGCAGCTAACATTGTCTCACTCAATCATATACTAGCTAGAGTAAGGTATTCTGAAAAACTAGACAGAGCACATACAAGTTCCAAAAACTATACTATACAGTATGCATGGGTTGCCTAGGACCCCCCTGGCGGCTATGATGAAGTACAGGAACTCTTAGACCTATTAGGAATCTTAGCTAAGACGGCAATGCCACGGTGGAGATTCCTCTACATGCACTTCAGATCGAGCAAAACATTCAGGTGTAGGAAAATCAAATTGCCACACGGCAAAAATGTCAGGACGCATTGCTGCTCCGACCATTTCAAGACGCACAGTTCTTCGTCAGAGGCAAGGCTCGCTTTAGAATTCTGCCGTGACGCGGAAGATGAGTGACGAGTGATGTCAAGTCAATCTCATCGTTATTATTGCTCATGCATGATTTTCTTTTTTCCTGTTCTTATCCATCATCATTCTGTCAGTCGCTTTTGGTTGCGAATAGTTGCTTCATTCGTTTGATTGTCGTATTCTATTCACCGGTAACAGGGCACTGTAGTCGTAGTTGATATTAGTTCTTGGCTGTTCATTGTGGTGGTGATATTGTCATTGATTAACTTTTTTCGAAACGTTGTTTTAAGAAAGCCATCATCATGTCTTCCGCAGAAAACAAGAATTCTCCGTCCATCGCTTTGGACTGGGAAGATGACACGAGGCCAATTTCAAATGATAAGAATACGAGCAGCTATTTTCTACAGGAAAGCGATATGACGCCAGGGACTGAAGGCAGCACATCGGAGGAGGATACAGGGTGGCTTGGCGGCATTGGAGCTGATTTTCGCAACATTGCGATTTCACTGAAGAATGTGGGTGGAGACGTGGCAAACTTCGTGCAGCGGTCGGCTCTTTCTGTCGCGGCAGAAATCGCACAGTTGGATCGCGACAGCAGCGATGAGGAGGGAGGAGAGGAAAATGCAATTCAGCTTCCATGGGAAATTCTCAGCGAGGAGAGCAATTCTTTAGCTTCCTCGTACTACCAGGAAAACAAAGAATTGAAGGAAAAAATTTTCGCTCTTAGCAGCGACCGCTCCAATTTTCTGAAACCTTATTCTACCAAGGGTTCGTCAAACTTGTCCGAGGAGGAAGAAAGCAAGCTGATTGTGTTGGACGAACCACGCATACATCTAATTCGGCGCTTACTGGAAATCGACGAGAACCTAGCAGCAACACATGCGCATTTGTCTGGTAAGCATTTTGCACGCCCCCCCCCTGAACTTAAAGAAATGCCACTCATGATGCTCCCTCTCCAAATTGACGGCACGATGATGTTGTTTCAGGTCGTAGTGACGTGAAAGAAATATTTTTCTGGACAAACTATTTTTTCAATTGTGAGAAGGTTCGGCGGGAACATATTGAGGAATTGCAGTCGATGTCTTTGGAATCTACTTTGTCCAGTCCGGCGGATGAGACCCCAATCACCACAGCAGTAGAAGCACGAGAGGACGAAAATGCCTCACAATCGTCGCAAAATTCCTTGGTACCAGCGGATGATAGCTCAGGATCCCAGGATGCAGACGACGTTGCTAGTGACAACAATGATGATGATTATGTTCAGGTGAACAGAAACAGCATTGCCAGCCCACCGTGCAGCCTCCAGTCCGTGGAAGACCTGGTTTTGGTCAGTAAAAGTATCTCTTGCGAAAAATAAATGCTTGCACACAAGCATTCCCAAACCAGCAGAAAAGTATTAGCCTGACAAATGACATTGTTGGGTTTTTTAAACAAAAAAGTTGGATAATTTCTAATTTGTGATTTATGAACATCATCCCTGCAGGGTTGCAAGATCTCAATTGATACTCATACTGTGCTGTTAGGAAGAACAAAATGATGGCTATGTGCAGGTTGAACAGAGATGGCACTGCTACATTCTTAAGTCTGGTAAAACTCATAGGTTTGTCGCATTTTTGAGAGGCCGATGATGAGAAATTCCCAGATGAATTTCCACTCTCCCAAAAGGAGATTGCTTATGGACAAGGCACAGATGGGCCCTTGCAGAAGAAACTCAAGGATGATCCTTTGTTGTACCAAAAGGCACCGTACAAGTTCTCTGACAAGACCCACAAAATTATTACAAAGGGAGGAAAGATTTACCCTCCCAACGAAAGCATTGCAGTGCAACTAAGCCAAATGAGATTTAACTGTACCAAAACTCACCAATGGGCAACCATTGAACTCCCAGCAACCCCCTTCCCCCCTCACTGTCTCTCACACATAGCCATAAAACTCGTAAATGCACAACACACCCCTGCTGCTGCTGCAAAGCAGGGCAAAAACACACTTTTAGGACATTGTTCCTGTGCAACTGCATGATGAGCCTCTCCACAAAACATCCTGAATTGCCTGCATCACATCATCAACTAACATTTGCATGCTGAAGATCAATGACTTTTTTCACCCTTAACAACTTAAGACACAACAGAGCATCTTCATTTTGCTTGCTTCAATTTGAAAAATGTCACTAAATCTAACACAGATTGCTCACACATGTCACAGTTCAGTTGCGCTGCGCTAAAACCTGTTGACCTTTCAGTTGTGCAAAATGAAATTAGTGAGCTTTCGATGTGCGCCAAATTGAAGCTGAGCAAGGAGAGAGGTTCATCCAAACTTGTTGGGTCATTTGCTAGTGTCTTTTGTGCCAGAGAGTGACATGATTTTGCATGCTTCTGCATGGGGAAGTCAAATTTCTGGCCTTCGCACGCAAAATCATTAATCAATCGTTGAACAAATCAAGAACACCACCAAAGGTGGAAGCCCTCAACACACAGCACAAAGTTGAAAAATCAACAACAACAAGAGAAAACAGAGTCCATTTTGTTTTTTTTCGCAGAGAGGAAGCAAAAGGTCGCAGCAAATTTTAAAGATGTCTAGGTAGGTTAACATTTTGTAGGGAACACAAAGGTGGTAGGCAGAGGCTATGGTTTGATGGGTAGCAAAAGTTATTAAGGTTTCAATTTTGTGTAGAACGGGCACTGGGTTCTACAGGGAAGGAGGATAGTGGTGTAGCAGCTAGCAGGTGTGAGGCATGAGTGGAGAAACAATTTTCTAGGGTCATGGTAGAAGTAGGGAGAGGGTTGGGAGGAATAAAAAAGCTGTTGTGAGAGGCAGAGAGCAGCTATGAATTTTGGCAGATTTTTGTTATTGCGGGAAAAAAACCGCAACAAGGGCATGGCTTGTAGATGGACAGACCAACCTCTACTTCAACTGCCCCTTATGTGACTGACAGATGGACAGACCAACCTCTACTTCAACTGCCCCTTATGTGACCCACCCACCAACAGACAGACAAACAAACGTCACACCGGGACTCAAAAAAAATAATAACCCTACCTACCGTTGAGGGCTAAAAACAATAACCCTACCTACCGTTGAGGGCTAAAGACAACATTGTGTTAGGAGATAGCAGCATAGGGCACGAAGGTGGCTAGCAACGAGGTGCCAAATGCCCGATTAGCTAATTTCCGGTTTCACACCAATCCTTTTTAACAGTAGCTTGGTCGTACTAAACCTGTCTCTTATACACATCTCCGAGCCCACGAGACTAAGGCG
>ENA-ORBV01015089-ORBV01015089.1-microbial-mat-metagenome-genome-assembly--contig:-NODE-15089-length-11431-cov-6.126035_pt1 | contig 11431 bp, 9 predicted proteins | sample MGYA00237777_ERZ505514 | MGnify/ENA primary metagenome ERZ505514 (study PRJEB26160, sample SAMN06269048) | microbial mat metagenome | isolation source: Oligotrophic lake microbial mat | place...
CATACGAGATTCGCCTTAGTCTCGTGGGCTCGGAGATGTGTATAAGAGACAGAGCTTACACACAGTATTGTCCGTCGTACGGTAATAGTACTGGTAATAGACAACATGCGACGATGCTTTTATCGCAACATACAGCAGGTTGCTGGAGCCAGTGAGTAACTCTAGAGCTCGCCAACGATACTGTACGTAGCAGGCAGTTGCTCCTTTTGCCTCCTATTAGAAAAGAAATGTACGAGTCGTCTGCTTACACACGCCGAAGACCGCCACCGCCGCAGCAGCAATCTCGGTCGTCAAATACTCGACCACAACAAGAACAGTCTCGTAATAATATTGGCGGCAAACCACAGGACAAGGAAAGGCGCCGAAACGGACGACAACGTCGAGAACTAGACCTCAAGGAAAAATCTATTTTGTCTTTAGCTTCGCTTGCCGGCTTGGGTGTTTGGTATTCTACTCCAGTATCGGTTTGGCTGACTACCATACTTTTGTATCAAATTCCCATCGAGTCCGATGTGTTATTAGGACAAACGGCTTTGAAGGAATTTCCCTACCCGACAATCTATCATCCTCATTGGACGCCTTTGGTACAGCAAGTTGGCAGAGAGCTGATTGAAACATTGGAACAAAAGTCAAATTCCGTCCTGGAACAATCCAAGGGGGACAGCAGTCGCTGGTTGGATCAGTTTGTGGAAGGAGTCGCCGGGAGTGCTCTCACACGTCAGAAACACCGCGAACTTCAAAGCTACCAATGGGATTTTGCCGTCGTCAAAGCACCGATTGTGAATGCCTTTGCCTTGCCAGGAGGTTTTATTCGCGTCACGGATCAATTGTTGGAGACCTTGTCGCCGTCTCGAGGAGAGCTGGCGAGCTTGATTGGTCATGAAATTGGTCACTGCCTGTTTCGGCATTCCCAAGCTCGAATGGTACAGCAAAAAATGTTTCAATTGGTCCTTTCGGCATTGACGTATGAAGATCACGATGACGATGAAGAAAGCTTTGGAGAAGCTTTGGGAGAACTCTTGTTGAAAAGTGCGGATTGGTTGGGACGGCAAAAGTTTTCCAGGGCGGACGAATATCAGGCCGATGGCACGGGCTGGGCCTTGTTGCTCGAAAGCAATTCCTATAATCCACAATCAGTTCAATCCTTGCTCACAAAGCTGTGGGATTTACAAGGAAAGTCTCCCACTACCTTGGATTGGATGAGTACCCATCCCGCGACAGAGGACCGCATAGAGGCGTTGCGAGATAAATGGCAGCAACTAGGTCGCTCTCAACGACGACGGCTCGAGTTTCGTCCAGTTTGATCCGTATTTCACAAATAGCGATCTAAAATGATAGGTTCATTGAAGCTCAAAACGATGTCGCCCTGGATACACGCGACATTTGAATGGCAAGAAAGACAAAGCATCCTCTCAGGGATGTCCACAATGAGGTCTTGTCGTCGTCACATAGAATGATCGATGGACTGGGCGTACACGGCGAATTCATTTCTCCTGGCTACTTTAGAGTGTTGCTATCATTGGGGATTGCAAATTAAAAACTTGCCGTTTATGTAATTTTGAATAATCGATTCTATTCGACTCGACTCGACTGGTTTATGGCCGATATTCATTTTATCGTCCACTACGACTGCTTGGTTCTCGGTGTCTCTGCAATCCTGGCGTCTGCCAGAGTTAGTCTGATTGGCTTTTGACGAAGCATCATTTTGTTCGCCTTTTTGCAAAATGAACGGTCGAGGGTCCGCTCTTATTTGGACGTTTGCCATTTTCACACAAAACGCCGTGCACGGAACGGTTGGTTGGTTGATTCGTTGGTCGTCCAACATCATCCTCTTTGTATATGAGCGGGTCTACTACTCGTCCATTGGTGAGTCCTCATCTTTGATTCTGGCAACGACCTTCCATTTGTCGCGCAATAGATTTTGCCCATTCAAATATTCACACAGTTGATGTTCCATGTAGGCACTATGCTCGTCCGTAACCTGTTCCAATGAGTCCGGCACTCCCCATTTTGGATCGTACATTAACCGACACATGAACATTTCCACATCTTGGAATTGTACATGTTCAAAGGTGGCCGCAAAACTTTGGACAAAGTCTTCATCGACTTGTCCTCCGTCACTGCAAAATTGCAAAACCAGACCTCGGCATATCATACACAGTGGATTTCCGTCTCGTCCATTTCCATTGGATAGGACTTGTTGTCGCGTCATGAATTTGTCGTTTGGTATATTGTTGTCGTGAGACGTAGATGCATCATTTGTATCGTCCTTTTGATGGTTCGTCGTACCCCCACCACCCCCACCACAACTCCTTTTCCCATTGTCACTATCCTGACTACTGAAAAAGGATATATATTCGGACAATTGCGGTCGTGGTCGACACTTGTGCGTTTGTAAAAATTCTATGTAGGCGGGATCCACGCCATAATGTTTGGCACCATCCGTCAATATTTGCATGTATCGTTCGGACGGTGGCTGGTCCAATTGGAGAGTGTGCGTTCGTTCGATTTCCTCAGGAGTGCGACAGTAGACCCCGACATTTTCCAGTACTATAGTAGTATCGGATGGGGGGTGGTTGTTGTTGTTGTTGTTGTTGTATAAATGTGCCGTCACTTGTTTTCGTTGATAATCGCGTTCAATGTCATCCAATTTCAACATGTCTTGTGCGGATATATCTTGATAGACAACCCCGTGCAAGGTGGCGCCTTTTTCGTAGACCGCTTCCGCAAATCCCGAGGATCCATAAAATTGTATCTTATAGTCCAAAATGAAACCGGGCTGGGCGGGTACCTTGGCTTCCAAGTCCAATGCGCGATTTCGGACACTCTGGGGATTCATCATGGAACCAATGGCAAAATAGTGATAGTGTGTAGGAGCGTCATGCTTGTTGTTGTCGCAATTTGCTGCTGCTGCTGATGATGATAATGATGATAATGAAGTTGTTTTGGATGTGGTGGCTTTGCTGGAAAGCATTTCCATCTCTGACATCTTTCGTAAGAATGATGGTGGGGTGGGATTTATTGGTTGGATGGCGGACGGAGTTTGGATCAGATGTGAACCCGACAGCAGCCGTAGCCAAAAAGATGCCGTTGAGAACCACTTGCAGGAATAGTGGTGGTTGTTGTGGCGTAGAATAGCAGTTGTCTTCATGGAATTTGGGTGGAATACATCTACTAGCTCTTATACAAAATTGTGCTATACATCATCTATTTACATTAATTTTATCTTGTGGGGTTTCTTGGTTGCAACTCTTGCTACTACATGCAGTACTGCAGCTGAAGGCATCAGGCGTCCATCAAAATTGCCTGTCGGAATTTTTGAATTTCAATTTTTGGTTTCACCACCACGTACTCGCACTATTGGCTATTCATTGTGGCAGGAATAGAGCTGATAACCTGAGCCACGGTCGATAACGAAAAGTGCTGGAAATAAAGAAGAAATTGCTGTAATATGGAAACCTAGCTATCTAGCTAGACACAACAACAATGCATGCCTATGCGTGTATATTAGCTAGCTAAGCTCGGTCCCTGCAAATACTGATAAGCGAATTCTCTTTTATGTAATCTAGTAGCTTGTAGTAGCTACAGTAGTGACGTGTTCAGCAATGCTATCGACACCTTTTTCTGTCTTTCTCAGGCAATAATATATCCTGGTGATATTTAAAAATTGCAGTAGTCGCGTCAATCATTCAACTTTCTATCCGCTGTACAAGACATGATAAAAAAGCATAAATTGTAGCCTCGCTACTAACTACTGCTGTGCTCATTATTTGTGTTGCTGTTCTTGCCGAACTTGTGCGTAATGTTTGTCTTTTTCCAAATATTCTTGAAAGGACATATTCTGGCCCAATGCTTCTTTCAGTAGATCGTCTTCCTTGGCACGATGGACGGCAAAATTCTTGTTCATTTCCTTGAGCATGCGTTGTTTTTCCTCCTTGAAGCACTCGTCCAATTCATATTTGGCGGTGTTGCATTTCCAAAAGAGAAGCTTGGAATTTTGGGCATGACATTGTTTCAATGCGTCAATGACGCCTTGACAATCGGGATGAGGACGATCCAGCGGAGGATGCATTATTAGTATATAGTATGATTGTAGTATCTACTGTATTTATTATTGTAGTTGTAGGAGGGAACTGCTGTAGCGTCTGCTCTCTTCCAATCTCGTTGTCTCTGACACTCCGCAGCAGTGAGTGTGTTTGCTTGTGGCAACTGTATTGGTGATATCGGCATCTCGATCCGTGGACGACAATGAAGAATGCATCAGAACCGAGTCGTGAGTCGTTTTAGTGAGTCACCAGCAGTTCATGAAACGGCGGCTCTTCTTGTAAGTGCAGACGCACACTACCTCCATTCCAAGAACGAAGTTAGAAAATAACTAGGGACGACGACAGTGCTCTGATATGATCCCTCACAGCCATAATCTAGCTAGCTACTACTAGTAGTATCCCTATTATCCTGACTGCCGGGTGACACAAGATTAGTAATAGAAGTTGGCATGGGAAGCCAATCGCTATCGCGCCGCCTCACCAGTTGTATCATGATTATTGATTATGCATGGGTGCGCCATAAACTAACGAGAATTTTGCTCCTGTGAGTACGAGACAGCCCCACCCGGCTCGACTTGTCTAAACAAAGCCGTTACAAGAAGAGAAAAGCTTAAAAACGATGGCGTTAAGATCTTCGGTGGGAGTGTATGGAGTGAGAATCCTCCCACCCGAGGTTTTCCTTGAAACCTCGTAACGGTCCTCGTCTCGTATCACTTTGGTGGTTAGACCTTGAGGAATAAATCTCGATACTAGTACCAGACACACGCGAACGACAGAAAACAGATACTAGTAGACCATGATGAGAGTTCCAACATTGGCCTTGTTGGCCGTATTATTTCTCGGATTCGTAGCCGGAGATGTTCGTGGGCAACCACAAGAAGCGGATGTAGCCAAAGACGGACGCGATGCCGATAACCAAGAAGAAGATGTTTTGGAAGAAAACTTGCTCGATCGAGATGGGGAGCTCTTGCACCGTGATCTTCAAAATAGACAACGTGGAATGATGAGACGTTGGAACAACAACTACGCGGACGACGATTTTTACTTTGCCGGAAATCAGAGGCAACAAATGAGAATGAAACGACGAATGATGACAAAGTCCAAGTCAAAATCAAAGAGCAAGGCTAAAAGAGAAACGTTTTCACCTACCTTTTTCCCGACCTTCATTGCTCCTCCTTTGATTGTCACGCGATTCCCAACTTTCAACCCTCGCCCCCCTGGGTCAGAACTACCTACTGTGAAAGGAGCCACCACTGGACCTACTGTGAAAGGAGCCACCACTGGGCCTACTGTGAAAGGAGCCACCACTGGACCAACTGTGAAAGGGGCCACCACTGGACCAACTGTGAAAGGGGCCACCACTGGGCCTACTGTGAAAGGAGCCACCACTGGGCCTACTGTGAAAGGAGCCACCACTGGACCAACTGTGAAAGCGGCTACCACTGGACCAACTGTGAAAGCGGCAACCGGTGCTCCCACACCAAAACAAAGCGCAGCCACGGCCTAGTTCTTTCAAAAGACACCAAACTGTGGTCGTCAATCTATCGTCAAAACTACAGACAGGTCAGACTGTTATGTGGCAGCTCCAGTCAAGCATTGCTCATATCTTGATTGTAAGCGTGTATCTGTCCAGATGTATTAATTCCATTGGTTGTTCCTTCTTTAAAACAAAGCCACTAAACTATATTCGTCAGTCCAATCTTGCCACAGGATCTCCACTATCTGTTGTTAACTATCTTTTTATGTTCCTAGCAAAGAAGAATACAGTAACGTTTCTAGCATTTTGCATACCTTTTTGTACCAGTGCTTGGTCTCCTAGCAAATTTTCACTTCCTATCGATAGTCTAAGTTTGCGACGGGGTTTCGTTGTGCGATAAATAAAAATGGCTCTTCTAAATAGAGCTATTCTACTACTAGGCTAGTAGAAGCTCGCTACTATTGTTGGGATCTGGTTTGAAACACAATTACTACTAGCTAGTAATAGTTCCAGGGCATCTACCTGTACTAGCTAGTAGAGAATCTGAGCAGGATGAGGTTCTCATTTTTTCTTCACACCCGTCCTTCAGGTACAGCGGTGACCTACCAGCTTGTAGCTACTAATGTAGTAACAAAGTACTCAACTGATAGATTAGTATCTTTTGAAATAATGCTGTTGGTATGGTGCTGCTAATGTGCATCTGCCACTGCCTGTGCTAATAAGCTACTAGCTACTAGCTGCTGCAGCTACTACGTCGTACCGCAGCAGTCTACCAGCAGAGACCGGATCCCATTCGTTCCAACACAGTACATTCAGTCGTGCCTTTCGAGCAAAAGTGCGACCCCTAGTACTTTAATGGATGCACTCAATTTTTCAGAGTCAAATTTGAAAGCGTTAAAACCACGTTAACACAAGATAGATATTTTTTTGGCTCTGTAAGTAATATTATTTGTCCAGCAAAGGATTTTCTTAGTTACACGAGAGTCCTGTGGCCTCACTTTTCTAAAAAAGTCAAGTCATGCCAAATAATCAGACGCAACTGAACGACTGGACCTCTTCCACAAAATTCGAACAAAAAGATTAGTGCTCATAACAATCATCCGAAGAGGTCACAAAAACTTGTTGATCATCACTTCGATAAACGTTAACTTTGAACTTTTAAACTGAATCGGTTGAGAAAAAAGAAAGCACGATGAAGACTAGTTTCCTATTTATGCTACTAGCTGTGTTGGTGGCCATGGCTGCGGCCCTGCCCCACACCAGCATCAAGAACAATGATGTTCAGGAGGGTCTTGATGCGATTCAAGAGTCGCAAGATCACCGTGAATTGCAGTATGGCCGCATGGGCAACCGCAGACGTATGAGACGGCGCCGTAGGATGCAAATCGGAAGGATGCGCCAGCGTCAACGCATGCGCAACCGCAATAACCGAGGAGGCTCAAAGAGCAAGAGCAGCAAGGGCAAGGGCGGCGGCGGCGGTGGCGGCCGCCGTATGCGGATGAGAATGATGAGGTTCAGGCCCATTCGCATCATCAATACTCGGTTCCCTACTTTCGTTCCCGGTCCCGGTACTCCCACAGTTCTGCCTTCTGGCGGAGTAACCACCGTTGGACCTACTGTGAAAGGAGCCACCACTGGACCTACCGTTAAAGGAGCCACTACCGCACCAGGAACAACAACCACAGGACCAACAGTTAAAGGGGCTACCACTGCTCCCACAGCAAAAGGAACAACCGCTGCTACACCGGCCGCAACCACTGCCGCAACAACGGCTGCCCCGGCCTAATTCTTTTACAAGACACCAAACTAACATTTTCGTGCAATCCTATCATCAAACAACAGTCAGACCGTTATGTGGCCACTCAGGCATTGCTCATATCTTGACGGTGTGAACGTATATGTGCTGGCCAACGCTTGTTACCATTAAATATGACTTGTAGTTCTCATAACTCATAATAAAAAGAAAAAATGTTTACTGAATCAAGCGCTTCTCGTTTGAGCTAGCTTAGCCTCATTTGCCTATCACCACCATCATTTCATCATCCATCTACCGCTCATATCTTGTCGTTGTCATTTATGACAGAGTGACTGCACAAAACCCTCGCACCTCGGCTGCCTTGGTGAATCGAAATTCCGCGAGGAGGTTGATTCGTCGTACAAGTCGTTCGCTACGCTAGAGCCAGCTTGGGGCTTCGGAGTTAGACTTGGTATCCTTTCACTGTCTTGGCTGGGCTCAAGACGCCATAGATTCCATTGCGTGCAATCCACTCGCGTGCACCAGTTGGCATCATGCCCACGATTGGCGCCAATTTTGAATCAATGCCGACTTTGTAACTGGAACGAGGTGAGTGGGCTGTAAGTGCATGCTCGGCAGCTTTGCAGATTTCTGACACATGGGTACCTGGCTGCAACTCTGCATAGAGAAAGAAATGCTCCATCATTTTACCATACATATCTTTGGCAATCGACGATCCCTGCTCATCCTCGCAGCCCTTCCACATTTTTTCCGTTAGCTTCATACCGTCCGCCATGAGTTGTGTGGGCTTGACGAAACCTGGGTTGATTACCTATGTTTTAGCACATTGATACAGGTCAAATTCAGAAGAAAAACGATGCAAGAGAGAGAGAGACAGAGAGAGCGAGTGAGTGAGAAGCGGTGATGATGAAATATTTGTAATGAATGCAGACGTAAAAGAGACTTACCGACACATTAATTTCGGGGGCATCGCCTTGCGTCATGAAAAGCTCCTGCTTCAAAACTTGCGCCATGGCTTCTCCTGCAAATTTACTGCTCATGTAAGCGCTAAGAAGAGGAGGGCAAGGCGAACAAGCCCCCCCACCCGTGCCAGTAAAGATCAATCTACGAAAGTTTGTCGCGTTGTTGTCCCGACTTCTCAAAAGAGGAATAAAGGCTTGAGCCATGCGCACATTCCCGAAAAAATTGACTTCCATTTGAGTCTGGAATAAACTCAAAGGCATGTACGAGATTGGTCCATTGTAGGCGATACCGTGGAAATTTACAACTCCTGCCAAAAAAGACTTGGCTTCCTTGCAATAGTCACCGACCGTTTTTGCCGCCAGCTTTACGCTTTCATCCTTGGTAGCATCCAATGCAACAACTTGAATAAATTTCATATTGGCTTTGTCTTTGATTAATTCTTCCAGTTTTGCCTGACCTTGTTTGGCATTGAAACAAGCAGCAAAGATTTTGTCGTAGCTTCCATTGGCACTGTTTTTGTCGTTGGTTTCGGCCAAATGCAAAACAGTGGCCTGCCCCATGCCACTGTCACAACCAGTAATCACCACACAACCGGATCGTTTGTGTTTGGGACGCAAGTGGGGGATAAACATGATGGCAGCATTGACCACAAGGGAAACGGGCCACTGGATATACCACGGCTGCGCGCTGTAAACGCCAAGAGACGGGAGGATTTTACTGGAGGCATAAATGCACATAAGCCGCCAGAGGTGATTGTCAAATTGTCCCGCCAAAAAAACGAGCGACCCCAATGCGACGGTGAGGGCACCGGTAGAATCCAAAAGTGATGACATGATATTATCGTAGGGTGCCTACGAGACGAAGAAAAAAGGTTGTTAATAAACAGTGGCGAAATCACAACATAAAAATTAAAATGAGAAATATCGAATTTTGATACATCCTGCAGGCGCAACATGAAATATAACTCGAATTGAGCAAAGAGGAATTTCCTGTCATTTTTGCCAAATCTTTCGTATTCTTACCTGTGGTAATAAGGTCTTTAGTTTGCGGAGATTCGAGTTATGTGTTTGCCTCCAGAAATATTGGGCGGTTACTGAAGCAGGACAGCTGCGATTCCTTTCTTCGTGTCTTCGGCCTGCTGCTGCTAGTACTAGCTAGTAGCTAGCTATAGGCAGCTGGTAAAAAGTAAGATACCGTGGCAGCTATTAGTTAGTCCACCGTAGCCACTACATACAACATGTGCTAGATAGCTAGGGTAGTCTAGTACAAGTGGTTGTACGTGACTTCTTCTCTCGCAATTCAACCAGTTTGTTTTCGTCGTCATTGTTTTGCGCGACTGCCGCCTGGGACTGGGGCGGTCCTGGATCATGTTCGCTGGCTAGCTAGCTAGCTAGCTAGTAGCTACAATTGCACTGTGCTTTCCCACAGACCCCTTTTCTTCTCTCATTGTTCCCAATCCAGTTATCAAGATGCCAGTCAGTGCTGTCCAAGTGTTCTTCAGCTCGTTCCTAACTTTGCCTGGGGCTCCGCCTGCAGAAATTAGTCAGTTGGTCAGTCAGCAAGTGACATTGTCCTAGTCAGCCAGCCTGCAACTCGTCGCTTCCCTAGTCAGCACTACCTAGCAGCTACTTGAGCCATCCATTTTGCTTTGTTGTTTGCTAACCTGGCAGCAATTGAGTTAGTTAGTCAAAGAGCAACCAAAAATGACAGATGTTTGGTCAAGTCTTCTTTCCTTAATTGCCCCCTTTGTTTTAATTCACTGCAGTTGCCTAATCAGCAAACCCATTGGTGGTGACCAATGTCTGTTTGTGTCATTCCTCACTTTGATCACTGCTCTCATCTTGCAGTGATCGAGTAGTTAGACTTTCAGTCAGCAAGCAAATGCGCATGCACAGATTCCAAGGGGACTTGCCATTTGTTTGGCTAATTGTCCCCTTCAAGTTCACTCAGTTAGTCGGAAAGACACTTAGAGTGATTTTTAGAGGCTATCAGGCTTGCCCATGACTTTGCTCATCACCTTCCTCCTCTGCAGCAATTGTGTGTGTTTTTTGGCGAGTTTGTGAATGCATCAGCTAGTGATGGATGACTGCAGTGATCAATGCAAATTAGTTAATGATTAGCAGCTAGCTAGCCATGCACAGCTATTTTCCAATTGGGCCATTGTTGGCTGGCTGCCACAGGACAAAAATCAATGACTGCTTGCTCCATCTCTGAACTGGAGGCCACTGGAGTGGGGCGCCCCTAACAGATTTTGCTGCCGTGTCTCACTGGCACCTTTCCTCATGCAAGGACAGTCTCACTAACACCTTTTCTTGTGTGAACAATGTCTCACTGACGGACACCTTTATTTAAATCAACATTGTCTCACTAGCACCATCCCTTAGGTGACAGACAGACAGACACACATACAAAAACCTGCGCAGATGCAAGCCGATAAAACTTTTCTAAACCCCCAAATGAGTTGGGGGCAAAACTACCTCTCTACGACACATTTCCCAGCAGTGCTGAAAACAAAATGAGCCCCACAGGAAGATCGTAGGTTCCTGCATAGACCTAGCACTAGGAGCCAAACCCTCTGTTAGGAAGCCGTTAAATGGAGCAAATTAGGGGAGACTCTTTTTTTTCGTTGTTGCGCTTGTCAAAGCCCCATGGGGAGCCGAGATGAAGCGAGCATGCAAGATCGCTTGCTTTAAGCGCACAAGCGTGTTAAAGCACTTCGGGGTGAAGTGCTTATCGATAAAACTTATACTGCGTACAAAGGAATAGTGGCTCTGTCGCACAAAAAACAATCCGGCTTATGGTGCGTTTGCGGCGTGGGTTCCTCATGGGCACTGTGGAGTGGGCAGCCGAGCATTCCTTGAAATTTCCCTTGAAAACCTTGAAACTGCCTTCTCTCGCGTCCTCCGCTGCTGTCATTTTTTTTCTGCCTAGTGGACACTACGCTGGATCCTCTGACCTCAAAATTTCCAGTCTCGCATGTTGCATCTGCCTCATGAGCCGCATTAGCGGCCAAACAGCAGCGTCTTTGGCGGTATGCATTGGAGTATTTTTCTTTATTTACGGTGAATTTTTTTGCATCAGACCAATTGTCTTCACATCGAGCAGTACATGTTTGATTAATAATGTCGGCCGACTTAACAATATTTTCCGCAGTTCTGCTTTGGACAATAAATTACGGTAATTTCAGTA
>ENA-ORBV01015090-ORBV01015090.1-microbial-mat-metagenome-genome-assembly--contig:-NODE-15090-length-11431-cov-4.657654_pt1 | contig 11431 bp, 8 predicted proteins | sample MGYA00237777_ERZ505514 | MGnify/ENA primary metagenome ERZ505514 (study PRJEB26160, sample SAMN06269048) | microbial mat metagenome | isolation source: Oligotrophic lake microbial mat | place...
AATGATACGGCGACCACCGAGATCTACACCTCTCTATTCGTCGGCAGCGTCAGATGTGTATAAGAGACAGTTATTTTACTGCTATCAGCACCTAGAGTGGAACACCCAAGCCCCATTCCAACTTTCTGTAATATTTTATCCACTACAAATTATAACATCATGAAGATTGATTGCAAGATTCCCGTCAACGCGTCCAAAGAAATAATCTGGAATATTATTTCCGATTATGAACACATGGTTGAAAATATTGGTGCCATTACCAAGGCCGATATTTTGGAAAAGCCTACATCTCCTGACAGTTTGGTTGGCTTGAAATGGACGGAAACGCGCACCATGTTTGGAAGTGAAGCCACGGAAACCATGTGGGTCACGGAATCTGCCACGAATGACTATTATCAAACCCGTGCCGAAAACTGTGGGGCCGTGTACATTTCCAAAATGTACATTTCTTCCGACGTCGTCGACGACCAAAAACAAAATTTTGTCGGCATGGCCTTTGATGGAGAAGCACAATCTCTCTGCAGCAAAGTCATGATGGTCGCCATGGGATGGTTGATGGTCGGCGCAACCAAAAAAGCCTTGATGAAAGATTTGGAAGATATCAAGGCACTTGCCGAAAAACGACAAGCCGAACAAGATGGCGCCCAACAATAAGCAGTTAAATTATATGGAACCAGCGGAACATCGGAGAACCGTTCATGACGGCGTGGCGTTGTGCGTTATTTGTACAATAATTATTTGACAATGACAAGCCGAACGAGATGCCTTCTTCCCCGAGAAAAGCGAATGACTGAAAGATTTTTATGGAATACTATAATAGCAGCTCCGCTCTACGACGGGAAAATGGAGAAATCGAATAAAACGGAATGGTAATCTTTTTTGTTATTATTTATTTTAATTATCTACATCGAACTATAATCTAAGCGATCTCTTTCCTGACTTTGCTGGAAAGACTGGCAAAATGGGATTTTTTTTGTCTTTTTCTAACTTCAAGGGGTGTTATCGGCCTTCCGCCGTAGAAAAGGGGAAGCTTGCTGTTGATTTTCCGTCCTTGGCTCTATCAGCCAGGACAGTAAGACTCTCGTTGCTGGATGGCAGCAGCGGCAGAGAGGCTGTCCGTGACAGTGGTGTAGTTGTGCGGGAGGTCGTGCCCGTGACGACCATCATCATTGGAAATACGAAGGCTGCTGACATGGCGGAGCCCCGTCAAGCGTGCAAAGAGGTCCATACGACCTTCAAAATAGGCTTGAAGGACGGGATCTCCAGGCAGGACCTGAAAAAAAAGGAGGATAAATTGATCCCGGGGCGTCCGCAAATTCTTGAGCGGTTTAATGGGATCCGGTGACCCCGAGGAATTGTGTACAAAATGGACACAAAATCGAACCCATGCTTGGACTTTGTCGGCATTGGTGGTTCCGTGGTGTTGACGAAATTCCAACGTAGGTTGGCGTCTTGTCACTAAATTTCTCAAATTGAGTTTGTAGCATCGTCCTGCGGGGTTCATAAGAACCACCAAGTCGTAGATCGAGGTACATGCCTCGATGGCTTGATGTCGTTGTCCATTTGTAATGGCCCGAGTGCCATCTGGATTGAGAATGGCTTCTTTGCAACTACGAAAGTAGAGATTGCTCTCCTCGCTTCCGGTTCGACGACAAGCCGGGAAAAAGGCGTCCATGGCATCTTCATACTTGATAAAGTTCTGACAAACTTTCTTCAGACTTTCCAAGGATATACCCTTGACACTGACATGGACATGAAATAAGCTTACATCGTTGTTATTCAACGAGACTTTGGCCGCGGTTGAATTTCGGAGTGCATGGAGTATTTTGCTAATGGCCAAAAGGCCATCCTCGCCTTTTAATATGGGAGAAACAAGTTCAAATATGCTACAGTACGGAGCATTGCCCTGACAGTGGATGATGCTTCCATCATGTACCAACTTCCAACCAACGAGGGAATCATGAGAGTGGGAGTTGGATCCGACAACAGTGACAGCAAAGCCGGACCGACGTTGAATGGATTTCGCAAGGACCTTCTTACTAGATCCATTGTTGCAGGAGAGTCCCAGCTCAATAAAAAACGGACGTCGCGATGGAAGAGGGTTCATGGCCTTGTCCCTTGGCTTCACGGAAGAGGTACGAAAAAAGTAAAAAGTCATTAATTTGATTTGTTTGGATGCATTGATCGAATTCACTCGCTCACGAAAACATGTGACCAGCACGGACTTTCTCGCCAGAGACCCTGAAAACTTCAAACTTGGGCGAAAATATCGCGCCAATTTCGAACTTTTTGAATATCGGAAAACATCATGGATCACATGAAATTCTGTAATGCCTCTCGCTAGAGATCTTCACACTGATCTATCGTTTGCGTGATCGTTTAGTGTAGTTTGCACGAAGGACTACTACTAGGATTGTGCGAGAAAGGTTACGCAGTATCGCCTACCGTGGAAGGCATCATCACCTACCGTGGATACATTACATTTGTGTTACAAATCATCGCCACATATCCATAATCTCTCGATCTGAAACCTTACTGTCATCCATCCCACAAAACTATCGCACCATGACTAGCTTCAAGATCGGGAATACGTATCGAAAATTGGATGGGAAGGATGCACCCAAACTCCAAAAGGGCAAGCCCAGAGTTCACGAGTGGCAAGTTTATGTGGATGTCGTCGACGGAGATCTCGAAGCGATCGAGACGGTTGATTTCTTTGCCTGCTACGCTGGTGGTATTACCCTTCACTTGAGCACGTGTATGGAACCTGTTTGGATTTCTACCGACAATGACCAACGCGACCCTGTCCGTGTCGCACGTCGATTCCAGACTCCGTTGGTAAACTTTTCGAGAAAAAGTATTCGCTGTGTCAAGATCCATCTATACGCCGCCGGATACAATCACGATCCCGAACATTCCATGGAAATTTCGTATCCTCTTTGCTACAAGGAGTCGCTATCTCTGAAGTTGGGGTGCGATGTTGTAGACGGCTACATTCAAAGCCATGACGAAAAAGCCTTGCGTTACAACTATTACTATGAGTGCCCCTTGTTTGAAACGAAATTACAGCAAAAAGACCGAATCAAAGCCGAAAAGAAAGAACGTCAAGCCGAACGAGACAAAACTCGTCAATACTTGGTGGTCCATCAACAAAAGTTGGCGCGTCAGCGAAAGCAGGACCGTGAACTGTTGAAGCGAATCAAAGAGGATGCCACCAGTAGAGCCACTGCAGGAACATTGACTTGAGGAGTATACTAGCACAACGGGAAAAGAGAACAGAAACAGGGAACAATTTTTGTAATGAAATGCAAATGGATACTCTTTTCCCATGATAATTATTGGATCATTGGCCTTCGCTGCAGAAACTATGGATACATTATTGATTTAGTATTAAGAAAATAAAAATTACAGTAGGTTTGTCACCAAGTTGTTCATTCAGTAACCGTGATTGCACTAAAAAAATGGCTGTGTAATATATATATACCAAGAAAAAGTCTGCGTTCCAAACTAGCACGATCATCATTTGTGGATGAAAAAAGCCACTGCAGCAGCAACCGCTACCAATAAAGGAACAACGATTGGGTGGAACGGAATTTGCCCAAGTTTTTATCCCCAGTCGAATCGCAACACCAGTTCTTGATGTATTATATGTGGTCGATCATGTTGAAACATTTGTGTATCTTGTAGCAGGATAGTATTCCTACAACAGAAAATTTCTGCCCCAATAATAATTAATTATATCATCCATATCCAAAATGTAAAATTGTTTTTTTGAGATTTACGATATTATACACGATTCGTCTTGGGCTCCCGAAAAGGGTGAATTGGAATTTTTTTGGGCGGAAGCGGCGGCTTCCTTGGCTTTGCGAATGATGCGTCGGCCATCCAGGTCCTCCACAATTTCGGCCCGTCGATAAATGGTACCCTTGGCTTGGGCCTTGTCGCTTTTGTTGTCACTATCAAACATGGTTCCTTCTTCGTATTCCCACATGATGGACTGAGCTTGTCGTCGTTTTTGACTGGCTTTGGCGTAGGGATTGGTCGTATCATTAATGCCTCCTCCAAAGGTAAATCCCTTGCCGAGGGGAGATTGGTAGCCCATATCGACACCATTGCGTTTGGCTTCGCGGGTCGCTTCCTTGATGGCGTCATCCATCATACCTTGGCCATAATGCATTTCATAATGACGAATGTGATCAAAGGTCCGTTTCACATGTGGCGGAGTCACTGGCCTGTACACTTTGCGATAATTTTTGGGAGGCGCCGTGCGTCGATTTTTATTGTAACGAAAGCCGTGTTGTAAGTCGTATTGTCTCCGCGACAAATCGTTGCTCAAAATGGTATACGCCTCACTGACATCTCGAAATTGTTGGGTTTTGGACGCGTCGCCTTTGGTCCGATCGGGGTGCAATACCAGGGCCAACTTTTTGTACGCCACCTTGATTTCTTTCAAGGAGGAGCCTTGTTCAATTTGTAGCAATTTGTACAAGTCCTTGGTGGTGCCGCCCACAAAATGTTTTGATGACATTTTTTGTTATTGTTGTTTTGGTTGTAGCAAGTTCAGGATAGTATGATGTTACTATAGACGTTCGAGTCGATTGCAGTGGGACGTAAAGGCCCAAGAACTATATTTTGTAACAGTCGCCAACTTCAGCAGGTGCGAAATTCCGAATAAAGTGGTGTATTCAAGAGTCTCGACAGTTTACTTTTACGACGGCTAGGATGGCTGCCCAATTGTAGACATGCATGCAGCTGGTTGCTTGACTTGTAGCACTACTATTAGCTAGCTACTCGTTGGTTGGCTAATGGAGAGCGTTTATTCGATAGCCGCCATGGTGGTGCATGCATGCAGGTGCATGGCAAACCACAGTTCTGATGTGTTGGTGTTGTTGTGGAACGAAGCTGAGGCAGTCAGCATTGACGAGCCAATAACAATGCGAAAAATTGTGTCGGAAGTCGTGTGCGTTCATGGTTATCCAAGAGTCCTTTGTCATGTGTTGTCTGCACAATTTGGGTTGAAACCGGAAACCTGCCACACCGCTATGCAAGTGCTACCTAGAATACTTCTACTACTGCTAGATTCGGTAGTAGCGCTTGGACCATCATTCTTTGAGTGACAGAAACTACAAGAACAACAGTGCCATGTTTGAAAAGAGGGCAGCAGTTTTGGTGCACGTGTCAACTGGAGACGGCCCAAAAATGTGGCTTGATTGCACACTTGAAGAAGGAACCAGGCCCATTTTGTCTTCAGTTCGCTGTTTGGAACGTTGACAACGGCAGAGATGGACCATAGCAAAACCGCCAAAGCATTGAGAAGTGATTCCTCCATTCTTTTCTGTCAGACCGCACTGGCACTGGAATTGACCGAGAAAATGCATTTTGCTGCAAGGAAAAAGAACTAGCCTTTGCTAGAATTTCGCGCAACCACATTGACCGTTGTGGCGTTGGAGACCGTCTCACATGCACAGTCGCATCCGCAGAGGTTAAAGCTGCAATCAAAGCCCAACCCGCAAGACAGATTTTGACCTTGAGAGTTGTGGAAGCACGAGGTTTCTTGCAAGGAGCACAAAGAACATTGAGGTTGCCCAACAACCGGAATTCCATGGGCAGACGACCCGATGCCCTCAAATGGCCCAGGAAAAGCCTTTGTGGTGCTCCCAATGAGCCAAATTCACTAGGAATGGGTCCGCCATAGAAATTCGTTTCGAGATCCAAGCAAGTGAGGTTCGCCAAGAGTCCCAGCTCTGTTGGGAGCTGCCCAGTGAGGAGGTTTTCTCCTAAAGCCAGAAGCGCCAAATCAGACAATGCACCAACTTGACTTGGCAGCTCACCAGAGAATGAATTGGAAGTCAAAAAGAGCTGTTGGAGATGGGTCATGAATTGGATTTCTGGGGGAATCGTGCGCGCGAGTGAATTCAAGCCAAAGTGCAAGAGTTGCAGATTGCTCCATGCATCAACGTTGGACGACAAGGACCCTGTCAAGGTGTTCCCAAAGGCCGACAGATGCAGCAGATCCGACAGCAAGAAGATCTTTGAGGGGATTGTGCCAGACAGGGCATTGCTGCTCACATCCAATGTTGCCATGGAGGTCATGCCTCCAAGTGACAACGGGATCTCCCCTGTCACTGAGTGCCCGGCTGCGGACAGCAGGGTCAGATTCACACCCAATGCCGCCACGGGCGACACGGAACCTGTGAGCAAATTGTTCCGAACATCCAAGGTTGTCAACATGGACAACGAAGGCAGTTCCATAGCCGGAAAGGGACCTGAAATGAGATTTTCTCCAACAGTGACATCCGTGGCTGCTTCTGGCAGACCAGTCCCGGTTGGAACAGAACCTGTCAAAGAACTCACATGAAGGGCAAGGAATTCCATGCTGTTGGATAGCAAACCGAGTTCTGTTGGGATCGAACCAGTCATGGAATTGGCGTTGAGGGCCAGCAACCAAAGATTCGATAGCTGGCACACCTCTGAGGGATCGCCGAAGCTCGTTGATCGGAAAGACAAGTGCCTGCAACGATGTCAACAACTCGATTTCACGAGGAAGGGCCGGTGCATGATTGCCCAAATGCAGTCCCGTCAATCCTGCAGCATTGTGTTGCTGCTCGTTGTTGCAATTGGGCAAATCGGCCCATGCCAAACAGGGATCAAAACTCCCATCGGCATCAAAGGCGCCGCAATGACTTGAGAACCATTCGCACTTGGATTTGTCACACCGCATCCAGTCACTTTGGATTTGGGGTGGCCAGTGCGGTCCTTCGAAGGAACAAAAAAAGATGGCCAAGACATGCAATTGTTGTTGTCTCCAGACCGGGTGCTCGGCAAACGAAGGATGAGTCAAAAGCCAAGTGTGCACCAAGGATTGGGGTGAGTGTGGGTCGGACAGCGCCAACTGAGTGCAGCGGGGCATGTGATTGGTCACAAAGACACTCAGCAGACTGGACGTCGGAGCAGTGGTGGGGGTGGACGTCGGAACCAAGGCAGGAGCAACCATTGGCATTGCTAGCAGATCTTGCTCTCCTGATGATCCTCTTGCAAAGATGATGCTCAGCATCATCACCAAAACCAACATGCAAATCAACATGGCTCCAATTCTTTGACATTCAATTTCCTTTTGTTTCTTGATGGTCTCTCGTTCTAGGATTCCAGGATCCACGGGGGTGAGGGTTGTTTCCGCATGTGTGATGTCGTCCACAGCCACGGGCCTTGCTTCCACTAATTCCATCTCCTTGAATGCCTCAGTTTCTTCTGGAAGATTCGACGGTGCAGGTTCATTCATCTCCGCAATTTCTTCGTCGACTGGTGCCTCATTGTCACGCATTTCGGCCTCCCTCACCATTCCTGGCCTCTCATCACCAGCTGCTTCTTCTTCATCCTTGCTGTTGTTGTCGACAAGATTCTGTGCTTCGAGGTCTTGTGGCGTTTGGCCAGATGCAGAAGTGGCATCGACAGCAGCGCTGTTAGCAGCAGCAGATTCTGCCACCCTTTGTTGTGGAGAAGAAGCAGAAGCAGACACTCTCTTTCTTCGAATCGCTTGTGCCCTAGCACTGGTGCGAGGAGCGACACGAGTGTCTCCCTCACCAGCAGCCGCAGCACAAGACACTCTTTTTCTTCTAATTTCTTGCGCAGCAATGCCAGTGCAGGCACGGGTGTCGTCGGCAGATGAGGTTGTGCTCTTGTCACCTGGCGAACAAATGGAAGAATTGGTGTTGTTCTTTCGCAATCCACGCAAGACAGTCATGGATGCTCCAGCAGACGAGGCTGCTTCGGCTACTGAAAACGCACGATTCTGTCTCAAGCCACGCCCAGCGCCATTGTTGTTGGAGTGTGCACCAGGCCGACTGTCCACAGCAATGCTGCTGGCGGTGGTGGTGCTGCTGTTTCGTCTTTGTTGTTGCTTGGCATCCAACTCTTCTGGCGTTCGCCTCAATCCACGAAAGGCAGGAATTGGCACAGCACCAGGAGACGACGACGACGACGTCGAAGATGGTGCAGATTGACGTCTTTTTTTTTTCCGTGATTGGCCGAGCCTGGTTCTCTCACAAGCACAGCTTCACCAGGAACCATCGATGACATTGGTGACGATTGTCGTCTGCTTTCATTCTCGGATGAGGACGATGAGAGGTGGTTGTCGTGAATTTTGGCACCATCCAATGGCCGTGGGTGACAACTGCTTGTAGCAGATTCTTCTTTTGTTGTGGTTGCCCGGAACCTCCTCCATCGTCAGCAGCAGTGTTCCCTGCCACATGATCCGCATTGTCGTTGGTCTCCTTTTCTCCTTCTTTTTCTTCTTCTTCTTCTTTGGGCCTTTCGGCGGAATTGTCGCCCCCCCGCAGCGCTGTCCTTTTGCACGCTGTGCTGCAGTCTGCAACAGCAATGGTGGGGCCCACAAACAATGAGGAAGAAGTCGAAGGTTCATTTGCTTGTTTGTTGCACAAAACACTCTGCGAACGAAATTGCTAGCCAACTAGTCTAAGCGAAGGTTGCCATGAATGCTGTTGTGAATGGGTTGCCAAATGAATGGGTTTCCTGGGTTGTTGATGTTTCTTCTTCGCACTGGGACATCGGCCGGGGCCGCTTGGATGTGGACATGGACATGGACATGGTCATGTCATTGGTTTGGGATCAAGAGAGAAGCCACGAGAAACATGTTATGGCAACCATTCATTCATTGAAGCACTCGTCGTACCCAATCACCCAGTGAAGCAATGCGCGATCATTTTTCATTAGACGCACAGTTGCTATTGTCTTATCAGCACCAAGTGCGTGGTGGATAGCTTTTTGAGTCGGCACTGTCTTTGATATTGGACTGTCAGCTGCTCAACTCTGCTGGCTATCTAACTTTTAGCGAGAGAGAGAGAGAGCCCATCTACATGGCAGCGTTAGGTACTACTATTACTTTATTGCAATCAAAACTGGGCTGAAGGCAGCGATCGAAACACCACCCAAATCCTTTGCCAAAAGCTGGCTACAGTAGCCGCCATGGATTCAGGACGGAATTTGTTCAGGGTGCATGCTGTCAGTCAGTATTGCAGCAGTGGCGTGTGTGCCCAGCAAAGTCGGGATACATAGGAAGCACCACGACAACATCCAACAACGTGCACAATCACGTCTATCTGCGTGCAGCAGACCTGACCCGACCGGAGCAAGCGAGACTGAGCAGCTCCAGTCATTGTTGCAAAGACAGGTGTCATTGGCGGCCGCAGGTTACCCTACACAGATAAAAAAAAACAACGCCCATGACAGGAAGTGCTTTGGGTTCTCCTCGACAACACAAAAAGCAAAACGTCATGGGTTCGGTTGACGTTTCAGTAGCAGTAGCCATTCGTCGTTTTGTCCCTTGTAGGTGGCAGGTTGGTACCGTAAGCTACATTGCTAGCTAGCTAGAACTGTAGCTAGTAGGTAAGCTACCTTGCAATGGGCAAGCGATGCTGCTGACATGGCAAGAACAGACTACAAGCATAGGCTGCCCATGTAGAGAAGATAGAATCTAGTTGGTACTATATACAATACGCACGACAACAAGAAGCAGAGCCGTCGTAGATGGAAACGATCCAAGATAACCTTTACATTAAAACTCGTTTCATTTCCACACCCAGTAGCTACGAAAAACGCAAGCATGGATCCCTGACCTTTGGAATGGCAGAAATGGAAACTCCGGGTGGACTGGCTCTTGGATTTCGCGCACGGAAGGATGAGTATATCGTACTGTAGTACTCACAGGAAGGACCGCCCCCTTTTCTTGTTTGGTTGTTTCTTGTGCTGTGTGTGTATGCTGTCGGTGGCTGCTTGGAAATGATCACGATGTGCCCTTCCATTATTTTCTTCCTTCCTCCATGATGTTCCGATTCGTGTCGTTTCGCTACCTAGGGATGCCCAACGAACAACAACGAGACGTTTTCTTGCTTGCTTGCTGGATCGTTTTACTTCTATTTTGACGTGTGTGCGGATTGTGCTTTTTGAGTCTGTTTCTTTGAATTTTTGCTTGCTTGTTTCTATTGCTTATTGTGTTTGCACTTGCCCGTCTTTGGATGGTATTGGCAATTGCGTATTGCACCAAATATTGAGCAACATGTTGTTCAATTCCTCATAGACCCATGGCATGAAATGCACGGCATCCCAAAAGACGGTCCCCCGTTCTTCCATGAGACTATACGCCGCAAGTTCTCCACTCGCGGTATTTTGCCGGGGTGGTTGGGGATGCAAAAAGGTGATTTCATTAAAATCCGCCACCAAATGGGCAAAATCAATATAACCACATCCGGCCTTGTTGGTTTCAAATTTGACGTACGACAATTCGGCCTCTTTGGTATGTTCGGGTTTTCCCGTCGTGGCACGATAATAACATCGACCGGCCTCGCCTTGTGCGAGGGCGTGAAATTTGGGCATGAAATCGATCGCCCGTGGTTTGCTAAAGGTCCCCCACAATCCACGATTGTACATGATCAAATCAATGGGCGGCACTTTGGTATACAAGACACCATCCGGAGCAGCCGCCGCCTCGGAGAGGGGTTGAATCCAATCCCAACTTTGGTTCATTCCGCGTTGCAACCTGTGCTCGGACAATTCATTCGAAAAGGTGCAATTCCCGTGCGTCGCGCAGCCCGTCCATTCAAAGCCGTTAATGGGTCGGGGATCATCGTTCCATCCCGTCTCTTTGAAATACGTCATGGTAAATCGGGAGGCTTCCTCTGTCGTTTCGTCCTTACGACTCTTGTACATGTAATTTTCCGCGACATTTTCGTCCTTGGTGTGTTTGGTCCGAATGGCATTGGCTTCCATTTGACCATCAAAGACATTGTGCGTCTCCAATCCCCCGACGGATTGCATCAACCATCGCCAAGGATCTCCGACGGGATTCCCGCGATCCCAATCGCCTTCCATGCAAATGTTGGGGTCGTCTTCGGGACTGCAAGTGGGATGGCCTTTCTCGTCCACATGTTCACACGCTCCACCATGGAGGGGTCTTCCAAAATGGGGCGGATACGTGCCCTTGTGCAAGAACCAAATCAACGACATGTACTGATAACGGCTCAAGGAATCGCCGATAATGGAAACGTGCTTTCCCGCCAAACATTGTTTCGCCTCCTTTGCCGTATACCGGTGGAGTTGACACATGCTGTGCCGCAATTCGCGACTTCCATCGACGCGTGGATGCCACGAAATGGGAATGGTATGCCGGGTCAAGAACGACCCATCTTTGTAGGGAGAATGAGGCATTTGCATCAATTCGGGACAGGTGGGTAAGGAATTGGACAATGTGGATGATGCTTGTTGTTGTTGTGCTTGTGTAGGATTCGTGTTGGCCGAGGCAGCTTCTTGTAAGAGTGCAAATGCCGCCTCTTCTTCTTTTGGGTTGTTTTCGGCCAGCAGCCGTTCCGTAGTGATGCTTTCGCCACTACTACTAGTAGTGGCCCCCAAATGATCATTG
>ENA-ORBV01015094-ORBV01015094.1-microbial-mat-metagenome-genome-assembly--contig:-NODE-15094-length-11430-cov-6.026953_pt1 | contig 11430 bp, 12 predicted proteins | sample MGYA00237777_ERZ505514 | MGnify/ENA primary metagenome ERZ505514 (study PRJEB26160, sample SAMN06269048) | microbial mat metagenome | isolation source: Oligotrophic lake microbial mat | place...
TTTTGTGATAGGCAAAGTCGTACAGTCCTTCACAGGCTCGATTGATCGTTTCAGTGGATCCTTCGGTCCAATTCAAAGAAATCAAGTCGTTCCTTGTAACTCTCATGATTTCCTTGGCGTGCTCTTTGGCCACATGCCACTCATTCTTTGCTGGCTTCCGTATGGGATCTGCTGTCGCTGTCCTAGTCTTGTCGGTGAGCGGAGGCGGGCAAAAAGAATGGTGCTGTGCAATCTTAAGTTCAGCGTCGGTAGTGTCCGAAGAGGAAACGACGCCATTTCCAAGCAGTCGTAGATTGTTGTTGTCCACATCCTCCTCCACAGTGGATGTTGTCGCGTTGCTCACTGCAGATGGTGCAGCATTTGCTCCTCTCACTAAAGTTGCAAGCGGGACGTCCTGGAGTGAATGTACCCGATTGCAACTCATTTCACGCCTGTACACAGTCATGGCACTCAAGATAAACATGAGAACCAAGGGCATGGCGTAGAGTTGGGAGTAAAGGAACAATAGTTCAGAGACCTCCCACGGAGAGACTGGGTAACTGTCGCAAAGAACATCCATCTTTTATCTTTTTGTCTTCAAAAATGTAGTTACAATTCCTGAACGTAATGCGAGGAGCTGACTTGAAGAGAAAGATAGAGGCACTTTGATATGTTGGCCTTCAATGAGTCCTCTGCAGCGTCGCAAGAAGGGGTTGAAGGCAGACAAAATTGAATTGGTTAACCGGAAGGGCTTGAAATGTTCATGGAGCTTCCGTAGTAAGTAGCGTGTAGTTGGCAAAGGTCAAACTTCTTCAGGTATAAACGCTGCGTGGTTAACATACACAAAGCGACCTGACAAAGGACAATGCTATCCACAGCCTAAATAACCAGCTCAAGCAAAGTCAGATCGACTTCTTTCGACCTGAGCAAAATAATGCAACGCAGTTTAAGCTATCCATGTGTCGATGCAGCACCACGACATCCCCGAAGCCTCCATGCATTTGATTCATTGATTCATTGCATTCTCCAACGACATCAGCCGGCACGCAGAAAACCAATCGAAAAGAAGCGTGTCCCGCCAACTTTCTACAGTGCAAGTGCATCTACGTGTCATAATTTTGTCGATAATTAATTTTTTAGTTCTGTCCCTAACCTTAACAAAATAAATCTTCCTGTTGAGTTTGCAATTAATCCATAGTAGGAAATACCTTTTATAATGTTGCAGCCAGAGTGAGTAGTAGACTATGGACTGAAGTTGTTAAAGGTGGCTGCTGATGCCAATGAATGTCAGATTCTTACATGTGTTTACATTTTCCTGAATGTCAGTCCCTTTGTCATTGGGGTCAGAGGTTCAACTGAAACCAGGTCTGACACAGAGATCCATAGCAGTGTTAATCAAGATAGCTAACTTATTAACATTATGAACAAGGCTCCCAGTGGTGCCCTTTCATGTTGCTCTAACAATGTGTCAATGTCTTTTACAAAATTGGACACATGCACAATGATGTGTGTCACATTGCAGTTTTTGTCACAAAGAAGCAGGATCAGTGATTGTGACAAAGCAAGAGAGGATTTTGTGCATGTTGAAAAAGTCACATCGAGGAAATCAGTTCATTTGTGAGAGGAGAATCATTGACAAAATGAGGCAAAGATTGTGAATGAAAAGTTTTGTGCCCATGCAACTAGAAAAAATGACATGATGTCTCTTGTTGCAAAGAGGGCAATCAATAGCCTTTTCACACACACAAACACATGCTCTGTGCTACAAAAGGAAGAAGACAATACATGTTGAGAGTCTTTCTGATACCACTGTGGAACTTAACTTATCTAGCTAGCTAGGACTCACAGTCATGTTCTGAAAAATGCTATGCTGACATTTTCAGAAAAGTCTCACTGGTACTCAAAGGTTGGCGCACCTCCCGGCCGGCGTTCCTACGACCAAAGAGCTTTCTGAAATATATTACGGGCTATTTCTCTATCAGTAATTCAGTACGAGCTCACGATAGGAGCTGCTGTTGGAAACAAACTACTGATCACAGCACGAGCACTTGGCAGTGGTCACATGTTGCGCGAGACACAGGCATTTGTTTTGTTCTGACCTCAAGTTCTGACCAAGACATTCATTGTGCTTTCATAGTCAAGAAATTTAGACAAAAAGAACCATGAAGGGGCTACAAGCACTTGTGTGCTTGGCTGTCGTTTCTATTGCCGCGGCAACAGAGAGTTTGGTCTCTTCCAAAGCCAAAGCGGCGTTTGCGCGAAGGTGAGTCTTGCCTGCTATTCTCGTCAACCAAATCTCTTGTTCCTAGTAGTAGAATCAATGACTTGGCTCTCTGTGTTTGGTGTGTATATTGCCCAGCTGTTTTGTTTTCGCCCACCTTTCAAAGCCATGTACTGTAGCCACCCAACGAATGTAGAAGGACAACACGAATTTATCTGAGCGAACTGGACAAAAATTCTCTAGTGCAAATCCACGTGTTTTTTTTTTAATTATGAGTTTTTGTGTACCAATGCCTGGCTTCCTCTCTCGCTCTGCTGTGTACCAATGTCTGACCCCCTTTCTTACTCTGCCGCGCTACATTTGCCATGCGCAGAGCACTCCAAACCTCATCTGTGCTGGAAACCCTGGAATCTGTTGAAATTGCTGCGAGTGGTCACCAAGAACGCAAGTTGGAGGAGGACGACGATGACATCCATACCGAGAAGCATGAGTATTTTCGAAGACGCCATGTCGGCTTGCTTAAGGACAGCAAAAACAAAAGACACAAAAACAGCCTCCATTATTCTGCGCACAGAAAAGACGAAGAAAACGACGTGGCGCAAGAAGCAAGTTGTGATCAATCTTTGTTAAGCTGTCTTCCCCAAGAAAAGTGCGCCTCGTGTTTTCGCTATCTTTACGGTGAAAATGTCGACTGGGGAACTGTGACTCCCGATACGTCTTGCGACGATGTCTTGGAATATTTGAAAAAGAGGGAATATTGCCCGGACATGCATACCGATACGGCTGCCCGAGATGCCTTCTGCAACAGTTTTAGAGCTTGTGCCGTCTGGGAAGACGACGAGGACGACGAAGACGATGATGACAGCAATTCCCTTGATTGTGCTTCTTTGACAGAGTGTGACTGGCCTGGAATCCACAGAGGATGGGTTGGAGATGGTGTCTGCCATGATGGTATCGATGGGTGCTACAATACCGCTATTTGTGACTATGATGGTGGAGATTGTTGTAAAGATACATGCAAATCAGGAACCTATGTAGACTGCGGTCACGAAGGATACGTTTGCCGTGACACCAACTCGACGGAGTGCGACCCAAAGCTCGCCTACGGTTGCAAACATAATGCGGACAAGCCCGATGAAAACAATCCAGACCCAGCCGAGACGAAATGTAAGGAAGACGAGACCAAGTACAGATTGGTCATGTACGATTCGTTTGGAGATGGTTGGGATCAGACCAAGATCACCATTACACCAGCCAACCGGAAAGGCGAGATCAAATTTAATGGCAATCTTGAAACAGGGTCCCAAGGAATCAGATATGTTTGTCTCCCCAAGGAGTCGACATGTATGCACGCTGAGGTCTCTGGTGGCGAGTGGGGCAACGAAGTTTCTTGGGAAATCAAGCCCATGACCGAAGGAGCGCGTTCCATGGCCGGAGGTGGTGCACCGATGTCATGCGATTTTTCAGTTGGGGGCACTAAGTGTGACAATACGTGTACAGGCAAACCCAACATACCGCCAAACAACGACCCTGAATACAAAGAATTCAAGGAAATGTATACGTGCATTGAAAGCAAATGTACCATTCAGCTGGGAGCCTGCGAAAAAGATGAGACCTGCTCTACTTGCTTATCCGAAGAAAAGGGTGATTTCTGCTATGGCAATGATGCCTTCCTCACCGTTGTAGATTGCACCATGTGCAAGTGTACGGAGCGCTCGGGGTCCGACTTTTGCCACAGCAAATTGAATCCCGGTATTCCTCCTAGGCCTGCTCCTGGAGGCGATGGCAGAATGCCGGATGGATCTCCCCGTGCTTGCAGCCCTGGCGAGACAATGAAAGGATCCTCGGCTGTGTTAGCCTTCGCAAATTGCTCCAATTTCGGTAAGGCTGTTCTCAAGATTGAATAGGTGCTGTCTCTTGTAAACGTTTGGACTTTCCTTGCATATACGTTCTGGCGTTACAGTGATTATGATTCTTTTATAATTAAGCTATGTCAGGAGGGGGGAGGCTCGATGGGAGCAGATGTTGAAAAATGATGAATCGATGATCGCTGGTTTTTGCTGCAATGAATTCACTCGTTATCTGTGTACTAACCAGTTCCTCGCGCGCGCATTCCACCTAAATCTCCAGACCAAGTGAGCATGCTTGTAACTAGCTATGACTCGAATAAGTTTGGTCTGCTTGATCAGTTCGAGTCATGTGCCCATAATTTCCAGCACGTTGCCAACCATGGTGGGCATACAGCTTTAGGATGCATGCAAATTCTTGTGAATGCTGTCAATGCGGGTAAAAGTGACGGCGATGACAAGGAGGAATTTTCTGCTGCTATTGGCGCTTTGGCTGAACTGTTGTATCACAACGCGGGGTCCTTCTGTGAGTGTGCTGCGGCGGCGTCCGCAGATTGCCCTTTGTGTTCTTCGTTCATTCATGTGAAGACACTCCTTTACGAGTCTCTTGACGCATGTCAGTCACTAGATGAAATTGATTGTGACGCCTGGACAGAGTTCCAAACACCTTGCAAGAACAACATCGTCAGCACATATGGCTCTGTTGATTTTACCCAGGAAGCTGTCTGTAAGTATGATTATTGACTGCGTTTTTGTTCTTTGTGCTTCTGCTTGTTGAGGCATATTCGTCTCAATTTTTTCTTGTTTCTCCTTTTGCTTGTTCAGGTAAATTTGTGCACGATGGTTGTGGCGGGGCAGGGCCATTTCCAGGTAGGCACCATCCTTGAGTGAAGCAACTTTTGCTCTCCCTTAGTACTCTTCCTCACTTAACCATTTGTTGGTCCATGACTTGACATATCAGCCTTTAGACGGCTCGACTGTGGTGAAGAAATTCCGAAACCGTCATGTAAGTGCATCGAAGAAAACATTGCGCAAAAATGAAATTACTTAAAGTATCGTTCTCATCACTTTGTTTCTCTTTCAGGGGATTTCTACAACGAATACGCAAGAGCTTGCCTCAAAAATGGATCTGATGGAAAATACCAGCCGCAACCAACGCCGTCGGGCAATGATGTCCCTGTTCCAACCCCGGGCAAGGATGTCCCTATTCCAACCCCTCCCCCTGTTCCAGCTACGCCGAAGCCGACGGCCAAACCGTACCCCACGCCGTCAACCCCGGCCACACCAGCCGCACCAATTCCGACGCCGAAACCATACACTCCATCTGGAGATAAGAAGCCTTACGTTCCGCCTGATGATGCCGATTCTGGCTCGGACTCTGATTCCTCGTCAAGCAGCAAGAAGCCTCATCATTTGCGAAACTTCCTGATTTTGTGCGTTGTCGGAGGTGCAGGGTTTTACTACTACAAACGCCGAAGCGATGCCTTCAGCTTTGTACGATACCGAAACACCAGAAATTATGCAGGCGGGGAGAGCGAAATGTATAGTGCCCCATACAGTGGACTTACAATGGACAATAGCGGTGCCTTCCAGCCACCATCGTTGCCCCCTACCCCGTCAGCGATCGACGGTAGCGGAGGGTATTATTAATGCGTTGCGATCGTTTATTTGAATATTGACCCAAATGATACATAAACAAGTGAAGTAGTGAGATCGTCTTTAAAAAGTCACTGATAAATTATTGCAAGTTTTCTATACTAGTGAAACGACGTAGTGTTTCGTTGCCCTAGGAAGTTTCCCCGTAAGCCACGCAAGAGACGTTTGCTTGTATCAAGGAAATGCATTGCTGCAGTAGAAAGTGAATTCATGACAATGCCCACAAATACGTCAAGGGTTCTTCTTTGAACGATTGATTTTCCGATGGAAAAACCGATGGGCATTTTTGGCAACCCCTATTGTTCAAAGAGGAAAGAATCAATGGAGAGGAATGAAATGAATGAATCTCTTTCAATTGCGTGGGACGGTTGGCATGATACTAGTACACGTACAGTAGCTTTGCACGTGTAGGGAGTCACGGGAGCGTGACGATCAACTGAGCGTCTGCATAGCGCGTGTTTCTACGTCTCGCTTTCATCATCATCATTGAAGATTGATTGCATGATGATTGATCATCATTCCGTATTTTGATTGCATGCCAACAACTGCCTCGTTCACCAAAATGGTCCATCGTCCATGCAGACCGACCAGACCAGTCAGAGCCTAAGATATATAAATTGAACAAATAGTGAACATTGGTACCATTTGAAATCTTTTTAATATATAGCGTTGATTTCGGCTATGCGTGGGCTTCCTCATGTAAGAAGGTACTGGGACTTCCCCTCATTTTTTTCTGCCAAACGACAGAGAAAAAGTATAAGCGTTGTTTATCGCTGTACGCCACCCCGCTTTTACCCATCATGCTTTGCCAGGTGTGCCCACTCGTGGGCTGATATTTCACCTAGAGATTTTGCTTCGTTGGAGGATAATCTGTGGGAACAAGTTGGTTCCAAGGTCGTTGACCCTATTTTGCAAAAAGATTTGCGCTCCTTGAAGTGGCTTGATCGTCGAATCCATGTGGCGAAGGATTCAGAGACCGTAAGCTTGACTCTCCAGCTACCAACTCGACTTCACCCTTCCATTGCAGAACTAAAAGAAATGGTTGAAAAGGTGGCGTTTGACGAACTGGATCAATGGATTTCCAAGAATGGCTACCAATTGAAACCTCGAATTGAAGTTACAACAAAAGATGCAAAACCGATTCCTGCCATGGCACGTTATGTAGAAAATCATGAAGATCTAGTCAAACAACTGGGACCGGGTCTTGTCAATGTATCGCAATATCTTGCTGTATACAGCTGCAAGGTACAGAATGTTGGCGCATTTTATGTTGTTCTTCGAATATTTTGAATGGTGTAAAGATTGTCAGCTACTGATATGTGGTTTGCATGATTTTTCGCAGGGCGGAGTTGGAAAGTCAACAGTTGCAGTAAACCTCGCCTATGAACTAGCAAGAATGGGTGGTCGAGTTGGGTTGCTGGATATTGACATATACGGCCCTAGTCTCCCTATCCTTGTGAAACCCAGTGACCCGGCTGTCCGCCCATCGCCTCTTGGCACCGGAATGGTTTATCCTATCACTCATGACGGTGTCAAACTGATGTCGCTAGGATTCGTCTCCCCCCAGGTATGTTTCTCGCATGCTGAGGTCTGTGATCTTGTTCAATCACAAAAGTTCTGAATTTTCTTCTTCGTACGATGATTCCACAGAGTGGGGTCCCTGGCAGCGGTTCAAATGCCGGAGCTGCCGTCATGAGAGGGCCAATGGCAGGCAAAGTAGTAACGCAGCTGTAAGTTTTCTCAGGGTGCGCGCTACCCTGGGTCGGATACCGTTTAAAACATTTCTTATGCTCTCGTGCTACATCCACAGGTTGAAAGCGACTGACTGGGGCGACTTAGATGTTCTGGTTTTGGATCTACCCCCTGGGACAGGAGACGTGCAACTTGCGGTATGCCAAGAGTTACAACTGAGTGGTGCTGTAGCTGTTACCACCCCCTCGAAGCTGGCGACTGAAGACACAAGAAAAGGAATTGAGATGTTCACGTCATTAGGTGTTCCTACAATTGCCGTTGTCGAGAACATGTCATATTTTATTGTAAGTGCGAAGTGTACTCGATTGTCATTTCTTGTTTACACCCGTACCCCCTTCCCCCATATCCGTCTTACAACGCCAATGCAACCAATAGTGTGAAGGTGGTGGAAAGCATCACCCATTCGGCTCCGGGTTGCAAGGCTCGTCCCCGGAAAATGCTGTTAGACACTCTAATATTATTCACTTGCCAATATCCTCGGTAACTAATGAAGCCAACGATACCGGGGTGCCTCTTTCGCTAGCACGACCAGAAACAGGCGCCGACGATGAGCTGGTTGCTTTTGGACAGCTTGCAAAAATGACGTCTAAGGAGCTCCTCCTCTTGCGCTATGCAGACCCGGAACGGGACGGAGTCGTTATCGTACAAGGGGCTAAATTTGAAGTTTCGACTCTCAATTGTTCGATCGAGGCAGGAAACGACAGCTTTTCGGTGCGCCTGTATTCAGAATCAGGTGCCACAAAAATAAGTGTACCTGCTTCCAATCTTCGTAGCCGCGACCCGAAAACCGGAGAACCCTTATCTGTTCAACCTCAATCTCAAGCCAAGGGGTCGTTAATCTCGGCTTCAGGCGACATGGTGACAGTGCACAAAGTAAGCCACGGCAAGACGCGACGACATCCAAAGAATATTCCGACAAGTTGTGAAAAAAAAGGTCGGTATGGCTTCGCCGTCGAGTTTGAAGATGGCGCTACAATTATATACTCCATGCACGCTATTGCATTAACGGCTGCTGAGTGCGCACCGTAACCTTGTTGTTAAGGCGTGGGAGCAGCAGTTCAATTTCTAAACTTAAACTAATGGTATTATACACAGGAAACCCGCTTAATATGTCGCTACTCGACAAGAGGTATAAACTCAACATCATAATTAGCGGGTCACGTTACAAATACAGGAGCATTCGTCCTTGCAGTGGATAAGTAAAACAAAACAATCCCTGCTCAGTTTAGTTAGCAATACAGCACACTTGTCAGTGTCTTCGCCCCGCCCAAGACACCTTCAAACAGAGCTCGTCTTTCTTCATATACTTCTAGCTGGATTTAACTTCTAAAGCCTTTCCATTCAATTGATAGCGCAATACAGGTACACTTAACTCCCCAGCGGCGCCTTCTCCGTATTTGCATTTATCTCTATGGCAAAAAAAGTCCGACGTTGGAGGAGGGTTGCGGCGAGTTTGGGGTGGCATGCCGAGGTTGGATCACTGACATTGATTGCGCATCGCCCTCGAGGGAGCGTCCCACAGATTTGGGGGTTTCCCAGTTCGGGAGCCAATGAGAACTCTCTTCTGCGTTTATATGATGAGGATCTTGATACCGACCATCGATAGTCGGTGAATTCATGACCATGCCACCCATGAAGTCACGATCAGTATCGTCAAGTCGATATGCCTGCCCATTACTTGGCGCTCGGGCAACACCAGGAGGCCTTTGGCCGTGGGCCATGTTTTGGTGCATCATCGGCATTTGGTGTGGTGGTACCTGCATGCGTGCGTGTTGATCCATTTCCTCGTAGTCATACTCATATCCTTCGGCAGCAGCTTCTTCGGGTGTATCGAGCATCGTCAAGAGTGCCGACGTCATCATGGATAACCCGTCGTCGACTTCGTTGGGGCGTCCACGACCACCTGGTGGTCTTCGGGGGCCTCTGGGCCCTTGCTGTTGCTCTTGGTACTGATTCGATACACCGCGCCTTACATTTTCATAGGATGGGGTACGCTCCGTCCTCCAGGTCGGCACGTGGCCAGAAGAGGCATTGTTCGGCATCTGGGCTCCGCCACCACCATGAGGACCAGGTCGACCTGTGACATTCCCGTTCGCATCAACAAAGGCACCGCCATCACTTGCACTTCCGTACGACGCTGCACGGTGACGTCTCGAGGCAATGCTGCCATCACTTGTACTTTGAGGCATGGGCATTCGCGCGCGAGCTCCTGAATTATCATACGCATTCAGGCTGGCGTGACTGCCATTGTTCTTCTGCCGGTTCCAGAGCCCGCTGGATTGCTGCTCATTGTGTGAAACCAAATGGTCAAGATTAGACGTTGCTGTATCATACGAAGATGCAATTGAAGATGTCGACGAAGTGTGATCCTGATTTTGAGAGATCGGTGCACCAGTCGGAGCACAGTATCCATCATTGGAAACTACCGACAGTTGGTGATACGAACCCTTGCCAGAATCCACTGTCATGTACGTAACCGGTCCATCTGCAACAACCATGTGGGTACCGCCAGATGACGACGATGGACCTTGTTGGTAGTGGTTGGAGCCAGACTGGTTGATGAAATGCAAGTAGCCTTCTGGAACTTGCTGTACTTGCACTCGCCTACGACCATCATCAGGCCTTCTCTGGCCACTAAAACTAATGGGATGATGATAACGACATGTTGCACCATACTTGCAACGGCCGTTCTTGAGGAAAAATATACAATCTTGTTCGTCTGGCCGTTGTGGAAGAAACTGGAGCATCATAGGCGTTCCACCACTACCGTCTCCTGACATTGAGTTCATGACGATCTGCGGCGCATCACTCTTTCTCCCCATATTCATGACCACGGCACCACCGCCAACGAGAGCAGCAGTCACGGTCGACTGCGGGGGGTGATGGAACTTGCATGCCTGTCCAAACTTACAAGTGCCGTGTTTCATGTAATATTGACAAACAGGCTCGTTCGGGCGAACTGGGAAGAGGGGTTCGCTTGGATCCACTGGCGCCTTCATTCCTCCTCCGCTCTGCACATTCGCAGGGTGACTATATTTACAAGAGGCACCATATTTGCATCGCCCTGTGCGTAGGTAGTCGCGACAATCTTCTGCGGGCTCTCCGTTTCCGCCTCGTTGAGAGTAAGGCGAAGGAACCGACATATTTGGCGTGGTTCTTTTCTTCCTTCCTATTCACTAGTAATTGAGCGTGGTTGGTACCTACTATCTTTCACTGTACAGTTGTAGATACTCTGGAGATCAAGTGGTAGAACTGCGAGCCCAGCGAAGCCGTCAGCGTGTTAGCAGTTACTTGATCTTCCTCACGACAAATGATACTGTACTACTAATGGGAGTAGACACACCGATCTATGTGTCGCAACCTGCCGCAGCGTCGCAATGCAACAGGTTGTCCACCGGCGCTCAGAGCTGACCCTTCTCTTTGCGCTATCCCGCTATAGAGACCACTACTCTTCTTGATACGTGAAAAGAATACTTCCGCTACTCTCAAGTCGAAAACAAATGAATCTTGCTTACAACAACTCGTAGAATCCTTCAGCATTCCGACACAGAAGAAGCTCCCAAAATTAACACCTCCACTTTATCTTTGGTAAACGGGCAGGTAGTATCTTCTTTGAGAGTTGAGAGTTGCGCAGATCTTGCTATAACCCAGTTAGTGACTTCTTGTTGTCTATACTTGAACGTTAGTGGCAATGCTACAAGAGAGAGAGCTAGCACCTTTTAATAGTCATGGGGGTCTAACACGGTCTTTGTTGTGCAGCAGAAAGAAAGCAGCTGGGTGGAAGAGAATGCTTGTTTTTCTTCGCGTACTGTAGTGCCAGTATTCTGTAGGGACTTTGAGATTCAGAACCACTGTTTGTTATACCTATTGTCTTGGTGCCTTTTCTAGTAGCCGTTGCAGTACTACGAGCAGGACTAATACTATTACTACTGTAAGCGGGAAGCAAGTCTAGATCTGTCTCTTATACACATCTCC
>ENA-ORBV01015095-ORBV01015095.1-microbial-mat-metagenome-genome-assembly--contig:-NODE-15095-length-11430-cov-5.790011_pt1 | contig 11430 bp, 7 predicted proteins | sample MGYA00237777_ERZ505514 | MGnify/ENA primary metagenome ERZ505514 (study PRJEB26160, sample SAMN06269048) | microbial mat metagenome | isolation source: Oligotrophic lake microbial mat | place...
TCAAGCAGAAGACGGCATACGAGATTCGCCTTAGTCTCGTGGGCTCGGAGATGTGTATAAGAGACAGATATCAAGCAAAGCACGTTTGTTGTAAAGGCTAGAAAGAAGGTAGAAGTCGATGTGCTGGGAGCACGACTGTCATTGTTTCCTGGATTTGGTTGTGGAGATGACATCAATAGGCACGTTTGAAAGAATGGATTATCTTGTGATCAAAGGCCAGACCCCAGAACGCACATTGCTTCAATAATTTAAATTACGGTACTTACACAGCAAGTTGCTAACGGTTCCATTGAGTGCCGTCACTCTATTTAATTACTGTATCTCGAGCCTGCCGATACTATCAACTTCATACTTTCTCGCTCAAAACCTGCATCCCGTTTGAGGTGCGCTTGATGAATTACTTGCTTCCCTTGCATCCAACCCAACGGATTGAAAATGAAAGACCTTACTAAAGCTACCGAATCATTGACACCAGCTCAATGCTGCATCCCTGCCATGCGCCCCCAGTGCGTAACGGTGCTGCTAGCTAGTATAAGTAGGGTCTTGTATTAACAAGATTTTCTACGACAGTAAGAATTCATTCTTGTGGTAGAGTTCCCCTCATGGAGATAGGCCCAACATACTTTAACTACAAGTAACTCATTCAACATCTATACAAGACGCACATCTTTATCTTCAGGAAACGCTCATCCATTCCCTGATCCATACTAGCCCACTTTTACTCCAATGCCTCAATAGTGACGACGATGTTATCTACAAGTCAACTACCACGACTCCCTGCATCCATCAACACTTGCGTTGTACTACTGTGTATAATACTCTCGTTCTCTTCAGCAGTAACTATAGAAGGAAAGGGATTGGGACGCACCACTCGACTTCGTGGCGGGGGATCCTCCAGCGAAAAAAAGCTGGGTTACTACCAATACATACAAAACAAGCAGCAACAGGACAAGACAACAGCTAGAAAGTACCGACAACGAGAACGTCGCATAGTTGCAACGCAAACGAGGGGATTAAGGGGAACAGAGAGCAACATCTTTGTTCGCGACAACAGCTACAATAACAAGAATAATAACCAAGCAAAACAAGCTACTTCAACGTTGGAAAGGGAAGGAATAGTGGGAGATAGCTTGGATGTCACGCAACAACAAGGAGCCAAAGGCGCCGCCAAAGACGAAGAGGCAGATATAGGTGGCAACATTGGCAAACGTGTCAAGACAGAAGACGAAGCAGTAGAAGGGGGGAGATTGGGTAACACACAGCAAAAACGAGATAAGGGCGCCCCTGTCAGAGAAGTTTCAGGTGACAACATTGGTAAACGTATCAAGGCAGAAGACGAAAGAGCCGTTGGGGGCAGATTGGCCGGCACGGAACAACAACAACGAGCAAAAGGGGTTCCCACGAAAGAGGAAGAAGCAGATGCAGGTGACGACAACAATGTCAAAAGAATCAAGACAGATGATCAAGCGGTAGTAGGAGACAACTTGGGTGTCATGGAACCAGCTGAAGACGCGACCAAAGCCATGCAAGGCCGAGCTAAAGATATAACCAAAGAATTAGCCGAGCCAGATGACGAAGAAACATTGGGCGACAGCTTGGATGTCATGAAAGGCCGAGCTAACGATTTAGCAGAGCCTGACGAAGTATTGGGAGATAGCTTGAATGTCATGCAAGGCAGAGCTAAAGCAGGGGTCGTGGGGGGTAGGCTGGGGGGAATTCAACAAACGAAAGGTGCTAATGCCAAAGGAGAAGTAGTACAATCCGACGAAGAAGCTTTAGGTGTGGGGAGCAATTTGGATATCGCACAACCACAAGCTAAAGACGGGATAACTAGAGAAGAAGTATTGTCGGATGCCGACGACGCTGGCAAACAGGGAGGAAAGCGACCCGAGAACGAAGACAATACTGTTGCGGATAAAGAAGTAATAGAAGTGGGAGACAATGCGGATGGAGTACAACAACGAACGGAAGAAACACCAGTTGATCCGAACACCAAACAAGGTGGAAAGGGGGTCAACATAGAAGACAACACGAAAGAAGACAAAAATGGAGGTCGAGGTGGTGGTGGCGGTGTGCGCGGTGAGACTAACGGTGATGGCGCAGCTGCAGCCAAAGGTGGTAATAATGGAAACAAGAATGATAATAAGGAAGAGACGCCCTCTCCTCCGCAGGAAGAAGAAACGGTTTTCTCTGTTGGTCGACCATTGCGTATTGGACAAAAGACAGATGCTCCCACTGCAGAATCCAGTTGGACGGACCTGCCTACTGCCACTTTGCTTCCAACTTCCACGCCTGCGCCATCTCAGCCCCAACCGCAACCATCACCACAACCAACGCCCCAACCAACGCCCCAACCACAGACAAAATCTCCAAGTCCAGCGCCAGTCGTTAACCAAGGATCCGTGAGTAGGCCGCAACCGTCACAATCGCCAACACCAGCGCCAGTATCTCAAGCGTCCGTGACCAGACCGTTGCAAGTGGAGACACAGCCTTCAGCAATGCCAGTACCCGCATCTTCATCAACTGTGTCTTCTCCATCATCTCCCCCACCAACAAAACAACCGACGACAACGCCACAGCCAGCAGTGCCAGGAGAAGGATCTGTGACCAGACCATCAAGTGTGGAGAGTGAGCAACTCTATAGGACACACTCTCCCTTGCCGTCGCCATCTCCAACGATAATGTCACCATCACCATTCCCGACGCTGTCACAGAGAGTTACAGAAGAAGAATCTATCACAAGACCATTCCAGGTCAAGAACGATGAATTATTTGACGACGATGACACGACACACCAAGAATCAGTAATCACTAAACCTGGGTTTGTAGATGATCAAAACTCAACTTCAAGTATGAACACTTCGTCGCCGACAGTAAGTCCATCACAAATACCAGCAGCAACGGAATCTGCAGACGATGACTATGAAAATGGAACACTTAAAGAAGCAGCCATAACGAGACCTATGTATGTAGACGACACAAACAACGTCACATCCAATGTTACGAATGATTCTTCGCGCAAAATTAATCCAGCACCTACACCACCAGTAACGAAACCTCCTGCTGCAGCTGCATCCTCAGATGGAAACAACGAACTACAACAAGAGGCAGACATTGGAGAGGGAAGTAACTTACATCCATGGTCGGATGTACCCAATTTGGAAGAAGATTTCACCACTTCCACATCATTTGCTGCAACAAGTCATTCGCCAAGAACACCATCATCGTCAGTGCAAACACGGCCGGGATATAAACCCAACACCCCTTTTCCGACCATGCCGAAGAACTCCAGTCCAACAACGAAGCCGCTCTTCGAGAGTCTGACGTTCTCGTCTTCGCCATCATTCGTGTCCTCGGGATTGCCTTCTAGAAGCGCGTCTGCTGAGCCTTCGGTTCAGCCAAATCAATCGACATCAATCCAAGAGCGTTCTCCATCATCAACACAACCATCTGCCGAAAAAGAATCATTTGCACCATTCAAACCCCCCTCACTTGCACCGTCCAAGGAGCCCTCGGAATTACCAACAATCAGTGGGGTATCAACTGTACCCCCAAACCCCACACCGCAACCAGTTCTTAGCGGATCGGTCACAAGACCACCCTACAGGGTGCCGACTAATTCTGTTGCTACTTCCACAGACCCTTCGCTGTCCGTAGAGCCTTCGTTGAATCCTTCTCTAAGCTTGGAACCCAGCCAAAGCTCCGTACCTTCGGCAGACCCCAGCAGCAAACCCTCGGAAACGGGCGTACGCACCGGGAAATGGTTCGTAACACGAAAAACCAACCAGCCGTCGGAAGGCCCCACACACGCTCCCAGTGTTTCATCTGCGCCATCAACCGTACCAAGTGTGGGTCCAACTGAGATGCCCTTCGTCGGCGTGACACGAAAGCCCGTGGCCCCACCTACTCAAGTTGTTTCGGATGGGGAAGGAAAATATCGATGGGAAGTGTGGAGGAAAACAACGCAGGAGCCTTCGTCGGCACCAACCATCACTTATGATGCTACCGCCGACATGCCCGTTGTTAGCGTCACGCGACCTCAACCGTCGGTCAGTCCAGAAAATCTAAGCCCCCGCGTACCTGAGGGATCCACGAATACAGCTACTGTGACACGCCCACCGGCTCCCAACCCCGGTGCACCGACTTCTAAGCCCCGTGATTCTGCTTCAGCGGTGGAACTGGCACTTTGGTTACTGAATCAGTATGCTGTCCCGGACGATCTCAGTGTTGATTTCTTGAAATCCGTCTCCCCAAACCCTGCTTCTGCACCTGCATCCGCTCCGACCGCATCCGCTACTGTTACAAGAAATGTCAATAGAGCTGCTGAGCCTACTCTAGCTCCTGTGAAATCCTTTAGCGTTACAAGAGATGTCAATGGGGCTGCTGAGCCTACATCACCTCCTGTAACATCCTTTAGCGTTACAAGAGATGACAATGGGGCTGCTGAGCCTACTCCACGTCCTGTAACATCCGCTAGTGTAACAAGAGACGGCAATGCGGGTACAAACCAGGCAGCACCTACCAAATCGATACCCCCATCAGCAGCCCCAGTGACGTCGGTCAGCGTTACTAGACCCACCACAGAAACTACTAGAGATGTTGTACGAACGTCACCCACTACAACGCCGCCGACAGCTCCACCGCGACCGTCGCTAAAGCCGACAACAGCCCCAGTGACGTCGGTCAGCGTTACTAGACCCACCACAGAAACTAATAGAGCTGTTGTACGAACGTCCCCCACTACAACGCCGCCGACAACACCGCGCCCTTCACCAAAGCCGACAGCAGCCCCGGTGACATCAGTCAGTGTCACTAGACCCACGACAGAAACTACTCGAGCAGTCGAACGGGCTACAACGCCGCAGCCGACACAAGAGCAAGCACCTCCCACATCGCCTCCAATACCCCAAGCGACAGAACAACAACAGCAAAAGCTAGGCACGGCAACTGGTTATGTCACAAGGTCCTCTACTACCACGAGAGAAAGCTTGACAGCTCCACCATTCCCGGCGACCTCGGCTACTGTCAGCCGGCCCGTTCGATGGAGAGCTTCCTCTTCGCAACAAGAGGACACAAACCCGTCACCCACAGCTACTTTCAGAAGGCCAGTACCGTGGCGAGCTCCCGCTCCGTCTTCGCAACAAGAGGGCACAAAGCCAACGACCACGGCTTCTGTCAGAAGGCCGGTACAGTGGAATCGCAACAGATAAATATGCCAGTCTGGAGAGCGTTTCGAGGACACCACTACGCTGTCTACATTAGTAAATGCTTGGTATCTAATTGTTTGAGGGGGGATTGGACTACTGTATCGCCAACATAACTTTGGGAACAGCAACGTGGAGTATACACGTGGTAAATAATAATAGAATTGATCTACATTGAGAGAGAAAGCATCTTGTGAATAATTGCTCATCTCTACTAGATTGCATTTGGTGATCCAGCTATTGCGTCTTTTAGAAGGTATCTCAGAACCATGGAAACAACGAGGACACGTCATATCTGGTTTATTCTGCTAAATAGATGAATCATGCTCGAGCTCCTGGCCTTGTAAAACGGTAGATTTTAGAATCACCATAGATTAATTCAAGTTTGATTTATATACATGCGCCATCTGGATTAAATGCCCCTCCCTTCAGATGCTACAGAACTATATACTCCCTGGCTCGTTGTCGGCTGTGAGCCGTGTTTCCCACCTCATCATTTCATCTGTATTGGTATTTTCGACGAGGTCCTTCTTGGGAGGATATATATAACTTTGCGGCTTTTGTTTCTCAATGGCCGCAGCTCTTCCGGGAGATTCGCGCCAGGATGTGAATCCGCTGACTTGAAAGTTTCGTGTCTCGGGTTCCATAACTCCAAAGTCGTGCTCTGGTGGAACAGTTTCTTCTACTACCGTTGCTGCTTCGGCTTCAGCATCAGGGCGGGGTCCTTTTTTGGCAAGAAACTTTTGCTTGCCTTTGGAGACTGTTCGAGCCTCTGGGTCGCCTTTTTTACCCTTTTTGGCAAATCCCTTGACAGCTATTAGCCATTCAGGATCGACAGTCTTGAGCCATTCAGGATCAACCCATCGTGTCTCCGGTTTCATCGGAAAGTCCTCTGGGATTTGTGCCATGTAGTAATAAATCACTTTAGGTTCTTTTGTTTGTTTTGTTTTATCTTCTTGTTCAGATACATCTCCCGTTCTACCTTCGAGTTGCTCGAGCTCTCCTTTGGGAGCCTTGGTAGTTGCTTTCTTTTCACCTTTGACTCCTTTCGGTGCTTCGGTCTCGTCAGTACCTACACGTCCTTTAACACCCTTTGCTGATTCTTTGCTTTTACCCTTATTGGCGTTGGTGTCCTTGACGGCTCTTTCTTTGGTTGTCGTTTCCTTGGCTCCTTCCTGGTTTTTGGAGAACTTCGAAGCGTCAATGTACAGGTTGTACCATGCTGGAGGTGCTTGATAGCTAGGGACGGATGGGGCGGATTGGGGTTCTGCCGTCGCTTCTCCCGGTGCTTCTGTGTATTCGTCTGGCATTGTCGTCATTTCGTCTTCTTCGACAACGGGTGGAAGTGCGGGCACAATCACTACAGTGGGTACATCGCGCAGTTGTGCTGCTGCTGGTGCCGCTGCTGGTGCTGACGGCATTGAAGCTAGATATATTGGAGGCGTTGCTGGCGGCGTTACTGTCGGTGCTATTGGCAATGGCTTTGTTGGCTTCATTACTTGGTCCGGTTTTGGAGGATTTGCTTTCTTGAAGGCTGTGCCTTTCTCCGCACTTTCTCCCTCCCTTTCTTGGGGGGCTTCCTTGCTCCCTTTTACGCCTTCAGTCCCCTTTTCACCCGTTTGTTGACTCTCTTTTACTTGCTGAGTCCCTTTGGCACCACCTTGTTTTCCGCCATTTCGCCGCTTTGGTTGTTCGACGGTCCTTCCAACGGGATCTCCAAATACTGAAGTTGTTTTGGACTGCTTGTTACCTTTGATTCCATTGCGCATCGGGACACTGTCAACAGTTCCACTGTTTGAGCTTTCACTAGACCCCCATGTTCGATCCGTTGCTGGAGGGATATCCACAGGGACAGTGTCAATGATTGCGCTACTAGAATCCCAGGCTCGGTCCTCTGTTGGAGGTATGCCTCCTTTTGGACCCCCCTTTGCGGCGGCTATTTCCTCCTCAATTTGATGATGAAGCTGTTGCTCGTTTCCTACAATGTATCCATAGCCGTCTGCTCCAAGCTCATACGGACTCACAATTTCGAACGGCGGGGCTACGTTATTGTTGTTGGCATCGTTCACTAGCGCGACATTCTCGTTGTTGGGAGCGTCACCGCCTTGTGTTCGTGAGAGGAAGAGATTCGCGTGTGTTAACTTGTTTTCAATTCGATCTTGATCACGTGCATCGTGGAACCGTGCTTTCTTTGTCTTGTCGCCATCTCCCCCATCGCGAGAATCAAAGTTACGTGCTTTCTTGTCTGCGGCCCCCTTTTTGAGTCTACGACTCTTGTTGCGAATGCGTTGCTTTCCCCGAGTCCCGTTGTTGTTGAAGGCAGCAGCGTAATACGTTCCACGCAATAAAGAGGAGGAGGATTTTCGGGGCTTGGAAGTATCGGCTTCAGCTTCCCCATCTATAGCAACTACTAATGCTGGTCCAAGGAAGCAACACCAAGCTGCGGTAAACACGATTAGGACTGATACCCGGCAGCGTTGTCGCACTTTTGCCATTGTATCGTTATTAAACTCTATTCGTTCTTGCTTTGACTTCCTTTATCGGGTCTTCCAAGTCTATTATTGTTTTCGTATGAATACGGCTTGAGCTATTTACTTGAACAGTTCCAGCAGCTTCGTCGTGAGGGTGACAGCGAGGGTAAAGATGACGAAGCAAAAGTTTTTTTGTTTCTTTGTTTGCTTCCCCAGTTTTTGAATTCGGGTGCGTTATGCATTATTGGCGTCTCCAGCCATGTAGGTTCAACATGTTCTGCGCCGGGCGAAATTTCAAATAGTTGCGCACCCCTTCCGCACTGGGTGCGCCAAATTCTTGTTCGAGGATTTGGGTAAGGTTTTAGTGAAGCGGGCCTAAACAAATTAGTGAGAGGAACAGGTGAGTAAATACGTACGGTAGACAATCCAATCGTAATAGCTACAGGACTACTCTAGTACTAGATAGCTAGTAGTCTAGATAGCTGAAGTAGTAGTAGTACATGTAGGGAGCGTTGGTGGCCACAACATAGAGCTGTCTGTTAGATATTGGTAGCTAGTAGCCGTAAGAGTCGAATGGCTAGATGATTGCCCTTCTAAAAGATTATTTGCTAGCTAGCTGCAGTAGCTTCATCATTGTGCCCTCTCTCTATGATTACATAGTTTCAAGCCAGCTAGCTAGTAGTAGCTAACTACTACTTGCTAGCCGATCTGGGATAGAACCGAAGCCATTCCACTGTTCACCTTTTTATGAATGCACCATTAGAGAGCTAGATAAATAATACAGCACTATCAATTAATTAACAATTATCTATCTAGGGCGATCCGAACAAGGCTGCTGTAGACTAGCTAGAGGGGAACACCAGGCTACTAGAAGTGTTGGTAGGTTGAAGCCGGATCATCCCTTTGAGCATATGTACTGGTAGTATTCGCGGCCTGCAAAATGGAAAGCAAGGCTAGTCAGGAGTAGTGATTGCTTTGGGGCGTACACACGTAGTTGTTCGGCCTGTTAGTTTATTATTATTGTACAGTTAGAAAGCTTGATAAACCCAGCCCGATAATTCATTTGAGTATGTGTAGCATTTGCCGTCCGCAACCAAGATTATACATGAGGGAGTAAAAATATTAAAGCGCAAAAATGAAGACACAAGAAAGCGAACCAGTGACGTCTCTTGCCCAAACGTCGGTCTTGTGTTGTGTTGTATGGCGGTGAGTCAGACTTGAACTTGGAAAACGTGATGTAGCTGGAGCTACTAGTAAAAGAAGAGAAGCGCAGTCGCATGCCCACATTCTCTCCTGAGGTGCCATCCCCTTAAGGAAGCCAAAGAAGAAAAGGCAGGAGCGGGAATGCGACCATGCAGAGATAGGTCATAGCATCCACAAGGCTAGTCTCCGAAAACAACTTGTTTGCCGATGGCTCCTCGTCGCCTATTGCGGCGCCTTGCTGCCATGCGGCCCTACCAGTAGAGCTGCAACTTCCCCTCCACCCCAAGAAGAAGACGTTTAACAGTCAGAAGCATTACTGCAAATGCTTTTCGAAGACGAAAAGAAATCTCGTGTCAGTTTGGCAGCCGTGGGTAAGTGTACTCCGTCCGCAATACCATCAAAGATGCCATCCGTGCCATCCTCCGCTTCAAAATCCAGGCTTCTATCATCATCATCATCTTCCTCCTCCATGGGGTCCTCCTCAAGCAAGGACAAAGACGCAGAGTTGGTCTTGTAATACTCTTTTACCGTCGATACGGACTTTTGCACCGACAAAGAAGGAGACTGCTGCTGCTGCTGCTGCGAGTTGGCCGTGGTGACAGACACAGAGGATGAATCATACTGTGACTCTGACGACTCGGAGGAAACGGTAGCAGCAGCCGCCGAGTCGTTGTTATTGTTCTCCCAAACGGGACGACATTGTGTCTGATGATGAAAGGCTTCCAATTGACGTCGAAGTTCATCCTCCGGCACAGCCCTAGCTTGCTGCTGCTGCTGTTGTTGCTGCTGCTGCATTTGTATTTGCTGTAGAAGTTGCAGTTGTTGTTGATCCGCTTGTTGCTGTATTTGCAGTTGCTGCTGTGCTTGCTGCTGCTGTGCTATGGCTTGAAGAATATGCAGTGCTCGAGCTTCTGATGATGATGAGACTGCTGAGGGTGGTGTTTGGTTGACAGCACATGGCGGAGGAGGAGGAGAAGGAGGATTCTGTGGTAGGGCCTGTGGTGCCCCCATGGATGGTTCTGTCGACTGCGTCTGCACTTGTCCTGTTGTGCTCATGATAGCAGCGGGGTGATTCATCTGAAGCTGATTCGCAGGAGGAAACTGTGGCGCTGCAAACATTCGTTGATGCTGATTCATAATAGACTGCTGCTGAGAAGATGCTTCAAAAAACGCTTGCATCAGCAATGCTTCTTGCCCCGTTGTTTGCTGCATTGGATGCTGTGGCAAGAACGACTGAAATTGCTGTAGCTGTGGTGGCTGACAGAACGCTTGTCCTTGATGCTGGTGGTGCTGGTCCTGATGAGGTTTTTTTCGGGCCACTTGTTGCTTTGCCTGTTCATCGGCATGTTGATGTAGTAACTTTGGATTTGGTTTGAGATATGTATCTGTGCCAGCCTCTGTTTCCTGGTGGTGTCTCTTCTGGTGATGCTCTGGAACCGATGGCGTAACAGAGTGTGGGAAAGAGGGCGCAGATAATACCTGCATCATTCCCGCCATGGGGGCATATTGATTCGTATTCGTAGCGGGGACTGCCCAGTTTATCGAGGGCATGGGGTGCAAGGCGCTGGCGAGATGGTGTGCCGCCAATGCCTGTGCTGCCACTGCCGAGAGCTGGCCGACGTGTACACCACCACTGCAGGCATTGTTGCCTGGTGGAAGACAAAGAGGTGCAGCAATAGCAGTCGTCGTGGTCGTCGTCCCCATAAAATCGGCCTTGGGCAATTGCTCTCGGAGTGCTTGAGATGCTTTTTGACAGGCTGCCGCGTCTCCAATGTCATGCCAAGTATCACTTTCTTGGTCGTTGCCCTCGTCTTCCTTGTCTCCTTTTTGAGAAGAACATGTTTGAGTCACGAAGCGCCCCGGTGGGTCTTGATTTCTCCAGAGAGCCACCACTTCAGCAGCTACTTGTGCCTTTTCATACCGAGAAGAACTGGTATACCGGCTCTTGCACTGCAGGGGGAAACGAGTCAGGAAAGAAGGGACGAGATGAAGGGATTCTCAGTCTGACAGTTCGGCACGACCAACTTGTACTAGTACCGGGGATGTGAGCTACATTTCTTACCTTTTCAATGAGCATCCGGAATTGCACGTTACCTAGAAGGCACGAAATCATGTTTATCAGATTCAGAGGGTATAGAAAGTAGATCAAGATATTCAGGGCAGAATGATGGTTTCACAGTATACAGATCAGCACCCCATGTACATATGTATGAAACAGATTCCCGTCCGACCGTGAATGAGAATGTAGCACCGATAACCTTACCTGGATGCGAAGTAGCATGGCCTCCTCGACCACATACCACATCTATAGTATGAGCATGAGGAAGTACAACAACAATAGACATAGTGATGAGTGAGTATCATATAGTGAGTGAGCGATGGCAGACTAAACAGCATTCTAAGAACAGATGTACTTTATCACGAAGAAGGCAAGCAGCGTTCACGATCATCGCGAAGCTCCCGAGTGTCCATTGCGTAGACCCTGGTAGCATTTGCACGAGAAAAGAAAAAAAAACTCACGGAAGCAACCATTGTTTCGTCGAGTTTGCTAC